>Ga0210391_10000188_pt1 | contig 73735 bp, 70 predicted proteins | sample IncBWC12OmetaG_FD_160573 | JGI IMG/M metagenome (GOLD analysis project Ga0210391, IMG submission 160573) | Forest soil microbial communities from Barre Woods Harvard Forest LTER site, Petersham, Massachusetts, United States - Inc-BW-C-12-O ...
CCGCCATTAGTGTCCGCAATTGAGGCTACATGTGGAATGCGGGAGCGCAATGAAGAGCGCAGCACGACGAGTTCTCTGCACGGGCCTCCTGACGGGGCTGCTTCTCTGGCGCGGTGGCCCGGCTCTCGCCGCCGAAACCGCCACAGTTGGTGCGTTGACACAGGGCGGATTGGCTCCATCGGCGGATCTGATCACCTATCCCGCTCCCGCGGGCATCGCCGCCTCGCCGCTCTATTCGGTAAAAGTCGGCCGCGCGCTGCGCAGTTCCTTTGTCTACGCGGTCAACAACATCGGCCTCGCACAATATAACTGGCAGGGCCATGGCTGGAACATCCGCTCCGAGCTGACAACCGCCTGGACGTCATTTGATTTTCGCGGCCCCCGGGACGGTATCCCATGGTCCGGCGCCGCGCCGGTGACTGTGCAGGTCAGCATGGTCGTGCCTGCGCCGGCCTGGAAGCAGCCTCAGGTGCGAGTGCTCCCCAGCGCGTACGGAATCGTGCCGTCTGTGGTGACTCAGGAAGGTAACACCTACCGGGTGACGTTCACGATTTCTTCTCCGAGCCAATACTCGGTGGAGTTCTATGACGCCGGGACGCCTCCTGACTTTGCAACCTGGGTGCCGCCCAATCCGCTACTGATCTTCGCCAACTCGATCGAGCAAGACGCGCCGCGTCTCGATCGCAAGAACGTCCTGGTGCTGACACCGGGGCAGGCGATCCCGGCCTCCGGCGCCTGGGGTACGCGCGATGGCGTGGCGATCGATACACTTTATTTCTCCCCCGGTGTTTACGACCTGGGCCAGGTACCCAGCAGCGTCAATACGGGCATCTATGAGCTTCACTCCAACCAGCACATCTACATCGCGGGAGGGGCATACGTGAAGGGCGCGTTTACGACCTGTCCCAACGGCCCTGCGACAACACCCTGCACCGATGCGGTCAACGTGAGCATTCGCGGGCGCGGAATACTCTCGGGCGAGAATTTCAAGCGCGACTACAGGGTCAACGAGACGAACTCGAACGCCGACGCCCTCGATGCTCCGATGCTGATCGACTTCGAAGGGTCTGCTGTGACCAAAGGCCTCTGGACGGGCCAGCAGAACGCGCTCATCGAGGGGATCACTCTCATCCAGGCGCCTTACTACAACATCACGCTGAACGGCATCAACAATCGGGTCGACGGCGTCAAGCTGATCTCCTGGTACCCGAGCACCGACGGTATTACGGTGGGATACGACTACAAAGTGCAGGGAGTCGAGCATCCGGGCGGCGGCGTCCTCGAGAACAGTTTCTTCAAGGATGGCGATGACTCGGTCAAGCTCTACTCCTCCGGGCTTCGGGTCCGGAACGTCGTGGTCTGGCAGTCGAACAACGCCGGCGCCTTCGAGTTGGGAGCGCCCCCCAACGGCGCCGACGATGTGTGGGTGGTCGACTCGAACGTCATCCACGGTGAGTGGAACTGGCCCAACATGAACAATGCCGTCTTTGCCCAGCATCAGAGCAGCAGGGCACTGCTCGGGCAGGTGGCCGGGTATCACTTTGAGCGCATTCACGTCGAGAACTCCTCCTGGCAGCTGATGCAGATCGCGGTGGGGCCGAGCATCTGGGAGTTCGGCAATACGCAGCTTGGCTCAATAGGGCATCTCTCGTTCAGCGATATCTTCGTCACCGATCCGCAAACGCTGCCGAACGAGTTCCAGAGTTATGACCGGGAGCATGGCATAGCCAGTGTGCATTTCCATAACGTCGTGGTCGCAGGCAAGGTGCTGAACGACCCGCCCGTCACGTTCGACGCCAATCGCATGGTCAGCCTCGATGGCAGCATAGTGTCTTCGCCCATGTGGGCCGAGCGCAGTGGCACCGTCGTTCCCAACGTACAGGCCTGGGAAATGGTGCAGGGGACTCCCGCGTCGTCTCCGATCTCCGCCATCGAGATGCTCAACCAGCCGCTGCTCGACAACAGCAGCCTGCAGACTGCCGCTTATGGAGACTTCTTTGGAGACGGCTACGCCAGCCCGCTGATCGTCGATTCAGCACAGGGCACGCTCGAGCTCTGGAAGGAGCCGCTCAATCCGACGCTCTCATCGGCGCCGCCCACCTTCATCAGCATAGGTACAATTCCTCCCGGCTATCAGTTCGCCGGCGTCGGTGGTTTCAATGACAGCGGAACCACTGGCGTCCTGCTCTGGGACGCCGGTACCCAGCAAGCGCTCGTGCTCGTCATGACTGCTTCCGGGGAGCTTGCGCCCCTGACGACGGTCCAGCCGGCGCACGCGTCTACGTGGAGCGTTGCCGGCGTCGGTGACTTCGACAAGAACGGCTACTCGGATGTTTTGCTGAGAGACAACGACGGCAATCTGGAGCTGATCTATCTTGGAGCGGGCGGGGCGCTCACCGCGGTGGATTTCGCGCCGGTGCAACTCTTCTACACGGCAACTCCCGCGTATCAGCAGAATAACCCCAACAAACCCGTGCGCGGTCATTTCGACGCGAACTGGCAGGTGGCGGGAGTCGGAACACTGTCCAACGGCTACGCTAGTATCCTCTGGACGAATCCCACGACCGGCGACTTCGGAATGACCGAGTTCACACCGGTCGTACCCCAGCGGCCCGTCACAGGAGCAGCGATGGTCACGTTGCCGCCGGGCAGCGAAATCGCGGGGCTCGGGGACTACAACGGCGACGGGGCGGTCGACGTCCTCTACCGGAATGTTACGACGGGCGAGGTCGGCATCTGGTACCTCGGGTGGATGGGCGGCAATTACTACGAGCCCGCCCCCGCGATCCCAGTGACTCTCGGGAACGACTGGCAGCTTCTGGGATATGAGGCGTCGTTATCGGGGCAGAAGACGCAAGTCGTGCATCGCTAAGATCGGCGTGACACGACCTGCCATCCACACGGCTGCTTCAGAGAGCTGCCTGGGGGTCTTGCTTCAACGTCCACGGTACCTTCATGTTCTACGGCGAACTCTGAGGAGTCTCGCCTAAGTTCAGGCGGCTGCTGAGACCGCGAAATTCGCCTTCGCCCACGCGGCGAACTTGGTTGGTTGAGAACCAGCGACTTTGTTGGCGAGCGCGATCGCCTCGCGCGAGTCCGATCCCAGATATGTATGCGCCTCGAAGTAGGCGAGCATTGCGGCGATGTCCGCGGCGCCCGGGAACCAACCGGCAAAGACTTCGCGCGGGACTTGCTTGAACGAGAACTTGTGTCCCTGACGATTCAGCGTGGCGAGGACTTCGTTGAAACTCAGAAAATCGCCGACCAGCGGCAGGTGTTCCCCGCGGCCCGCGAGTTGTGGCTGCGCGAAGGCACCGGCTACGATACGGCCGAGTTCGGTGATGTCGCCCATGTGGATGACGCGCCGCTCGGGATCGAGTGGCAGCGCCCAGCCCAACGCACCATCCGCTTGTTTCTGAGGAGCCATGGCGCCCTGCAGGTTTTGATAATAGAAAGGCGCGATCACAAAGGTGTGGTAGGCAAATCCGGCATCGCTTACGGCGCGCTCGACCTGCGCTTTCGCCGTGAAATGCGGCACGTCGATCTTACCGCCGCTGATCGCCTCGACGTTCGGCAGCGTGGACCAGATGAGGTGCTTCACGTCGGCTTGTTTCGCCGCGTTGATCGCGGCAATGGCCTGCTTGGATTCGTCCGTGCCGGCTTCCCAGGCGTTGGTCACCAGGAAAACTCCGTGTGCGCCCGCAAACGCCGCTTTTAGGGTTTCCGGTCGATTGAAATCCGCCAGAACAACTTCATCACCCAGCTTCGGGTGTTTCTCGGGATTGCGCGTCAACGCGCGCACCTTGAACTGACGGCTCGCCTGCAGCGCGCGTACTACGGCGCCGCCCTGATGACCAGTTGCGCCGAATACGGCGATAAGCTTTTGATTGTTGGACATGCGGTTCTCCTTGGGGTCGTGTTTTCGTCGATGGAGATAAGGTAGGCTCTCGCAAAGCATCTTTGAAGCCTGTATTATTCGATGTAATCCATCTCCATTGGAGATGGATGGCGCATTTGATGGGCTGAACTAGCGTTGCTCAGGCAGCGGTAGCCGAACGATGCCGCTGTGAACGCCGCGCCGACAATTTCGCCGGTTGCGAGCGCGATGCGAGCGCGATCCCCAAAGTTCGCGGTTACGCGCACGCCCGGTACCCAGTCGATGTTGATCGCGGCAGCAGGAAGATCTTTCGAGCTATCGCGGACTCGATCTGTTCCCGAGAGTAGAACTGAGTCAGCAGATTAGGATCAAGGAGTTCCGAGTTGTCGCGCGTGAACGACTCCCAGCCGTCGCTGGGGCCGCGTTCGCAGATATGCTGCTGGATCAGCGCGAGGTAGGCGACAGTAATCGTTTCGTGGTACCGGTCGGGCTTTCCAAGGTGAGTTGCAAAGTTTCGGATCGCACGGCGCATCCGATCCAGCGCCCCGACAAAGTCGGCCTGGCGAAGATACAGGTATGCCGCGCGCACATGGGCGGCATGGCCGAACTGGCTTTCCGGGAGAGTGCAGCTTTCCAGGGCCTGCAGAAACTCATGGTCGGTCATGAGCGTTCCTTGAGGCGATGACTCGCACTTGCGTCGAGATCCAAGTCGTAGACGCCTTTGAGTTCGCCGATCTTCCGCAATGTTTCCGGCGTGAACGGTGACTTGCCTTCGAAGGCGTGGAGCACAATGCCCTCGAGCAGATCACCGAGCGTCATGTTCTTGTAGTCGGCCAGCGCTTTCAGCACCTTGAGGAGTCTGCGTTCCACGCGGACTCCCGTCTGTACACGCTCGATCTCGATTTTCTTGGATGGTTTCGGCATAGGTGTTTCGCTTGAAGTGTGGTACCAGTGTACAATGGTACCAGAGTTTCCGTCAAGCCAACCGAACCTACGGCGATCGATCTCCCCGCGCGACGCACCATCCCTCGCAGCAATTCGCGCGACGAAGGCGTCAGCGGTTGTCGCTTTTTCATCCCGCTTTTCGTTTTACCAGTTAAGGGCTGCGGTGCACCAGATAGCGCGTTGAGTGCAATCGACGTGAATCTGATTGGCGGTCCGGGCGTTCATTTTCAATACTCAGGAGCGGAATCCATGAATCTTCGTTCACGATGGGTAGCATCGGGCGTCGTCCTGGTCACGGTACTCGTCTGCTACTTCGGTGTGCGTGCCGAGTTGTCGCAGGCTCACCGAATCCAAACACAGGGTACCCCTCACTTCGATACATCTGCGACCGCTGAACTGACCTGCAGTACAGATCCGGCGGGCAAATGTTGATGGCGAGTGAACAGCATCGCCTTATGGGTGTCGGCAGCCGCGGTAGACGCCGCGGCGTTCATGGTTTCGTCTGAGTGCCGGATACCGCTACGGCGTCGGGCGGGCTGTCGCCTCCCTTGATCACTTGATTCTTGCAGGCTTTATAGGCGTCCTTGTATGAGCTGTCTTTGTTGGCAGACATTCGCGCTCTCATGCAACCGACGATCTGGGCGATCAGCTGCCGCTCGCTCATTGTCGACTGATTGTCGGAATCGGCGGCAAGAGCTTGCGATACAACGCATATCGCGCCGGTCGTAGCAACCACGGTCAGCAAACGATTCATAGGAATTCTCCCATGGGCGTTCAGATTTGCAGTATGTCGCGCACCGCAAGGGCGGCAAGGGCAACCAGTCCCAAAACAATGTAGGCGTTGCGCCTACACGCAGGTTGCTGCGCTTGTCCTACATTCGTTGAGTCGCTGCGCTGACATCGGTGCGCTTCGGTGCCGCCTACATTCGTCTTCGACATCGATGCGATTCGGCCGCTCGCCGAGAATTCACGGACAGGAGTAATACATGGGTATCAATAAGGATCAGATTGAGGGACGTGCAAGAGAAGTGGGCGGGAAAGTCCAACAGGAATTCGGCAAGTTGACCGGCAATAAGACGCAGCAAGTCAAAGGCGCAATCAAAAAGAACATCGGCGCCGGCCAGGCGAAGTTAGGCGATATCGCTGAGCGAGAGAAGGACACGAACGGAAAGCCGTAGGAACCAAATCCTCACGCGAGGGCCATAAAATCGAGGTGCGCCATGGATATCGTGCTCATTCTGATTATTCTCTTGCTGCTGTTCGGGGGCGGCGGAGGGCTGTATTGGGGAATAGGTGCGGGATGGGGAATCGGCCCCATCGGACTGATCGTCGCCGTTCTTGTAATCGCGTTTCTCTTGAATGGCCGTCGTGGAAGAGGGTAGGCGCCGGCAGCGTGCGACAGCGCACCGACGAGCGGACGATGGAGGGCCATTGTGATTCCAGCCCGATGCCAATGCGGTCTCATCAATTCAGCGGAGTAGAGCAATGGAATCAACGATCAACGATAACGGTCAAGCCGCTCGAGCGGACCCCAAGGTGCGCAAGGCCGGCGCGGGTGACGCGGTACCGGAACTTCATGGTTCGGGCCAAGAGGTCCCCAATCTGAGTGCTGACGTACAGAATCTTCTGGGCAGAGTTGCGCATGTCGCCGATCCGGAGATCATGCGACTCCGGGCGAGAATCGAACGTGGGTTGGCGACCGTCAAGACCCGGGTCCAGCGCCAGGCGAAGGATATGCTGACCACGGGAGACGGCTATGTTCGAGATCGGCCGTGGCAGGCTGTTGGCGTCGCCGCTGTCGTAGGCCTCTTCCTGGGCTTTTTGGTCGCCAGGCGATCGTCTCGGCCTTGAGAGATTATGGGATCGATGCGGGCGGCACCGCCCGCACCCCATCGGACACGACGGTTTCGAGCGCCGACAGTACCTGAGCGGGATCGGTGCGCTGTTGCAGGGCAACCGCCTCCGAGTCGTGCCGATCCTGCACCATCGGCAGGTCTCGCCGCAGTTCTTCAAGTAGGTGGATCAGCTTGGTCACCTTCTGTTCCGTCAACAGGGTCAGCTGTAGACTGAGATGTCCGCGCTGACTGTCGAGTCGGGCATGCCGATTCTGCGAAATTAGGACGACCGTTGCCGTCAGCACGCCGGCCAGCGTGAGGAATCCTTGCAGCCAGGCGAACGGCGGCGGATCGAGCGGCGAGGACCAGCCGAAACGCGGACCCAAGGCGTTGGCGGCAATCCAAACTGCGACCAGCCCCGACAAAAGCAGCAAGTAGCCGGGACGGCCCGCAATATCACCGACCCATCCAAGACGTCGGTGCGAGTCGCCTAGTTTCTGCTGCTCGCGCAGCTGAAAGGCCGCGATATTTTCAATATTCTCGGTGATGTGATCGGACAGCGAATCGGGCGAGACGTCACTCGTCGCCTCAGTTCGGCCGGTATTCAGGCTGCACCAAGATTTTCAGCTGCAAAATCCCAGTTGATCAGCTTATCCAAGACTTTTTGCACGTGATCCGCGCGCCTGTTCTGATAATCAAGATAGTAGGCGTGCTCCCATACGTCGATCGTGAGCAGCGGCTTCATGTCCGCGATGAGAGGATTCTCCTCGTTGTCCGTCTTCACGACCCGCAGCTTGGCACCCTCGAGTACCAGCCATGCCCAGCCGGATCCGAACTGCGTGGTCGCTGCGATACGGAGTTCTTCCTTGAGCGCTTCGAGGTGGCCAAACGTCGCGTCTATGCGCACTTTTAGTCCGGCCGGCGGAAAGCCTCCGCCTGTGGGGCTCAAACTGCGCCAATAGAATTCGTGGTTCCATGCCTGCGCCGCATTGTGGAAGATCGTGGCGTGCTCCGGTTCCTTCGCGGTGGAAAGAACGATCTGCGTGAGCGACATATCGGCGAACGGCGTTCCGGCGACGAGATGGTTCAGGGTCTCGACATATCCCTTGTAGTGCTTGCCGTAGTGGAGCCGAAGGGTCCTCGCGGATATCACCGGCTCGAGCGCGCTCTCGGGGTAGGGAAGAGGCTGCAGCGCAAACCGGGTCGCCGCGGACTTCTCGCTCGAGAAAGCGGCGGCGGTCGTTTCAGCCGCTGCCGAGGATTGCGTGTCCATATGCTGATGTAACCTTGGGGTGGTGATTCGCAGGCTAACCTAGCAATTCGTCTGTACGGTGTCGGTACGTTGGCGCACGCTCGCAGTTGGAACCGTCCTGTCGATCAAATGTCTGGTACTCATATGCATGCATTGTGTGATTTGGCGGACGACGCCTTGCTCGCTCGGCTGCAGCGGGGCGCCTTCACCTATCTTTCCGAATATGGCAACGCGGAGAACGGGCTGGTTGCCGATACTTCTCGAGCGGGGTCACCTTGCAGCATCGCGGTCGTCGGGTTCGCCCTGTCGTGCTATCCCATTGCGGTTGAACGCGGTTGGATGCGGCGCACCGAGGCGGCGGCGCTCACGCTGAAGGCGCTGCAGTTCTTCTGGCGAAGCCCCCAAAGCGATCAGCCCGATGCGACAGGCTTCAAGGGGTTTTACTATCATTTCTTGGACATGCGCAGCGGGCGGCGCGTGTGGAACTGCGAGTTGTCCCTGGTCGACACCGCATTGTTGATGGCGGGTATCCTCACGGCTGGATGCTATTTCGACGGTACCGCCGAAGAGGCTGAAATCCGCGAACTGAGTGATGCGCTCTATCGGCGCGTGGATTGGCGGTGGGCGCGAAACGGTCTCGAAACGGTGTCCCAAGGCTGGAAGCCGGAATGCGGTTTTCTGCATTACGGCTGGGAGGGCTACAACGAAGCAACCATCCTTTATGTGCTCGGCATCGGTTCGCCGTCGCATTCCCTTCACGGGTCCAGCTTCAACGATTGGACTCTGACCTACCAATGGGAGAACTTGCTCGGCCACGACGTCTTGTATTCCGGCCCGCTGTTCACACACCTGTTTTCGCACGCCTGGATCGACTATCGCGGCATTCAGGACGGATTCATGCGGGAGAAACACAGCGACTACTTCGAGAACAGCAAGAGCGCAATCGCCGTTCATCGAGAATACGGCGCTCGGAATCCTCGGGGCTATGATGGATACGATCGTAATTTCTGGGGCATTACGGCGGGCGACGGCCCGGGCAATCGGGAAATGCAAAAAAACAGCCGGGACCGGCGCTCTTTTGGCTACATGTCGCGCGGGGTGCCATACGGGCCGGACGACGGTACGATCGCTCCTTGGGCAATGCTCGCCACTGTGCCGTTCGGCGCCGCGGCGGCGCTGCGGGGTACGCGACGCCTGCTCGAGAACTATCCGCAGGTGTGCACCCAGGACCGATTCTCCAGCGGCTTCAATCCAACATTGGAAACCCAGCGAGGCGGATGGCTATCGGAAGGATGGTATGGCCTGGATCAGGGATTGCTGGTCATGATGGTGGAAAACTACCGCAGCGGGCTCATTTGGGACATCACGCGCAACTGCCCGGCGATCCGCGCGGGATTGATAGGCGCAGGATTCTCAGGCGGATGGCTATAGCGTGTCGGCCACCACTTCATCCTCCGAATCGGACCAGGCGGATCAAAAGGACCTTCTGCGCAGGGTGCGCCCGCCGCAGTGGCAGAACCCCAAACCCCAGCAGCTCTACGATTTGATCATTGTGGGCGGCGGCCCCGCGGGCTTGGCCGCAGCCGAGTCCGCCAGGCGCCAGGGCCGCAGCGTGGCTCTCATTGAACGCGACCGCCTCGGCGGCAACTCCCTGAATTCGGGCTCCATCCCCTCCAAGGCAATCATCAGGGCCGCGCGAGTTTTCGCGTTCATCCGCGACGACGCGGATTTCGGTACCACGGTGTCCAACCGTCCTTTCATCGATTTTGCCGCCGTGATGGCGCGCATGCGGCAAATCCGCACGCGTATCGCCGAGTATCATTCGGCCGATCGCTTGTCCGCTCGAGGCGTCGACGTATTCTTCTGCGGCGCCCGCTTCGAGGGGCCCAACACCGTGCGTGCGGGAGAAGCACGCTTGTCCTTCAAGAAGGCGATCGTCGCCACCGGTGCGCGGCCTCAACCCTCGGACATCCCGGGTCTCGAGAATATTGGGTACTTGACCAGCGATTCGATTTTCGGTCTCACCGAGTTGCCCCGGCGATTGGGCGTGATCGGGGGCGGCCCGCTCGGCTGCGAATTGGCGCAAGCCTTTTGCCGACTGGGATCGAGGGTCACGATTGTGCAGAACGAGCCAAAATTTCTTCCCCAAGAAGAAAGAGATGCGGCCGAGCTGCTGTCGATGTCGCTGTCGCGAGACGGCGTGGAAACGCGGCTGAATACCACGGTCGTCGGCGCCCGTAAGCAAGGCAGCGACAAACTGCTCGATACAGTGAACGACGACCTTAGATTTTCGCTTGCAGTCGATGAAGTCATACTCAGCATCGGGCGCGCCCCGAATGTGGAGGATTTGGGGCTCGAGTCGGCAGGTATCGATTTCGATGCGGGTCGAGGAATCGACGTCGATGATTTTCTGCGCACCAGCAATGCCGATGTCTACGCGGTCGGCGACGTGTCCAGTTCGCATCCTTATACCAACATTGCGGAGGCCTCTGCGCGATTGGCGGTGCAAAACGCGTTCGGCGCAAAGTTGCAACGCCAGAGCCGGCTGACGATTCCGTGGTGCACGTACTGCGATCCTGAAATCGCGCATATCGGCATGCACCTGCGCGAGGCCAGGCGGCAATCCATCCCGGTCAAGTGTTTCACGGTAATGATGCAGGACGTTGATCGTGCGATTACCGATGAGCAGGACGACGGCTTCGTGAAGATCTACGTGAGAGAGGGAACGGATGAGATCCTGGGCGCGAGCATCGTCGCTTCTCGAGCCAGCGAACTGATCAACGAAATGTCGGTGATCATGAGCACCGGAATCGGCATGCGCGAGCTGGCGACCATTCTCCATACCTATCCGGCGCAGTCCGACGCCATTCGATTGGCTGCCGTAGCCTACGTCAACAATCAGCCGCCGGATCGGATACGGCGGGATTAGGCCGACGGGAAGGCCTTGGGTACAATGCCGATCATGATGAGCCCGGACGATTCCGTCATTGCTCCCGTACTACCGGCCCCCGTGCCGCGCCGCGGCCGCATGCCGTTCTTCGAGTTCTTCCGCACCCTGCGCGACAACATGGTCGCCACCTACGGTGAAGAAGCTTACGAGCGCGACATCATCGAAAGAACAATGCTCGGGCGCCGCCGCTTCCTGGTCAACGAGCCGGCGGCGATCAAGCATGTTCTGCTCGACAACGCGGCGAATTACCGGAAGACCGAGATCACCCGCCGCATTCTCGAGCCGGGCCTCGGCAAGGGGCTCATCACCTCGGAAGGCGAGACGTGGCGCCAACATCGCCGAACCATGTCTCCCTCCTTCGACCATCGCAGCATCGCGTCCTATGCTCCGGTCATGACGGGCGCTGCGCGGGAATTGCTGACCGCGTGGGATGGATTGGCTGCGGATACCCCCGTGGAGGTCGGCACCGCGATGATGGAAGTGACGCTCACCATCATCTCCCGCACCATGTTTTCTTCCGATTCCGACCGCATGGTCGCCATCATGGAGCGCAGTGCCGGACGATATCAGGCGCAAATGCGGCCGAACGTGATGGACTTTCTCGGTTTCCCTGCATGGCTCGCCGGGTTGGGCCGGCTCAGAGTCGCCGATCGCACGCTGGGCGAGTTCGATGCGGAAATCGATCGTTTGATCACACTGCGTTCGCGCAATCCGCAAAGCGGCCCCAAGGATCTGCTGGCCCGTCTGATCGCCGCGCGCGACGATCAGACGGGAATCGGCATGACGGCGCAAGAGGTGCGCGATCACGTCATCACGATTTTCATGGCGGGACACGAGACGACCGCCATGGCAATGACCTGGATTTGGTATCTATTGTCGCAACATGCCGCGGTCGAGGCGAAGCTGCACGCCGAACTCGACGCCGTGCTTGGCGGGCGCGCACCCGACTCGCAGGATTTGGCAAAGCTCGCCTACACTCGAATGGTCATTGAGGAATCTATGCGGCTGTATCCGCCGGTGCACACCATCGCCCGCGAGGCGCTCGCCGACGACACACTGGCGGGGCTGCGCGTGCCGAAGGGCTCGGCCGTGCTGATCTCTCCTTGGGTGCTTCACCGCCACCGGCGCCTTTGGCGCGATCCGGGGCGATTCGTTCCCGAACGCTTCTCGCCGGAGCAGGCCGCCGCGCACGCGCGCTTCTCCTACCTTCCCTTCGGCGGCGGTCGCCGTATCTGCATCGGAGCGGCATTCGCGATGGCCGAAGCGACGCTTCTACTCGCGACGATCGCGCAGCGCTTCCGCCTGCGACTCCTGTCCGGGCATCCGGTCGAACCCCAGGGTTTGATCACCCTTCGTCCCCGGCATGGGATGAAAATGCTGCTTGAGCGCAGGGAGTAGGGGCATGCCCAAAGTTACCTTTATCAGCTTCACGGGCGGGACACATACGGTCGAAGTGCCGCCCGGCACAACGTTGATGCACGCCGCCACCGACAATCGGGTGCCGGGCATCGACGGAGATTGCGGCGGCAATTGCGCGTGCGCCACCTGCCACGTCTATGTGGAGCAAACCTGGCTCCAGCGGCTCGGAGCACGCACGGCGACCGAAGAGGAAATGCTCAATTGCGTGCCGGAGCGCCAAGACGGTTCACGCCTTGCATGTCAGATCGCATTGACGGACGCTCTCGACGGTCTCATCGTCAATATGCCCGAAGCTCAACATTGAATCGCCGCAGGTGTAAGGAGTAGTGGTGAACGCCATGGATACGATCCAGTCGGCCGATATGCACGCGGCGGCGCGCGCCCGCATAGCCGCGCTACCCATTGAAGGCCTGAATCCGGCCGATCCGCAGTGGTTCGTCGACGATACGGAGGGATATGTCTTCGAGCGTCTTCGTCGCGAGGATCCCGTTCACCGCTCGCACAGCCCGGTTCCAGGCATCGACAGCTACTGGTCGGTGACCCGCTACAAAGACATCATGCAGGTCGATACCAGCCACGGCATCTATTCGTCGGAGGAGGGGATCACGCTGATGGACTTCCCGCCGGGCGATGAGCAGAAGCTGCCGATGTTCATCGCCATGGATCCCCCCAAACACGACGCACAACGCATGGCGGTGAGTCCCATCGTCGCGCCGGCGAACCTCAACAACTGGCAGGGTCTGATACGCGAGCGCACCGTCAAGGTTCTCGACAGCCTGCCGCGCAATGAAACATTCAACTGGGTGGACTTGGTCTCGATCGAACTCACGACCTACATGCTCGCAACCCTGTTCGACTTCCCCTTGGAGGACCGCCGCCTGCTCCCGCATTGGTCCGACATGATCACCTCCAACAAGCTGACCAATCCCGACGCGCCCGATCCGCAGGTGCGCATGGCCGAACTGCGCAAGATGCTGGAATATTTCACCCGGTTGTGGAACGAGCGAGTCAATGCGCCGCCCCGCACCGATCTGATTTCCATGCTGGCCCACGGACCGGCGACCAGGAACATGGGGCCCATCGAGTTCATGGGCAACCTCGCCTTGCTGATCGTCGGCGGCAACGACACCACGCGCAACTCGATGACCGGAGGCCTGCTCGCCTTGCACCACCATCCGCAGGAGATGACCAAGCTGCGCTCCAATCCCGCGCTCATCGACAGCTTGGTGCCTGAAATCATCCGATGGCAGACGCCGCTCGCGTATATGCGGCGAACGGCGCTCGCCGATACTCAGTTGGCCGGCAAGCAGATAAAAAAGGGTGACAAGCTGGCGATGTGGTACCTGTCCGGGAACCGCGACGAGGCGGCCATCCCTTCGCCCGATCGCTTCATCGTCGATCGAGAACGGCCTCGTCAGCATTTGTCGTTCGGTTTCGGCATTCACCGCTGCGTCGGCAACCGGCTCGCGGAGCTGCAGTTGAAGATTTTGTGGGAGGAGCTGCTGCGCCGCTTCGAGGTCATCGAGGTGGTGGGCGAGCCGAAGCGTGTCCGGTCGTCCTTCGTGCGCGGATTCAGCCACCTTCCGGTGCGTATTCCCGGTTGAACCGCGCGCCAGATTACTTGACGGAGCTCATCGCCGCTCGGGTCAGCGGCAACGCATCGCGACGGCGCGCCGCCCGATAGGCAATATCCATCATCGGGACGGGCCGGTGAATATGGAAGCCCTGCGCAAAATCCACACCCACCAGCATCAGCGCGGCGAGAATCTCGGCGTTCTCCACCGATTCCGCGACGGTTTTGACACCCATGACACGCCCGACATTGTGGATGGCTTCCACGATTTCGTAGTCGACCAAGTCGGTGGTCATGTCCTTCACGAACTCGCCGTCGATTTTCAAATAATCCACCGGGAAGCCCCGCAGATAGGCGAATGACGCCATGCCGCTGCCGAAGTCGTCGAGCGCCATCGGACAGCCGATCTCCTTCAAGCCGTGCATGAGCTGCGAAGCGTTCGCCAGGTTGGAGATGGCCGCGGTCTCGGTCAACTCGAAGCCGATGCTCTGCCTCGGCAAGCCGAACTTCTGCAATTGGGAACGGACAAAATCCACCATCCCCGGATCGGTGACGGAGGCTCCCGACAGATTGATCATGCACATCGGAATCCCACCGTGCCGTTCGCGCAGCGCGGCGAGGTTGCTGCACGCTTTCGCGATGACCCAGCGGTCGATTCGCGGCATCAGGCCGTAACGTTCGGCGGCGGGTATGAAGGCCATGGGCGCGATCAGCGTTCCGTCCGAGTCGACCATGCGGATCAGAACCTCGAAACGCGACGGCTCAACGGCACCGGCGGCAGGGTGCCCGACGGGACGGATTTCCTGGGCGAAGAGCGCGAACTGGTCGAGCTCGATGGCGCGATTCAGACGTTCCACCCAGCGCATCTCCCCATGCCTCGCGCGCATCTCCTGATCGTCCGGACGATAGAATTGCACACGGTTGCGCCCGTTGTCCTTGGCCATGTAGCAAGCCTGGTCCGCGGCGCTCAGCGCATCGCCGACGGTTGCCAGGCTCTCCGTCAGCGACAGCACGCCGATGCTGGCGTTGGTCGAAAACACCTTGCCCTCCCAGATGAAGCGCAGCGCCGATATGCGGTGGCGAACGGATTCGGCAAGGCTCAGCGCCGCCTGCTGGGGGTAGTTCGCGAGCAATATGCCGAACTCATCGCCTCCCAAACGCGCCAGAACGTCGCCGGCGCGCAGCTCCTGCTTCACGGCCCACGACACCAGGCGGATCAGCTCGTCGCCGGCGGCGTGGCCGCAGGTGTCGTTCACGACCTTGAACTGATCCAGGTCCAAGTACAACAAAGCATAGTCGGTTCCCGTGCGCTGCCGATCGAGAATCGCCCAACCCAACTGCTGCTCGAACTCGCGTCGATTGGCGAGTCCGGTCAGGGCGTCGTGAGTCGCCTGGTGCAGCAGCTGCGCCGCAAACGCCCGTTCCTGGGTAATGTCGCGCATCACGAATACGATTCCCATGACTTCCCCATGCGAGTCGCGAATCGGGGCGGCGCGTTCGTGAATGGGGGTCGTGGATCCGTCGCGCCCCTGCAGCAGTGATCCGGCGGCGGGTCCCGTGCGTTGCTCTCCGGCCAGGATCTGTTCGATCTCAGAGGTGACCGAGTGAGTATTCGGTTCCGGCAGTATGCGTAGCACCGTCGCCAGCGGCCGGCCGACGGCATCGGCTGCCGGCCAGCCGATGAGCTGCTCGGCCGCGGCATTCACGTAAGTCACCTCGCACGCGCGATTGGTGCAGAGCACGGCGTCCGCGATCGACTGCAGCGTCACGTGGGAACGCGCCTGCGCGACGAAGGCCTGCTCTTCTGACTCGCGCAGTGCGGCCGCGATGCGTTCGCTGCGTCGGATCATGTTGCGCGAGATGGCCGCGCCGATGCCGACCAGTACGATGCTGCACAGCGCGAGAGACAGCGACAGCAGCTTCATCACCAGCCGCGAGGTGCTGCCGAGCGAGGCGGAGAACTCGTCCTCCAGCGGTGCGACTTCGGCGTGAATGCCCTCGGCCTCGGTCAGCAATTGCTCGACCCGGCCGCGCCCCGGACCGGCGGTCATCATCCCTGACTGCATCTGCCGGCCGATCTCGTCCAATTGCAGTATGAGTTCATCGGCGCGCGTCCATGCGCCGATGGGTCGGGCGAGTAGCGCGGAGTGCCGGAACAGCCGAAACAACAGCATCATTCCCGATACATCGTCGGGGTGATTGCGTCCGGCGAGGAATCCGGCGCGCGCCAGCGCATAGTCGGGATGAGAACTCTGCAGCTCGAGCCGCGCGGCACGGTCGCCCAGCGTGACGGCGAGTTCCACGCGGAATCGCAGATAATCATTCGGCGATCCGCTGTGAGCAAAACGGTGCAGCTCGGCGATCGCCTGGCGTTCGGCCTTGGACCACATCCCCTCGCCGTTGACGAATGCCCGTATCGAGGAGAGGGTGCTCAGACTGGCCACGCAGAGCGAGAGCATCAGTGCCGCAATGGCGATCAACGGCCACGTCACCGCCAACAGCTTGTGTTTGAAATCGGGGGACTCTGCGGGCGGACGGGCAGGGGCTATGGTCATGGTGTCTCGGGACCTTAGTCCTTATCGACACCCGGTGCGCCGTCTTGAGCCGCAGGATTCCCAAGGCCCCAAGGTCGTGTTGGTGCGGCGCAACAGAAAATCGCTGCCGGCGACGCAGCGACGGCAGCGAAGAGTGGATTGAGCTTAAGCCGCCGGGCTGCCTTCCACCTGGATCTGCAGGTTCACATCCATCTTGAAGCCATACTTCTCGCCGAAGCCTACGCCGAAATCGCTGCGATTGAAGGTGGCCGAGGCATCGGCGCCGCACACTTCCTTCTTGGATTGCGGGTTCGGTTTGCACAAAAAGGAATTGATGGTCAAGGTCACGGGCTTGGTCACCCCGTGCATGGTCAGTGTTCCCTGGGCTTCGGTGGGAGCATCCCCGTTGAATTTGGTGAACTTGCCGCTGTAGGTGGCCGTGGGATATTTCGCCGCGTCGAAGATCTCGGCCGATTTGGCGTGCTCGTTCAATTTCGGCATGCCGAAGTCGACCGAACTCATATCGACGGTGACATCGATGGAGCCGCTCTTTGCAGCCTTGTCGTATACCACCTTGCCCGAGGTGCTGGTGAACTTGCCGCGCCAGACGGACAAACCGCCCATGTGGTCCGCTGCGAAGCTGGGGTAGGTGTGGTTGGGATCGAGGACATAAGTCACCGGCGCAGCGAATGTGCCCGCGCTCACCAGCGCGGCCATTGACGCCAAAACGATACGGTTCATTGAAGGCTCCTTGAAGACTCTATGGGTATAATTTCGAGGCGCCGCCGATCGGCGATCTCTGGCTCAAATCATAGCCGATATGCCGTGCATCTAGTTAAGGACCCCACGATGGAACTATTCGACGCCGTTCAGACCCGTTCATCCGCCGCCCGCCTGTCGGAGCCCGGGCCGACCGCGGAGGATCTCGCCAAGCTGTTGAAGGCGGCTGAACGGGCTCCGGATCACGGCCGGCTCAGGCCCTGGCGTTTCATCGTCTTGGAGGGTGCCCTTCGCGAAGCGTTCACAGCCGCCGCGGCGGAGGCCAAACGCGTGCGACTGCCGGCCATGAGCGGGGAGCAGCTGGCGGCGGAGCGCGACAAAATGAACCGCTCGCCGACAATCGTGGTCGTCGGCTGCGCGGTGAATCGCGAACAAACGAAAATACCCGAGATCGAGCAGGTGGTGGCGGTGGGAGCGGCCGCGGAGAATCTATTTCTCGCGGCGCACGACCTGGGCTACGGCGTGATGTGGAAAACCGGCGCCGCGGCTTACGATCCCAAGGTCAAGGCCACGCTCGGCCTTCGCCCCGAGGACCACATCATCGCCATCATGCACCTGGGCGCGCGATCGGCTTAGCGGGCGGCGCTGCGAAGTAGTGACTGCGCAACGAGACCGACTTGACCAAGGCCCATACGGGCAATCCGGGCGCGAGGCGAAGGTCGCGCACCGCCGCCGTGGTCACGCGCGCCATGATCAGGGTCCCGCCGATATCGATGGCGATCAGCTCGGAGTCGGCATCGTCGCGGCTCATCGACGCGACGACTCCGCTTAAGCTGTTGCGCACGCTCAAATTCTGCGGGGGCTGAGTGGCGACGATCAGGTCGCGCGCCAGCAATTGCAGCCGCAATGTCGCGCCGGCGGCGAGATTGGGGGCGTGCACCTTGAGTTCGCCCCGGCCTGCGCTCACGCGCGTCAATCCGCTCGATTCGTCGACACCGAGCACTCTGCCGTCGATGATGGCTCCCACCGCGTCGGTGCCGATGATGGAGCGCAGGTCCGCATTGAGGCTCATGTCTCCGACTCCGCCTTGCGCGATCGTCCTGCCTTGCTCCATGAGCACGATGTAGGTCGAGAGCCTCAAGACTTCATCGAAGTCGTGACTGACATAGACCATGGGAACCGCCAACTGATCCCGCAGATTCTCCAAGTACGGCAGTACTTCCTCGCGCCGCGCGGTGTCGAGCGACGCCAGCGGCTCGTCCAGCAGCAGCAAATTGGGTTGGGACAAGAGCGCTCGGCCAATGGCGACGCGTTGCCTCTCGCCGCCGGACAATTGGTGAGTACGCCGCTCCATGAGGGAGCCGAGATCCAAAAGGCCGGCAACGGTGTCGAGGCTGATAAAGGCGCGCGACGATGCACGCTTTTCGCCGTAGCGCAGATTGCCCTCGACGCTCAAGTGCGGGAACAGCCGGGCGTCCTGGAACACATAGCCGATGCGGCGCCGTTCCGGGGGTACGTTGATCCGCCGCTCGGCATCCAGCCATATCAGATCATCGAGCGCCACTCGGCCCGCGTCGGCGTCGAGGAGCCCCGCGATAAGGTTGATCAGGGTGCTTTTGCCGCTGCCCGAGCGGCCGAACAGCGCCACGACTCCCGGTGTCGGCAGCTCGAACGCCGCATCCAGCGAGAAGGATCCGCGGGTCTTCTTGACCGCTACGCTCAGCATGGACGGCCCAACAGGCGGCGCACGCGGCGTGCGAACCACTCGGACAGCAGAAGGCCGCTCAGTCCCAGCGCGAACGAGATAACCGCCAAGCGCGCGGCGGCATCATCGCCTCCCGGTGTCTGCAGAGCGGTGTAGAGCGCGAGGGGGAGCGTACGCGTCTCTCCGGGGATATTCGACACGAAGGTGATGACGGCGCCGAACTCGCCCAGCGCTGCGGAGAACGCGGTTATGGCGCCGGCCAACACTCCCGGCAGCATCAGCGGCAGAGTGATGGTTGCGAACCGGTCGAATGCGCCGGCACCCAGGGTGCGCGCCGCTTCCTCGAGCCCGCGGTCGACATTTTCCAGGGAAATGCGCATGGCGCGGACCATGAGCGGAAACGACATCACGGCGGTGGCAAGGGCCGCGCCGTTGCGCGTGAAGATGAGTTCAACACCGAATGCCCGCTGCAACAAGTGGCCGATCGGGCCGCGAGTCCCGAACAGCAGCAACAGCAGATATCCCACCATCACGGGGGGCAGCACGAGGGGCAGGTGGACGAATGCATCGAGCAGGGTGTGCCCCAGGAAGCGGCGCCGGGTCAGTACCCACGCGGCCAGCACGCCCAACGGCAAGCTGAGAACGACGCTGCGCGCTGCGATGCTGAGGCTCAAGGACAGCGCCTCGCTTTCGCTAGGGCTCAACCACATCATGAGAGCGGATACACGCTGCGGGGCTTCATCCGGGAGGCAGTATACTGTCTGGCGGCTCAAGCTCGAGGATCCGATCAATGGCCTATTATCGCGCCGCGGCGCCCGTGGATGCTGCAGCGGCGCCCAACCTTTCGCGCATCGGTGTGTTGGCCGTCAACTTGGGCACCCCCAATTCCCCGTCGTACTTCTCCGTCCAGCGCTATTTGCGTGAATTTCTGGGCGACCGGCGGGTCATCAACACCTCCCGCCTGATTTGGCTGCCCCTGCTCTACGGACTGATACTGCCGCTGCGCCCGATCCGCACCGCGCGCAAGTACCGCAAGATTTGGCTGCCAGAGGGTTCGCCGCTGGCGGTGTATTCCAGACGCCTGAGCGCGAAGATCGGCGCCGCCCTGCAGGCCGATTTGGGCGATCGAGTACGCGTCGAGCTCGCCATGACCTATGGAAATCCGAGTATCGCCGATGCGCTCGAACGCCTTGCCGCGCAGAACGTCAGGAAACTGTTGGTGCTGCCCTTGTATCCACAATATTGCTCATCGACGACCGGCTCGGTGTTCGATCGCACGACCCAGGCCCTGCGGCGTTGGCGATGGCTGCCGGAGACGCGCTTCGTCAACGATTATTATCACGATGCAGGATACATCGATGCGTTGCAGGCGCGGATCCTCGAGCACTGGGCCGAGGTCGGCGAGCGCTCGCATCTGGTGTTTTCGTATCACGGGATTCCCGCCGCCTACGTAACCGAGGGCGACCCCTATTGCGCCCACGCGGAGGCGACCACCCGGCTGGTCGTGGATCGACTCGGACTTGACCCGGACACCTGGTCGCACAGCTATCAGTCACGTTTCGGATCCGTGGAATGGCTGCAGCCCTTTACCGAAGACACGCTGAGAGCATTGGCACAGCGCGGCGTGCGCAAGCTCACCGTGGTGTCGCCCTCGTTTGCGGTCGACTGTCTCGAGACGTTGGAAGAGGTGGCGATGGAATACCGCGACAAGTTCGTGGCATTCGGCGGCGAGCGATTGACGCTGGTGCCCGCGCTGAACGACGACGATCGTCACGCCACAGTCTTGGCCGCGATTGCAGCCGGCCGGATCGAGGACTGGATCGGCCGGTCAACGGCAGCGGGCGGCAACCGTTCTCATCAAGACCAGCCGCAAAAATGATGATGTAAATATGACAATAGTCGTGGAGGCTCCGGACCGGCCGCGCTCGGGATCAGGCCGAATTCGAGCCAGGTTAGGCGCGGCTTTCGCCGCGCTGCCCGCGGCATTGTTGCTCGCCTGCACCGGCTCGGCGCCGCGCCCGGGCTCGCCGGATCCGACTCACGCCGCGGCGGCCGCGCTGCCGGTATTGCATCGCGAGGACATGTTGTGGCTCGAGCGGGTTACCTTCGGCCTGGACAGCGCCACTGTGTCCGACTATCGGCGGCTGGGGCGTGAGCGATTCCTCGACGAGCAGCTCGACGCCCGGAACACGGCTCTGCCGGCGCCGATCGCCGCACAGATCGGCGCTCTCGAGGTGTCGCACGCCGACCCAGTGAAATGGCTTGCTGAAGTGAACTCGGAGTACAAGACCATCAACGCGCTGCCCGACGGGCCGGATAAGGAGCAGGCGCGCAAAGTGCTGAATGAGCGCGGCAACAAGCTGGGCTATGAAGCCATTCGCCGCGATCTGCTGCGGGCGGTGTACTCCCCGTCGCAGCTGCAGGAGCAGATGGTTTGGTTCTGGCTCAACCACTTCAGCGTGCACCAGTACAAGGCCAATCTGCGCTGGTTGGTCGGAGACTACACGGAGCGTGCGATCCGGCCGCATGTATTCGGACGCTTCGAAGAGCTGGTGATGGCGACTCTCGAACATCCGGCCATGCTGCAGTACCTGGACAACAACCAGAATGCAGCCGGGCACATCAATGAGAATTACGCCCGCGAGCTCATGGAACTGCACACCCTGGGCGTGAATTCCGGCTACACGCAGCAAGACGTCCAGCAGCTCGCCCGAGTGCTGACCGGTGTGGGCATCAACACCGGCGATCCGCCGAAGCTGAAGGCGGAATGGCAGCGGCTGTACGTTCGCCGGGGGGCGTTCGAATTCAACCCGGCCCGCCACGATTTCGGCACCAAGATCCTGCTGGGCCACACCATCGAGGGCAAGGGCTTCGGAGAGGTCGAGGAGGCGGTGAAACTGATCGTCAACCAGCCCAGCTGCGCCCGATTCATTTCGCGCCAGATCGCGAATTACTTTGTAGCCGACAACCCCTCTCCACAATTGGTCGAGCGAATGACGCAGACTTTCGAGCGGAACCACGGCGACATTGCCGCCGTGCTGCGAACCATGTTCCTGGCGCCGGAATTCAACGCATCGCTCGGCGACAAATTCAAGGATCCGATGCGCTTCGTGGTCTCCTCCGTTCGCTTTGCCTACGATGGACGGCCGATCAGCAACACGCGGCCGCTGCTGAATTGGCTCAACGGCCTTGGCGAAGCACCGTTCGGCCGGCAGACCCCCGACGGCTATCCGCTGACGGAGGTCAGCTGGGCCAGTTCCGGCCAGATGAGCCGCCGCTTCGAGATTGCGCGGCTCATCGGCTCGGGCAATGCCGGCCTCTTCGACCCGGAAGACGGAGGGACACCGACGAGGAGCGGCTTCCCTCAGCTCTCGAACCGCTTGTACTTCGAGGCCGTCGAGCCGTTTCTCGCCGCGCGCACGCGATCTGCTCTCGATCGTGCCAATTCCCAGCAGGAGTGGAACACATTTCTGCTGTCATCCCCGGAGTTCAGCTATGAATGAGTGGCGCGTGAATCGCCGTCGTTTACTCAAGCTGGGCGGCGCCGCTCTTGCCGGCGCGGGCGCGAGCGTCTTCGCCGGCCGGCTATTCGCCGCACCGGTCTCCGGACCGCGTTTCCTGCTGGTATTTCTGCGCGGCGGCTACGATTCGACCAATCTGTTGATTCCCTACTCGAGCAGCTACTACTACGAGGCTCGCCCCAGCATCGCCATCGCACGCCCCGATGCGGCATCGAGCACCGGCGCGCTGGCCCTGGATGCCGACTGGGCGCTGGCTCCCGCCGTGCGCGACACCATCGGCGCGATGTATCAGCGGCGGCAGGTTGCCTTCATCCCCTTTGCGGGCACGGACGATTTGTCGCGCAGCCATTTCGAAACCCAGGACAGCATTGAACTCGGCCAATTCTCGAACGCCGCGCGTAATTATCGCTCGGGTTTTCTCGGCCGGCTGTCCGATACCGTGCTCGGCTCGTCCGCGAGCAGTACGTCCATCGCCTTCACCGACTCGCTGCCGCTGGCATTTGCGGGCGCGACGACAGTACCCAACCTCTCGCTCAAGAATGTCGGAAAACCGCCCTTCGATGAGCGGCAGGCAGGGATACTCAGCGATATGTATGCGGGTCATCATCTGGAAGCAGCCGTCAAGGACGGCTTGGAGTTGCGTCAGCAGGTGGCGCAGGAGATGGCCGACGAAATGAAGGCCGCATCTCGCGATGCCATCACCCCCAAGGGCTTCGAACTCGAGGCCGAACGCATGGGCCGGCTGATGCGCGACAAGTACCGCATCGGATTCATCGACGTCGGCGGATGGGATACCCATGTCGGGGAGGGCGGCGCCCAGGGTGCCTTGCCCACCAATCTCTCCGGCCTCGCGCGCGGCCTGCAGGCATTCTCGCAGTCGCTGGGTGCCGAGTGGAACAATACGGTCGTGGTGGTGCTCTCGGAATTCGGCCGCACGTTTCGCGAGAACGGCAATCGGGGTACGGACCACGGTCATGGCACCGTGTACTGGGTGCTGGGAGGCTCCATCAACGGCGGCGCCATCGTCGGCGAGCAGCGGCCGGTGAGCCGCGGCACGCTGTTTCAAGACCGGGACTACCCCGTGCTCAACGACTATCGCGCCGTGCTGGGCGGCCTGTTCCGCTCGCTCTGGGGTCTATCCTCGGGCCAATCCGCCCAGGTATTTCAACAGGTGGCGCCGGTCGATCTGAAACTTGTGTAAAGGAGATTTCCATTGAGGTTACCGTCGGCTTCTACCTTGGCTTTCGCGCTGCTGCCGTTGGTTCCCATGGGGCCGCAAGGCGCCCGCGCCGCCGCGAGCGCCGCGCAATACGGACCCCTGTACGAGCACCTGCAGGGTGAGGTGCTGCTGGACAACCCACGGGTCCTGGTTCAGAAGTTCGTGATTCGGCCGGGCCAATCGACGGGCCGGCGCACGCTGCCCGGCGATCAGCTGCTGGTGTTCGTGAAAGGTGGTGTGCTGACCTCTCAGAGTGGGCGATCGACGCTGTGGCGCGACGGCCGGGTGATGTGGCACGAGGCCGCCGGGGGCGTGGTCGACGATGCGGATCTGGGCAGCACCAACACCGGCACCGCGCCGATCGAGATGATCTGGGTGACGCTCAAGCCGGTTGCCGCGTCGTCGGGACCGCCCGCGCCTGGCTCCCCGCCCAAGTACCGGCATCTCAACTACCCGAATATTCCGGGGGAAGATCTGCTCGAGAACGATCTCGTCATCGTGCAGCGCTTCACCGTCAATCCGGGCCAGTGGGAGGGGGTGCATGCGCACCCTCCGGACATGCTCTACATTCATATCAAGGGGGGTCAGTGGGCCGCCCGATCCAAGCATGAGTCCGAACATCCGTACCCCGAACCGTCGCCGGATGGGGAGGTCGGCTGGATGCCCACCATCGACATCAGCGTCGGGCATGAGTCGGGCAACATCGGCAAAGAACCGATTGATTTGATCTGGGTGACGCTGAAGAAGTAGCGCGTCCTATTCGTCCCAGGCGCGGCGCAGAATGGCGCGGATGTCGAGCGCCGCGCCGCTGCCGCCGAAGACCGCGCCCCATCCGGAATCCGCGTCCAGCCGGGTCGCGCAAAAACCTTCGGCAACCGCGCGCGCGCCAGGGTTTGCGGCAGCGTTCAGCAACAAGGCGGCCTGCATCAGCGTGACGAATCGTTGCGTGAAGCGGCGTGCTTCGGACTCCGTGGGCGTCCCTGCGCCGACAGTGTCAGCGAAGCGATCGAGCGAAGCATCGAAGTTGCGATGGCGCCCGCGCGCCCCCTCAAGTTCGTTGAGGACCGCATCGCGGGTCGCGGTGGACTTGGCGAAGGCGCGCAGCACGTCCAGGCACATGATATTGCCGGATCCTTCCCAGATCGAATTGACCGGCATCTCGCGCGCGATGCGCGCGAGCGGCAACTCCTCCGTATAGCCGTTGCCGCCCAACACTTCCATGGCTTCGGCGGCCAACTCGCAACCGCGCTTGCAGACCCAGAATTTCGCGGCCGAGGTGAGCGCGCGGCGCAGCGCGATCTCGCCCTCGGCGTCGCTGTCGAAGGCGCGCGCCAGGCGCATCGCGAGCACGGCGGCAGCCTCCGATTCGATCGCAAGATCGGCAAGCACGCTCTGCATCAGCGGCTGATCAACGAGCAGCGCACCGAATGCCTTGCGGTGGCGTGCGTGGTGCATGGCCTGCACCACGGCGGCCCGCATCATCCCCGCCGTGCCGGTGACGCAGTCGAGGCGGGTATAAGTGCCCATTTCGAGGATGGTCGGTATGCCACGGCCTTCTTCGCCCAAGAGCTGCGCCCAGGCATCGATGAATTCGACCTCGGAGGAGGCATTCGATCGATTGCCGAGTTTGTCCTTCAAGCGCTGGATGTGGATGCCGTTGCGCGTGCCGTCGGGCAGGCGGCGCGGCAGAAACAGGCACGTCAGGCCGCCCTCGGTCTGCGCAAGTACCAGGTGCGCGTCGCATTGCGGTGCGGAGAAGAACCATTTATGACCGCTGATTCGATAGGAGCCGTCGGCCGAGCGCCGTGCGCGCGAGGTGTTGGCGCGCACATCCGAGCCGCCTTGTTTTTCCGTCATGCCCATGCCGATGAGACCGCCGCGCTTGTGCGCAATCGGAATGTCGCGCGGATCGTATTCACGCGTGAGCAGGCGCGGCACCCAATCCCGCGCGAGGAGCGGGTCGCGGCGCATGGCCGCGATCGCCCCATAGGTCATGGTGGTGGGGCACAGCGTGCCGCACTCCACCTGCGCCTGCATCAAGTAGCCCGCGGCTCGCGCCACGTGCGCACCAGGAATCGCGCGGCCGTCCACCGTCGCCCAGGGGCCGCTGTGATAGCCGCGCGCCGCGATGCCCTGCATCAGGATGTGCCAGGACGGATGAAATTCGATCGAGTCAATGCGCTCGCCCTGGACGCTGAACGAATGCAGCACCGGGGTGTATCGGTTGGCGAGGCGGGCGTGCTCGAAGTTCTCCGCCGTACCGAGTGCGGCTCCGGAGTCGGCGAGAGCGGCGGCTGCGGCGGGCTGCGCGCCTTCGCGCCGAACCGCCTCCTGCAACACCGGGTCGGTGGTGAACAGGTTGTAGTCGGTCAGCGGCGGGGTTTGATTGAAGACCTCGTCGTCGGCGTGGATGGGCTCCATAGCGCATTATCGGCGTTTTTTGCGCGCTATTGCGCGAAACAGCGGTCCGGTGCTAGATTCATCGGTAAATGCGCGTCTCAGCCAGCTACCCATTCGGCCGCTTCCGCAGCTTTCCGCTGCCGGGTTTGCTTGCGCTGTCTCTGCTGCTGCGCCGCTAGGCGCAACGTACACGCGCTATCGGTCGGCGCTTACAAGACCGGATAAATCCCTCAAATGCGCCAATCAACATATTGGAGCTGGAAGTAACCCGCTTAAGGGCCGAGAGAACACCATGTTGCGTAATCCATCGACCAAGTACCGTCCTTTTCCCCCCATCGACCTGAGCGATCGGACCTGGCCCGGCCGCGTCATCGCCGCGCCTCCGCAGTGGTGCAGCGTCGATTTGCGCGACGGCAACCAAGCCCTGATCGAACCCATGGATGCCGCCCGCAAGCGGCGCATGTTCGACATGCTGGTGAGAATCGGCTTCAAGGAGATCGAGGTTGGATTTCCGGCGGCCTCGCAAACGGATTTCGACTTCGTGCGCGAAATCATCGAGCAGAAATTGGTACCGGACGACGTCACCATCCAGGTGCTGACGCAGGCGCGCCCGGAACTCATCGCGCGCACCTATGAATCCCTGAAGGGCGCGCGCCGCGCCATCATGCACGTGTACAACTCGACCTCGGCCGCACAGCGCCGCGTGGTCTTCCGACTGGATCGTGCGGGTATCGTGGACATCGCCGTGCGCGGCGCGGAGGTGGTGCGCGAGCATGCGCTGCGCAACCGCGATACCGAGTGGGTGTTCGAATACAGCCCGGAGAGTTTCACCGGCACGGAGCTCGACTTCGCGGTCGAGGTCTGCGATGCCGTCAACGGTGTGTGGGAGCCCACCCCGCAGCACCGGTCCATCCTGAACCTGCCGGCCACAGTCGAGATGGCGACCCCCAATGTTTACGCCGATCAGATCGAGTGGTTTCTGCGGCACATTGCCGGGCGTGATTCCGTCATCTTGAGCGTGCATCCGCACAATGATCGCGGCACGGCGGTGGCCGCGGCTGAATTGGCCGTGATGGCGGGCGCGGAGCGGATCGAAGGGACTTTGTTCGGCAACGGCGAACGCACCGGCAATGTCGATGTTGTAACGTTGGCTCTTAACCTTTATTCACAAGGTATTGATCCGAAATTGGATTTCGCAAACATCAATGAGGCCGCGCGCTGCGCCGAAGCCTGCAATCAACTCCCCATCCACCCCCGGCACCCCTATGTAGGGGACCTGGTTTTCACCGCTTTTTCGGGCTCCCACCAAGATGCCATCAAGAAGGGCCTCGCGGCCAGAAGCGAGGGCGACATCTGGGACGTTCCTTATCTCCCCATCGACCCGTCCGACCTTGGCCGCTCCTACGATTCCATCATCCGGGTGAACAGCCAATCCGGTAAGGGCGGTGTGGCGTACCTGCTCGAGCGCGATTATCAGCTGGTGATGCCGCGGCGGCTGCAGATCGAGTTCAGTCAGGTGGTGCAGGCGCAGGCGGATATCACGGGTAAAGAATTGATTTCGAAAGAGATATGGGATCTGTTTAGCAGCGAATACTTGAATTCCCGCACGCCTTTCGTGTACCGCTCCCATCAACTGGCGGCCTCAACGGACGGCGCCGACAGCGAGCGCATTACCCTGCAGATCGAAAATGCCGGGCGGCTCGAAACCTGGCACGGACAGGGGTCCGGACCCATCGATGCCATGGTAGACGCGATTGGGCTGCCGTTCGACGTGCTGTCCTACGAAGAGCACTCTCGCGGTCAAGGAAGCGCCGCTAAGGCCGTGTCCTATATCGAAATTACCACCCGGTCGCGGCGTACGCTGTTCGGCGCCGGCATGCACCCGAACATCATTACAGCCTCGCTGCTGGCGATCCTGTCGGCAGTCAACCGGGCCGTTGCCGCAGGGGCACTGCCGGCCCGCGCCGATAAGGCTCGCACGGGAACCTAGGGCTGAAACCTCCCCCTGCCCGGGCCCCAAGGGGCTTCGGGAGGGGTGTTTTCGCGTGTGCTATTGAATGCCGGACAGAATCGGCTATAGTGCGCAACTTCATGACTTGAGCTGATCGATCCTATTGATTTCAAGGGCTTTTCTCGAACAATGAGCGAACGCGAAGACGAACATTTCGATATCGACGATGAGTTTCTCGGGGAAGCCGAAGAATCGCACGACTTCGATCCCCTCTTGGAGCGCACCGAACGGCGCCCCAAAGCCGCCGCGGCGGCCAACAAACGCGGCAAGGCTGCCTGGAGCCGCGTGGAAGACGTACTCGCCGAACGCCAGTTGGAAAAAGAACTGCGCGATATTTTCGAAGACGACTAGTTGGAATTGAATCAAGCCTGGGTCGTCCTCAAGTTCGGCGGGACCAGCGTGTCCACCGCCGGCAACTGGCACAATATCGCCGATGTGATCCGGGCGCGCATGGCCGCGCAGCTTCGGCCGGTGATCGTACATTCGGCCCTATCCGGTATCACCGATCGTCTCGAATCACTGTTGACGGCTGCCGTGGCGGGAACCCACGGCGGCGAGCTCGAGCGCATCGACACTCAACACCGCTCCCTTGCACGCAACCTTGGCATTGAGCCCAGCCCGCTGTTCGAGGGCTTCATGGGCGAGCTTAGGCAGCTGGCGGACACGGTGGCCGGCCGCCGCGAGGTGAGCGATGGCATGAGGGCGCGCATCATGGCGATGGGTGAGTTGCTCGCAACGACCCTGGGGTCCACCTACTTGAACGCCCAAGGGATCGCCACCGCCTGGGCGGACGCGCGCCAGGTGTTGCGGGCCGACGCGCGCCCGGGCGCCACCCGCAAGTCGAGTGTGCTATCGGCGACTTGCGATTTCGCGCCCGATCAGCGGCTGCAGGCGCACTGGCGGTCGCTCGATCAGGTGGTGATCACCCAGGGATTCATTGCGGCCGACGATGCCGGCGACACGGTACTTCTGGGGCGGGGCGGATCGGACACCTCCGCAGCCTATTTCGCCGCCAAGTTGAACGCGGCACGCCTCGAGATTTGGACCGACGTGCCCGGGATGTTCAGCGCCAATCCCCGCGCCGTGCCGACCGCCCGCCTGCTGCGCGCATTGCACTACGACGAAGCGCAGGAAATCGCCAGCAACGGCGCGAAGGTCCTGCATCCGCGCTGCGTGCTGCCGGTCCGACAATACAAGATCCCCTTGCATGTGTACGCCACGCAGGCCCCGGGGCTCGAAGGCACCGTGGTATCGGCCAACGTCGCCGGCAGCGCCGCGCAAGTCAAAGCCATTGCGATCAAGAAGGGCATCACCCTCGTTTCCATGGATAGCCCGGGGATGTGGCATCAGGTGGGATTTCTCGCCGATGCGTTCCAGATCTTCAAGCAAGAAGGTCTGTCGGTGGACCTCGTGTCCACGTCGGAGACCAATGTCACGGTCTCCCTGGATCCCTCCGCCAACACCCTGGACTCCGCGGCGCTCGATCGACTGACGGCGGCGCTCGGAGAGCTGTGCCGCGTCGAGATTCTCGGGCCCTGCGCCTCCTTGAGTCTGCTGGGCCACAACATTCGCGGGATCCTGCACGAGTTGGGATCGGCCTTCGAGTTGTTCCAGGATCAGAAGATCTATCTGGTGACGCAGGCTGCGAACGACCTGAATTTCACCTTCGTGATCGACGAGTCGCAGGGCGATCGCCTGGTGCAACAGCTGCACGAGCGTCTGATTCAGAGCATCGGTTCGGACAAGGTCCTGGGACCGACCTGGCAGCAGCTGTTCTCCGAGGAGAAGGCCTCCGCACAGCCGGTGAATTGGTGGCAGGAGCCGCACAATCGCCGCCGGCTGATCGAGATCGCCACCCGCGAATCGGCCGCATTCGTCTACAGCGCGGCGGCATTGGATGAGGCCATCGCGGCGGTGCGGCAGGTGCGTTCGGTGAAGCGCTGGGCCTATGCGATGAAGGCCAACTGGCATCCGCAGATCCTGCGGCGGGTGTATGCCGCCGGCCTCACCCTGGAGTGCGTTTCGCGGGGCGAGCTCGAACATGCGTTTGCCGTCATACCCGCGCTCGATCCCGAACGGGTGCTGTTTACTCCCAACTTCGCCCCGCGCGCCGAATATGAATACGGTTTGGCCAAAGGCGTGCGCGTCACCCTCGACAACCTGTATCCGCTCAAGATGTGGCCGGAGATGTTCCGCGGCAAGGATATTTTTCTGCGCATCGATCCGGGATTCGGCCGCGGGCATCACCAGCACGTACGCACCGGCGGCGTTCACTCCAAGTTTGGCGTACCCCTGTCCGAAGCGGACGAGTTGGTCGCGTTGACACAGCGCGCCGGGGTACGGGTCACCGGATTGCATGCGCACACCGGCAGCGGCGTCTTCAACGTGGACAACTGGACCGAGACCGGTGCCTTGCTGGCGGATTTGGCGGCGCGATTCCCGCAGGTCACCGTGGTGGATTTGGGCGGCGGTATCGGCGTGCCCGAACAACTGGGGCATGCCGAAATCGACTTAGCGGCGCTCGATCGCGGAGTCGCGGCGCTGGCCAAGGACTTTCCTCACATCGAGTTCTGGATGGAGCCCGGCCGGTTCTTGGTGGCCAAGGCCGGTGTGCTGGTGGCGGTGGTAACGCAACTGAAAGGCAAGGGCGATGTCCAGTACGTGGGCATCGCGACCGGCATGAATTCCCTCATCAGGCCCGCGCTGTACGGGGCCCATCACGATATCCGCAATCTGACGCGGCTCGACGAGCCCATGACCACCCAAGTCAACGTGGTCGGTCCGATCTGCGAGACCGCGGACCAGCTGGGGTCGGACCGCTGGTTGCCGCAGACGCACGAAGGTGACGTACTTCTCATCGCCAACTGCGGAGCCTACGGCTACGCCATGGCGTCGAATTATAATCTGCGTCCCCCCGCGGCGGAGTTTATGATCGAGTAATGACGAACATCGGCATCATTGGTTGGCGTGGAATGGTGGGATCGGTACTTCTCGACAGAATGCGCGAGGAGTCCGACTTCGAGATTGTTCGTCCGACGTTTTTCAGCACCTCGCAAATTGGAGCGGCCGCTCCGGCCGTCGCCGGGGCGGCGGGATTCGAGCCACGGGTCATGGACGCCAACGACATCGCGGCGCTCGCCCGGCTGCCCATGCTCATCAGCGCCCAGGGAGGGGAGTACACCGAAGCGATTCATCCGCGGCTGCGCGCTGCGGGCTGGCGCGGCTACTGGATCGACGCCGCCTCCAGCCTGCGCATGAGCAAGGACGCCGTCATCGTCCTGGATCCCGTGAACTTGCCGGTGATGCAGGCGGCGCTCGACGGGGGCGTCAAGGATTTCATCGGCGGCAATTGCACCGTATCGCTGATGCTCATGGCTGTCGGCGGATTGCTGCGCGCGGATGCGGTCGAATGGATCACCGCCATGACTTACCAGTCGGCCTCCGGCGCCGGCGCCAAGCACATGCGTGAGCTGCTGGAGCAGATGGGCGTATTGCACGGCGCGGCAGCGGCTTTGTTGGCGAACCCCGCTTCCGGCATTCTCGACATAGATCGGGCCGTGAGCGCCACCCTGGCGCGCGCGGATTTTCCCCGGGCGCAATTCGGGGTGCCGCTCGCGGCGAGCCTGATCCCCTGGATCGACAAGGATCTGGGCACGGGCCAGAGCCGCGAGGAGTGGAAGGCGGGCGCCGAAGCGAACAAGATATTGGGAACCGAGGCGCGGCCCATTCCGATGGAGGGCATCTGCGTGCGGGTGAGCGCGATGCGCTGCCACTCGCAGGCGCTGACGATCAAGCTGAAGCGGGACATTCCGCTCGCCGAGGTCGAACGGTTGATTGCCGGCGGCAACCCCTGGGTGCGCGTGGTGCCGAACGACCGGGAATCCTCGATTCGCGAACTCTCGCCGGCGGCCGTCAGCGGCGGGATGAACATCCCCATCGGCCGGTTGCGCAAGCTCGCGATGGGCGGGGAGTATCTATCCGCATTTACCGTCGGCGATCAGCTGCTGTGGGGCGCGGCGGAGCCGCTGCGCCGGACCATGCGATTCCTGCTGCCGCATCTGTGAAGCTGCGGCTTGGCGGCTGACGCTCAGGGCGACCACATCACGTCGACCGGCGTGCGCGACTGGCGCAGCACGGCGCGGATGGGCATTTCCTGCTCGGGTCCGGGATCGTGGGCGGCGCGCAGAGTGCGCCACTTGGATTCGCCCGTGATCAGCACGGTGATGCGGCGCGAGTCGAGCAGCGCCGTCAAATTCAAGCTGAGTCGAGGCTGAGGCGGCGCGGGCGACCACATGCCCACGCACCCTGCGGCGGCGGCGGGATTCAACGCGCGGGGCAGATTGGGCGACCCGGGAAACAGGGACGCCGTATGTCCGTCGTCGCCCATCCCCAGTATCACGGCATCGAAGGGACGCGGCACCCGAGCAAACGTCTCCCAGGCGGAGACAGCGCCGAGATCCGGGGTGGGCGCGCCGTTCTTCAAGCCGTGGAAGCGCGCGGAAGCCGCACCATCCTTGAGCAGCGCGCTGCGCACCAAGTGCTCGTTGCTCGCCGCGTCCTCAGGCGCAACCCAACGTTCGTCGGCGAGGGCGATGCAGACGCGCGACCAATCGAGCGGCTGGCTGCGCAGGATCTCGAACAGTCTCTGCGGCGATCGGCCGCCCGATACCACCAGACTCGCGAGACCGCGCGCGGCGATCGCAGCGCCGAGGGTCGCGGCGATCCGGTTCGCGAGTTCTCGCGACAAGGTCTCGATGTCGGCGTAGCGCTGCGCAAGCGAATCAGTATCCATCGCCGAAGCGTAGCACGTCGGCCCTATGGCACAATGAGCCCATGCTGAAGGAACACCCGAGCGTTCATCCGCGCGTGCGCGAGGTCACGGAGCGGATTCGGGCGCGCAGCGCCCCGGGCCGCGCCGATTACCTGGCGCGCATGGACGCCGCGCGCCGCCGTGGTTCCGCACGCGCGGGGTTGTCATGCACCAATCTTGCGCACGGCTTTGCGGCTTCCGATGCGGCTGACAAGGAGGCGCTGAAGCTCATGCGCTGGCCCAATGTGGCCATCGTCTCGTCGTACAACGACATGCTGTCCGCGCACCAGCCCTTGGAGCGCTATCCGGCGCTCATCAAGCGGGCGGCACGCGAAGCCGGCGCCGTGGCGCAATTTGCCGGCGGAGTACCGGCGATGTGCGACGGGGTCACGCAAGGACAGCCGGGCATGGAGTTGTCGCTGTTCAGCCGCGACGTGATCGCGATGGCGACCGGCGTTGCGCTCTCGCACAACATGTTCGACTCGGCACTGTGTCTCGGCATCTGCGACAAGATCGTTCCCGGCATGCTCATGGGCGCGCTGGCGTTCGGACATTTGCCGGTCATATTCGTGCCGGGCGGCCCGATGCCCTCGGGCGTACCGAACAAGAAGAAGGCGCTCATTCGCCAGCTCTATGCCGAGGGCAAGGTGGGGCGCGACGAGCTGCTCGAATCGGAAGCCGGCAGCTACCACACGGCGGGAACCTGCACTTTCTATGGCACGGCCAACAGCAATCAGATGCTGATGGAAGTCATGGGACTGCACATCCCCGGTGCGGCCTTCGTGCCCCCGAATACGGAGTTACGCGACGCGTTCACCGCCGCGGCGGCGCAGCGTGCGGCGCGCACAACCGCACTGGGCGAGGAGTACCGGCCGCTGGCGCACATCGTCGATGAGGCGGCCATGGTGAATGCCGTCGTGGGATTGCTCGCGACCGGCGGCTCGACCAACCATACATTGCACCTGGTGGCGATCGCGCGCTGCGCAGGGATCACCCTGACCTGGGATGATTTCAGCGATCTTTCGGCGGTCGTGCCGCTGTTGAGCCGCATCTATCCGAACGGCAGTGCCGACGTCAACCGCTTTCAGGTAGCGGGCGGCATGGCCTTCCTGATTCGCGAATTGCTGCAGGGTGGTTTTCTGCATGGCGACTGCATGACTGTCATGGGGCAGGGGCTTGAGGCTTACGCGAGAGAACCCTGGCTCGATGCAGGGCGGCTGGCCTGGCGCGATGCGCCCGCCGCAAGCGGCGATCTCGATGTGCTGCGGCCCGTGTCGGAGCCATTCAGCAGTCACGGTGGTTTGTCCGTGCTGTCGGGGAATCTCGGGCGCGCCGTCATCAAGACCTCGGCCATGAAACACGAGCATCACCGCATCGAAGCGCCCGCGCTCGTGTTCAACGATCAGGAAGAGGTCATCGCCGCGTTCAAGGCCGGCAAGCTCGCGCGGGATTTCGTCGCCGTCGTGCGCTTTCAGGGACCGCGTGCCAATGGGATGCCCGAGCTGCACCAGTTGACTCCCTCCCTGGCCTCGCTGCAGAGCAAGGGCCATCACGTGGCCCTGGTCACGGACGGCAGGATGTCCGGGGCATCGGGCAGCGTGCCGGCCGCCATCCACGTGTCCCCCGAAGTCCTGAGCGGCGGACCGCTCGGCAAGGTGCGCGACGGCGACGTGATTCTCCTCGATTGCCACAAGGGGGTGCTGGAGGCGAAGGTTCCGGAGCACATCTGGCGGCAGCGAGAATTGCCCGCGCTCGATCACGCGCGCAACGAGCACGGTTGCGGGCGGGAGCTGTTTGCGAGCCTGCGCCGTGCCGCCGGCGATGCTGAAACCGGCGCCGTGTCGCTGATGTGATCCACCCGAGGATGCCGTGAATATTCGTGAAATAGTAGGACTCGCGCCGGTCATTCCGGTGCTCACCGTGACCGAGCTCGATCATGCCGTACCGCTTGCCCGCGCCCTGGTGGCCGGCGGCTTGCGGGTGCTGGAGATCACTTTGCGCACGCCGGTCGCGCTCGCGGCCATCGAAGCCATGCGCAAGGCCGTGCCCGACGCCATCGTCGGCGTCGGCACCCTGACGCGCGCGGCGGACTTCGCGGCGGCCGACCGGGTGGGCGCGCAGTTCGGCGTGACTCCGGGCCTCACTCCGGAATTGGCGAGCGCCGCGCGCGGCGCGAGATTTCCGCTGTTGCCGGGTGTCATGACGCCGACCGAGTTGATTTCGGCGCGCGCCGCGGGATTCACCGTGCTCAAGCTGTTTCCCGCGCAACAGGCCGGCGGATTGGCGATGCTGCAGGCGCTGGGCGCCCCATTTCCCGACGTCTTGTTTTGCCCGACCGGAGGCATCACTCGCGCGACGGCGCCGGATTACCTGGCGCTGCCCAACGTGGCCTGCGTCGGCGGCTCGTGGGTGGCGCCTCAGGCCATGCAGAACTCCGGCGATTGGAGCCGCATCGAGGCACTCGCACGCGACGCGGCGTCTTTGAGGCGACCCGCGGCGCCATCGACATGAAGGACCTCACGCAGGGCTCGATCGCGCGGAACATTTTGCAGATGGCGGTGCCCATCGCGGCCGGCATGTTCTTTCAGACGCTGTACATTCTCATCGATCTGTACTTCGTCGCCGGCTTGGGGCCGTCCGCCATCGCCGGTGTCGGTGCGGCCGGCAACATCATGTTCATCGTATTTGCCCTGACCCAGGTGCTCGGCGTGGGAACGGTGGCACTGATCTCGCACGCCGTGGGCCGCAAGGATCGGGCCGACGCGACCCTGGTCTTCAATCAGAGTTTGGTCCTGTCGGCCGGGTGCGGGCTGGTGACTCTGGTGCTCGGATATGCCTTCGGGCCATCCTACGTGCAGACCTTGAGTTCGGACGCTGCCACCGCAGTCGCCGGGACGCAGTATCTGTATTGGTTTCTGCCGAGTCTGGCGCTGCAGTTCGCCATGGTCGCGATGGGATCCGCCTTGCGCGGCACCGGCATCGTGCAGCCGACCATGATCGTGCAGGTGCTTACGGTGATTCTCAACGCGGTATTGGCGCCCATGCTCATCGCCGGGTGGGGCACGGGTCACCCCATGGGTGTTGCCGGCGCGGGGCTCGCGAGTTCGCTGGCGGTCGGCGTGGGCGTGGTGCTGCTCGCCGTTTACTTTCACCGCTTGGAAAAATATGTCGCGTTCGATGCCGGCGCCTGGCGGCCGCAGCTTGCCACCTGGGGGCGGCTGCTGCGCATCGGCCTTCCGGCCGGAGGGGAGTTTGCGCTCATGTTCATTTATATGGCCGTGATCTACCTGCTCATTCGCCGCTTCGGCGAAGGCGCACAGGCGGGATTTGGAATCGGTCAGAGGATCACGCAGAGCATGTTTCTGCCGGCGATGGCCGTGGCCTTCGCCACGGCACCCATCATCGGGCAGAACTTCGCCGCGGGCAAATTCGCGCGCGTGCGCGAGACCTTTGTGCTGGCGATGATGATCGGCGCCGGCATCATGGTGCTGCTCACGCTGTTCTGTCAGCTGAGTTCCACCGCGGCCGTCCATGCGTTCACCAAGGATCCAACCGCGCTGGCCGTCGGCGCCCAGTTCCTGCAGGTGATTTCCTTGAACTTCCTGGCGTCGGGGATCGTCTTCACCTGTTCCGCGGTGTTTCAAGGCCTGGGGCACACGGTGCCGGCGGTCATAAGTTCGGCCAGCCGCCTCGTGAGCTTCGTGGTGCCGGCACTGTGGCTCGCCGCCTCGCCCCAATTCACGCTGCTCCAACTCTGGTATGTGTCGATCGCCAGCGTCACGCTGCAGGCGGCGTTGAGTCTCTGGCTGGTGCGCGGTGAATTTCGGCGGCGTGCGCAAGTAGTGCCGGCGAGCTAGGCGGCGCACACAAGCCGACCTTGCAATCGCTACCGGCTTGCCCCAAAGGCGCCGTTCGCCGGTTCAAACAACGCCTCACGCAGTGCCGCTTCATAGGTTCGAAATGACGCCCGTCCCTTCTTGGTGAGGCGGCAGACCGTCATCGGAATCTTGCCGCGATAGGTTTTCTCAATCTCCACGTATCCGGCTTCTTCAAGCTTCGCCAGATGGCTCGAGAGATTCCCCTTCGTTAAGTCTGTTTGATTTTGCAGGTATAGGAAGTCGGCCTCCTTCACCAGGTACAGCGTCGCCGCAATCATGAGACGCGCAGGTTCGTGAATCACACGGTCAAGGCCTGCAATCTGACGGAGGCGCTTGTTCATATCTCGCCGGCCGAGGGCGTCGCGGTTCGGAGGTAGTTCCAGAGTGTAAGCCCTCCGGAACACAGCCACGCGCACCCCATCCCGGCGAGCCAGATTGCAATCGCCAACCGCAGGGGATACTCGATAGACACCACAATACCCAGGACGACGGCGAGTAAACCCAGCACGAGAAACCGTGCCAGACCGTAGCGCACAGTCACGTACACCCCTACCGCGCCGGTCGTCAGGCCTGCCACGTCCGGCAGCCACTGAACCCAACGATCCGGATCCCAGCCGCCCGCGCGCCGGTGACTATAGCAAGCGCGAGGAGAGTCAAACCCATCGCGGCCACCTGACGTTTCCAACCAGATAGACGAGGGCGAACATAGCCACTTGGCTCAGCCATATCACCGCTCCAGGGATCATGGTTTGTATCACAGACCAGTCTGCACATTGCTACCGAGGCCGCTTCGTGTCAAGACGTCCCCGCGGTGACGCGATTTTGCGCATTCTCGTCCCCGGACCCTCAAACAATGGCGACAAGTTCCGTAACTACGTCTCCGCCTGGCGCGACCGGGCACTGGTGGTGCCGAAATTGTGGCCTGTAACCGGCTATTTGAATAGAATCCCGATTAGCGATGGTATCGTCTCCCAAAACAAGGAAGTGCCGATGATTCGCACGATTGAGATTGCGGGACTGGCCGGTTGCTGTGCGATGCTCATCGATTCGGGCGCGTGCATTGCCGAGCCAGCCGACGACGCCCAGTCATCGACATCAAATTCATCACAGCCGTCCGGCGACAAGAAACCGGGCCGGATGGATCCAGACCATCCGCTGAAAATCGGCACTCAGTACTATCCAATAGAATCAAAGCGCCGTGGGGAAAGTGGCTGGTGTTTGATTCGCTTCCAAGTCGATGCCGATGGTCTCATCCGCGCAGCACAGTTAACCGCATCCACAGGTTTTGATCGCCTCGATTCTGCATGTTTGGCTGCAGTTGTGAATGGCCAGATGATGCCGGCCACGATCGACGGGAAGCCTGTTTTCTACTGGCCGGAAATGCCGATAGTGTGGTCTCAGGGGAAACCTCCTGCGAGACCAAACTTCAATCCATTCTTGGTTCCAAAAGTGCGCAAAGACTATCAACTCAAGATCGGCCCCGATCACTACCCGGCGGAATCGCGCGAGATGCATCAGGAAGGAGATTGCACGATTCATGGTTTTGTCAAAGAAGACGGCGCCGCGGGCAACATCAGCGTCAGCAAATCGACGGGTTTTGCGGCTCTGGATCAAGCCTGCATTTTGGCGATTCAACAAGCACCGTTTGTTCCAGCACAGATGAATGGAGCCGCGGTCGGCGCATTCTTTGATATCAACATTAGTTGGCGACTGCCTACGCCATAGCCAGCCGCAAAGGTGGGCACCGTGGACTGCATCGTTCGTTAGCGCTGCGCATGCCGCGCCTCGAGCTCGGATACGACCTGCGACAGCGACAGACCCTTGACCTTGAGCAGCAGCAGCGTGTGGTACAAAAGATCCGCGGCCTCGCCGATGATCTCAGCATCCGATTGCGCGACGCCGGCGAGCGCGAGCTCCAGGCCTTCCTCGCCGACTTTCTGCGCGATGCGCCGCGTGCCTTCGCCCAAAAGCTTCGCGGTGTAGCTGCCCGGCGGCCGCTCGGCGATTCGCTGCACGATAACCTGTTCGAGCTTTCCCAAGAAGGCATTCTGCTGCGCGGCCGATCGGGGTGGGTCCTCGCCCCAACAGGTGGCCGTGCCCAAGTGACAGGCCGGCCCTGAGGGTTCAGCCAGTATCAACAAGGTGTCGCCATCGCAATCGACGGCGATCTGCCGCACATTCAAGAAGTGGCCCGAGGTCTCCCCCTTGGTCCAGAGGCGGCCCTTACTGCGGCTCCAGAAGGTCACGCGGCCGGTGGCCTGCGTCGCCGCCAGGGCTTCCCGATTCATGTATCCAAGCATGAGCACCGCGCCGCTGCCGGCGTCTTGAATCACGGCCGGCAACAAGCCGCCGCCCTTGTCCCAGTCGAGTTCCTTCACAGTCGCACCTCGATGCCGGCGCCGCGCAGCCGGCGCTTCAGGTTGGGAATGGCGATTTCGCCCGAATGAAACACGCTCGCGGCGAGCGCTGCGTCCACGTGGGCCGATTGAAACACCTCGGCGAAGTGTTCCTCCGCGCCGGCGCCCCCCGAGGCGACCAGGGGTACGCGGCACACCGCGCGTATCGCCTGCAGCTGCGCGATGTCGAAGCCCCGGCGCACCCCGTCGCTCGACATGCAATTGAGCACGATCTCGCCGGCACCGCGCGCCTGCGCTTCGACCACCCAGTCGACGGTACTGCGCAGGGTGTCGCGGCTGCGCTCGACGTCGCCGGTGAATTGCTGCACCCGGTAGCCATCCGGGAAGGTCTGGCTGTCCACGCCCACGACGACGCATTGGGCGCCGAAACGCCGGCTGAGCTCGTCGATCAATTCCGGGCGCTCGAGCGCCGGTGAATTGACCGAGATCTTCTCCGCGCCGCAGGCCAGTATCTCCTCGGCCGTTTCGACGCCGCGGATTCCGCCGGCCACGCAGAACGGGATATCGAGAGTGCGCGCCACGCGCGTGATCCAGGAACGATCCACCGAACGTCCCGCCGGACTCGCTGAAATATCGTAGAACACGAGTTCATCCGCTCCCTCGTCGCGATAGCGGGCCGCGAGCTCCATAATGTCGCCGACGACGCGATGGTCGCGAAACTGCACGCCCTTGACCACCCGTCCATCGCGTACATCGAGGCAGGGAATTATGCGTTTGGCAAGAATGGCTGCAACTCCTCGGCGGGAATGAGACCTTCGAGCAACGCCTTGCCGCTGATGGCGGCGGCGGCGCCGGCCTCGGCGAGGGCGCGTAGATCGCGGGCGTCGCGGATGCCGCCGGATGCCTGCCAGTGGATCTGCGGATGGCGCGCCACGGCCTCTCGATATAGATCCACGTTCGGACCCGTCAATGCGCCGTCGCGGCCCACATCCGTGCACAGCACGTGTTTCAGAGGCGAACCGGTGAAATTCGCCACGGCGCTCCACAGCGACAGCTCGGACTGGCGCTGCCATCCGTGAGTGGCGACGCGCGGCGTGCCGTCGCCGTCCAGCCGCACATCGAAGGCCAGCGTCACGCGCTCCGGGCCGTATAGATCGAGCCAGCCCCGCACCGTCTCGACATTCGTCAGTGCCGCGCTGCCGATCACCACCCGGGCGACGCCGAGCTCGAACATCTGCGCAACGGAGGCCGCGTCCCGCAAGCCTCCGCCCACCTGTGTGTAAACGGCCGACTGCGCGGCCAGCCGGGCGAGGATGGCGCGATTGCCGGGGCTGCCGCCCTGGGCTCCGTCTAGATCGACCACGTGCAGCCAGTCGGCCCCCAGGGCGCGATATTTCTCGGCCAGATTTTGCGGATCGTCGACGTAGCGCGTCTCGCGCTCGAAATCGCCGTACAGCAGCCGCACGCAGCGGCCTGCCTTCAAATCGATGGCTGGGATGAGACGCATGGGGATTTCGGCAGTCACAGCATCTCAGTGGATCGCCAGGAAGTTCTCGAGCAGGCGCGCGCCCACGGCGGCCGAGCGCTCGGGGTGAAACTGTGCGCCGTAAAAATTGCGCCACTGCACGCAGGCGCTGAAGTGCCCACCGTAGTCCGCACTGGCCACCGTGGCGGCGCCGACATCGAGCGCGTAACTGTGGACGAAGTAGGCGTAGTCGCCGTCGGTGAGTCCGGCGAGCAGGGGAGAGGGGCGGCGAATCTCGAGGGTATTCCAGCCCATGTGGGGCACGGGCCGGCCCGGGTCTTCGGCGAAGCGCACCGCACCGCCGGGAATGATGCCGAGACAGGCGACGTCGCCCTCCTGCGAGGATTCATGGAGCAGCTGCATGCCGAGGCATATGCCGAGCACCGGCTGCCGCAGGGCGGGAATGACGCTGTCCAGGCCGCTCTGCCGCAGGCGGGACATGGCCACCGCGGCGGCGCCCACTCCCGGGAGAATGACGTGGCTGGCCGCGCGTATCAGGTCCGGATCCGCCGATACGGTCGCGTCCGCGTCGAGCCGCTGCAACGCGAATTGCAGCGACGCGATGTTCGCGCCGCTCGCGACGATGACGGCTTGGCGCCGGCTCACAAGGTGCCCTTGGTGCTCGGCAGCTCGCGGCTTTCGAGCCGGATGGCCTGGCGCAGACTGCGGCCCACGCCCTTGAAGCAGGACTCGATCATGTGGTGGGAGTTCTCGCCGCGCACCGTGATGTGCAGTGCCGCGCCCAGGGATTGCGCGAGCGAGCGGAAAAAGTGCGGCACGAGTTCGGTGGGCAATTCGCCGACGCGTTCGCGATCGAAGCGTCCTTCCCAGACGAAAAACGGCCGGCCCGACAGGTCAAGCGCGACCTGAGCCTCGGCCTCGTCCATGGCCAGCAGGAATCCATACCGGGCGATGCCGGTTTTGTCGCCGAGCGCTTGGCGCAGCGCCTCTCCCAGCCCCAAGGCGCAATCCTCGACCGTATGATGCTCGTCGATGTGCAGATCGCCGCTGCACTTCAAGTCGAGTGCAAAGCCGCCGTGCTTCGCGATCTGCTCCAGCATGTGATCGAAGAACCCCAGCCCCGTGGCGATGGCGCAGGGGCCTTCGCGCGACAGGTCCACGTCGATGTGAATGTCGGTTTCCTTGGTCTTGCGATGCACCCGGGCGCGCCGAACCTGCCCGAGAATGCGCCGGGCGATGGCCGGCCAGGTCTCCTCGGGGTCGCCGTCCAGTCGAATCCTCAGGCCCTCGACGCCGAGATTCGCTGCGAATTGCAGGTCCGTATCGCGGTCGCCGATCATGTAGCTTCGAGACTTGTCGATGCGGTGAGCGGCGAGGAATTCGCGCACCATGCCGAGCTTCGGTTTGCGGCAAGCGCACTCCTGCCGCAGGAAATGCGGACAGATGCACACGGCCTCGAATTCGATGCCCTGCGAGGAAAACAACTCCAGGATAAACCGGTGCGCGCGGTCGAATCGCTCCTGCGGAAAACTCACCGTGCCGAGTCCATCCTGATTCGTAACCATGACGAAGCCGAAACCCGCAGCTTTGAGCTCGAGCAGCGCCGGCACCACGCCGGGCATGAGACGGACCTTGTCCAGGCTGTCGATCTGCTCGTCCGCGGTCTCCTCGTTCAAGGTGCCATCGCGATCCAGGAACAGTATTCGCCGGCCGCTCATGTCCGTCACGGTCTCGATCATATCGACCCCACTCGCTGTAATAATGCGTCGTTCTCCTCGCGTGAGCCCACGGTGACGCGCAATGAGCGCGTCAAGGAAGGATGGCTGCGCAGATCCCGCACGATCAGGCCGCCGGCCAGGGTGTTGCTCATGAAGCGATCGGCGTCGCGGCAATCGATGAGCAGGAAGTTCGTATCGCTCGGCCAGACCTTGTCCACCAAGGGCGACGCCGCGAGGCCGCGCCGCAGGTATTCGCGCTCCTCGAGCAGGGCTTCGAGCCGGGCTTGCGCGACGATGAGCTCGGCAGGATCGAGCGCCCGCAGGGCGGCTTCGATCGAGGGTTGCGCCAGCGAGTAGGGCGGAATGACCCGCCTCGCCAATTCAATGAGTTTGGGGTGGGCGAGAAGGGCGCCCACCCGGGCGCCGGCCAGGGCGTGCGCCTTGGAGAGGGTGCGCAGGATGGCCAGCGTGGAGAAGCGATTCAGCCAGCGGGTGAGGCTCGCAGAACGCGACCACTCCACATAAGCTTCGTCGATCACGACGATGGCTTTGCCGTCGAGCGCCGTGCACAGCGCTTCGAGTGCGGACGTTTCGAGCAGATTCGCGGTGGGATTGTTGGGCGAGCACAGGTACACGAGCTTGACTTCGGGCCGCCAGGCCGCCAGTAGCCGCTGCGGATCGAGCGCCCAGCCTCGTTCAGCATCGAGGGACACTTCGACGACTTCGGCGCCCTGAATGCGCGCCGCCACCTGGTACATGCCGAAACTCGGCGTGCATTGCAGGATGGCGTCGGTTCCGGCGCGCAAGTAAATGCGCGACAACAGATCGATGGCCTCATCGCTGCCGCGGGTGGCGAGCACGCTGTCCGCCGGAACTCCGTAGAGCGCCGCCATCGCGTCGATCAGCGCCCGCGGCTGCGGTTCCGGATATCGGTTGAGGCCCGCCGACGTAGGGTCGGCCACCGGGCGCCAGGGTGCTTCGTTGGCATGCAGACGCGTGAGTCCGGGTACCCAGGCCGCATGCATGTAGGCGCGAAGCTCGACGATCTCCGGCCGCGCCAGCGTCACGACTGCGGCGGCGCTCATCGGGCCGCTTCCTCGATGGCTGCGAGCCGAACGCTCACGGCCGCTGCGTGGCCGTCCAATCCTTCGAGTTGCGCGAGGACCTGCGCGGTGACCCCAAGATCGACAAGGCCCGCCGGGGTCACCTCCTGCAGCGTAATGCGCCTCTGAAAATCCTCGAGGTTTAGGCCGCTGTAGGCTTTCGCGTAACCGTACGTCGGCAAGGTATGGTTGGGCCCGCTGCAATAGTCGCCCAGCGTCTCCGGCGACCAATGCCCGAGGAACACGGCGCCGGCGGTGTGTACCCGGTCCAGCCAGCGGCGCGGTTCGCGCAACTCGAGCAGCAAATGCTCGGGCGCATACTCATCGGCGATCTCGAGGGCGGTCACGAGGCTGTCGACGATGAGTATGCGCAGATGAGTCAACGACTCTGCCAGTATGCCCTGGCGAGTGAGGGCTGCCGCCTGGCGGCGCACCTCGCGCGCGGCGTCCTCGGCGAGCTGCGCGCTGGTCGTGACCAGCAAGGATTGCGCCTGGGAACTGTGTTCGGCCTGCGCGAGCAGATCGGCGGCGACGAAGTCGGCACGCGCGCTGTCGTCCGCGATCACCATGACCTCGGTCACGCCCGCGGGAAGATCGGCCGCCGCGCCGGCAGGATCTTGGGCGGCCAGAATCTTGGCGGCCGTGACCCAGGCATTGCCGGGCCCGAAAATCTTGTCGCACTTCGGGACGCTCGCGGTGCCGTAGGCCATGGCGGCGACGGCTTGGGCGCCGCCTGCCTTGAAGACGCGCTCGACCCCCGACCTGCGCGCGGCCGTCAACACCGCGGGATCCGCGGTGCCCCCGCGCAGCGGAGGCGTGCACATCACCCGGACCGGGCAGGCGGCAATGGCGGCGGGCACGGCGAGCATGATGGCGGTGGAGGGCAGGGGTGCGGAGCCCGCGGGCACATACAGACCGACCGCACGGATCGGAACGCTGATGCGCTCGCATACGACCCCGGGCGAGGTTTCGATGCGCAGCGGCTTCGAACCTTGCGCTTCGTGAAACTTTCGCACGTTCGCGATGGCACGGTCGATGGCGGCGAGTTGCAATGCGTTCAAGCAGCGTTCTGCGTCATCGAACTCGCGCGGCGTCACCTGCAGCCTGCCTAAACGCACTGCGTCGAATTTCTCGGTCAGGGCGAGAACCGCGGCGTCGCCGTCGCGGCGCACTGATTCGATGATGCTGCGCGCGGCGTCGGCGACGGCGGGGGCATCGCGCAGCGCCGGGCGCCGCAGGGCCTCTTCGCGCTGCGCGCCGGACAGGGATTTCCACTCGAGTATCCGCATGAGCGACCCAGCCCTAAGGCAGCATCTTCTCGACGGGTAGAACCAGCACCGACGAAGCGCCCGCGCTCTTGAGCTCTTCCAGTGTCTCCCAGAACACGCTTTCCCGGCACACCGCGTGCACCGCGACGCGGTCGCCGCGGCCTTCCAGAGGAATGACCGTGGGTGCTTCGCTGCCCGGCAATAGTTTCGCGATGGCGGGCAGCGCCGCGCGCGGCGCGTGCAGCATGATGTACTTGCTGCCTTTGACCTGCTCCACGCCGTCGATGCGCATGAGCAGGCGGCGGGTCCATTCCTTTTTCTCCTGCGCAATCGGCACCGGGGTGCGGATCAGCACCGCCTGACTCTCGAGCACCGTCTCGACCTGTCGCAGATGATTCGCCGCCAGCGTCGATCCGGTCGACACCAGATCGCAGATCACGTCCGCGCGCCCGAGCCGCGGCGCGATCTCCACGGAGCCGGAGAGAACCACGACCTCGGCTGCGATGCCCCGTTCCTTGAGGAAGCGCCCCAGAATGGTGGGATAGGTCGTTGCAATGCGCCTGCCCTGCAGCGATGCGGCGCCGCGATAGTCGAATCCGTCGGGTACCGCGATGCACAGCTTGCAGCGCCCGAAATCCAGAAGCTGCACCGTCTCGAACAGACCCTCGATGCCGCGCGCCGCGAACGCCAGGCGCTTCTCTTCGACGACGTTGAGACCCACGAGACCCAGATCGCACACATCTTCCTGCACGAGATCCGGAATATCGTCGTCGCGCACGAACAGCACGTCGAGCGGCATGTTCTCGCCGTAGCACATGAGCTGATCCTTGCCGCGGCTGTATTTGAGGCCGCAGCGCGACAGGAGATCGAGCGAGCTGTCGGTGAGCCGGCCGCTCTTTTGCACGGCGATCTTCAGGCGATTGACCGGCGGCGGTTGGATCTCAGCCATCGAGCTTCAGCCGCTCGGTCACGGCGCGGTAGCCGCCGTTGCCCGATGTGAGATACCGGGCGACGCGCCCGACGGTGGTGACGCTGACCCCGGTTTGCCGGTGGATTTCGCGATAGGGCAGGCCGCGCTCCAGCAGCTCGACCACGGCCCAGCGATCCGCCATCGCCTGCAGCTCCGCCGGCGTGCACAGGTCGCGGAAGAAACTGCGGCACTCCTCGACGCTGCGCAACGCCAATATGGCGGTACACAACGCGCGTTCGTGTTGCTGTTCCTGACGCTGCGTGACGGGGCGGTTGGTTTTCATGGAAGAGATTGCCGTTTTCGCCATACCAATGTATTAATGCGCTAGTACATTAATACATTATCGATGCGCATGCAAGCGCCGCCCGCGCGCAAAATGCCTTGACGCAAGCGCGGCGCCTGCCTAAAATTCGCGCAGCTTATCTAGACCGGCTGAGGGAAAGGCCCTTAGAAGCCGGGGCAACCACCGCGGGTTCCGATGGAACCGGCCGGAACGGTGCCAACTCCTGCGGAGTCGGGCCGACGCTCGAATCCGATAGATAGGCCGTCGATTGCGCGCGTTTACGCGTGCAATGGCTACGAGCGCTGGCGCTGCAGGGGTTATGTAAACCTATGGAGCGAGCGGAACGTGGCCGGAAAACTTTCAATTCAAATCGACGATACTTTGAGGCTGTCGACGCCTCACAAGCTGCATTACGGCGACGCCTTGCCGGATGCGCGCGTCGCCTTCCGTCTCGTGGGTCCCGAGGATGCGCCGGTCATCGCCGTTCTCGGCGGTATCTCCGCCCACCGGGTGGTCGCGAGCGCCGACGGCGACGGCTGGTGGCCGGAAATCGTGGGCCCTGGGTTAGGTGTCGATACGAAAATCTACCGGGTTTTGGGGATGGACTATCTCGGCGGCCGCGGCGCGAGTTCCACGCCGCAAAACGGCGGCAAGTTTCCGCCCTTGAGCTCCTATGACCAGGCCGATGTACTCTGCGCCGTGGTCCGGCATCTGCGGCTCAAGCCGCTGCATGCCATCGTCGGCGCTTCGTACGGCGGGATGGTGGCGCTCTGTTTCGCGGAACGCTACGCCGAACTGGTCAAGCACATCGTGGTCCTGAGCGCCGCCGACAGGTCCCAGGTGCTGTCGACCGCGTGGCGCAGCGTGCAGCGGCAGATCGTGCGCGAGGCCATCGCGCGCGGCGACGGAGCGTCGGGCCTCAAGCTGGCGCGCGCGCTGGCCATGGCCACTTACCGCAGCTCCGTGGAATTCCAGTTGCGCTTCGGCGCCGCGCCCGTGCGCACCGAGGATCGTTTTCGATTCCCGATCGAGGACTATCTGTTCGCACGCGGCGACGACTATGTGACGAAGTATCGCGCCGAATCCTTCCTGGTCCTGAGCGAATCGATCGATCTGCATCAGATGGATGCGACGCGGGTGCAAACCCCGGCGACGCTGATCGCGGTGCGCGAGGACCAGTTGGTGCCGTTCGGCGACATGCAGGCTCTGTCCGCGCGCCTCAACGGCCCGCGTCAACTCATCGAAATCAATTCCATTTACGGGCACGACGCCTTCCTGAAGGAAGGCGCCGCCCTGACCCCCATCATCAAATCGACCCTTGCGGAGCAGTGGACATGAGTAGCAAAGCCCCCCCAAAGAAAAGCATAGCGACGCGATCGGTTCGCGCGGGGCTCGAGTCCGATGCCCAGCACGGCTCCGTCGTGCCGCCGATCTATCTGTCGACGAATTTTGCATTCGAGAAGTACGGCAAGCCGCGCAAGTACGATTACACCCGCTCCGGCAATCCGACCCGCGATCAATTGGCCGGCGCACTGGCGGATCTCGAGGGCGGCGTCGGCGCGGTGGTGACCTGTACCGGGCTGTCGGCCATCACCCTGATCCTCGCGACCTTGCCGAACGGCGCGCGCGTGATCGCGCCCTACGACTGCTACGGCGGCACTTACCGGCTGCTCGCGGCGTTGCGCGCGCAGGGAAATCTCGCCGTCGAATTCATCGACCAGGGCGACCCGGCCGCGCTCGCGGAGGCCCTGGAGAAGGGGGCGCATCTGGTCTGGATCGAGACGCCGAGCAATCCGCTGCTGCGCGTGGTGGACATCCGCGCGATTTCCCAGGCCGCGCACGCGGCCGGCGCACTGGCGGTGGTCGACAATACCTTTCTCTCGCCCATATGGCAGCGGCCGCTCGAACTCGGCGCGGACATGGTCATGCACTCCACGACCAAGTACCTGAACGGCCACAGCGACGTGGTCGGCGGCGCGGTCATCTCGGCAACGGCGGAGCTGCACGACAATCTGGCGTGGTGGGCCAATGCCCTCGGCGTCACCGGCGCGCCCTTCGACAGCTTCATGACGCTGCGCGGCGTGCGCACGCTGCACTCCCGCATGCGCGTTCACGCCGAGAATACCGCCGCCGTGGTGGACCTGCTGGCGGCGCGCCCCGAGGTGCAGCGCGTGTACTACCCCGGTCTTCCCGATCATCCCGGCCATGAGATTGCACGGCGCCAGCAGAGTGGATTCGGCGCCATGCTGAGCTTCGAACTCAAGGGGGGCGAGCCGGCGGTCGAGGCGTTCCTCTCCGGGCTGCAGTGCTTCACGCTGGCCGAGTCGCTCGGCGGGGTGGAGAGCCTGATCTCGCATCCGGCGACCATGACCCATGCCGGCATGGAGGAGGCGGCGCGATTGCGGGCCGGCATCGGCGCGGGCCTGTTGCGCATATCGGTGGGAATAGAAGATGCCGCAGACCTCGTCGCCGACCTTGCTGCGGGCTTGGAGCGTGCGGCTAGAGTCCAGCCAGCACCGCATCTCCGGCGGCACGCGTCGTAATCCCGGAACCCGCGGCGGCGAGATCCGCCGGCAGGTGCCCTGCGTAGACGGCGCGCGAAACGGCGGTTTCGATGGTGTGCGCTTCGTTTTCCAGTTGCAGCGAATAGCGCAGCAGCAGCGCCGCGCTCAATATCGCGGCGTACGGGTTGGCGATGCCGCGGCCGGCGATGTCCGGCGCCGAGCCATGGATGGGTTCGAACAGCCCGCCGCGCGCCTGCGCGCCCAGCGACGCCGACGGCAGCAGCCCCATCGAGCCCGCGAGCATGGAGGCTTCATCGGTGAGAATGTCGCCGAACATGTTTTCCGTCACGATCACGTCGAAGTCCCGCGGCCGTTTCAAGAGATGCATGGCGGCCGAATCCACCAGCATGTGCTCGAAGCTCACGTCCGGAAACTCGGCGGGCATGATCTTGTCGACGACGGTGCGCCATAAACGCGAGGTCTCGAGCACATTGGCCTTGTCGATCGACGTCAGCTTGCGGCGGCGGGTAAGGGCCAAGCGCGCCGACAGGCGCACGACCCGTTCGATTTCCTCCACCGAGTAGCGGCAGACATCGACGGCTTCGGTCGCGGTGCGCGACTTGTCGCCGAAGTAAATGCCGCCTGTCAGTTCGCGGACCACCATGATGTCCACGGCCGTCAAGTACTCGGCCTTGATCGGCGAAGCGTGAAGCACCGCCGGGTGCGGTACCACGGGCCGCAAATTGGCGAACAGGCCGAGTGCCTTGCGAAGCTGCAGCAGACCTTGCTCGGGCCGCACCGCGGCGCCGGGGGAGGACCACTTCGGGCCGCCGACCGCGCCCAGCAGAATCGCGTCGGCGCGCTTCGCCAGTGCCAGCGTCGCGGCAGGGAGCGCCTGACCTGTCGCATCGATGGCGGCGCCGCCGATCAGCGCCGTCTCGAAGTCGAAGGCATGCCCGAAACGCGTCGCCACCCGCTCGAGTGTGCGCACGGCCTCATCGGTGACCTCGCCGCCGATGCCGTCGCCGGCGAGAACCGCGATCAGCGCCTGCACTTTAAACGCCTGCGGGCTGGCGCGCGGCCGCCGCTTCGAAGCGTTCGATATCGCTGATACGGCTGCGCAGGTAGCCGAGTTCGTCGATGCCGTTCAACAGACAATGCCGCGCGAACGCCTCCAGGGGGAAGGCGACGGACACCCCGGTGGGCAGGGTCAATCGGGTCGACGCGACGTCGATATCGACGAGCGCACCCGGATGATCCAGCAGCCATTGCGAGACCTGCTCATCGACCACGATGGGGAGCAATCCGTTCTTCAGAGAATTGCCGCGAAAGATGTCCGCGATTTCGGTGCTGATGACGGCGCGAAAGCCGAAGTCGAGCAGCGCCCAGGGCGCGTGCTCACGCGAGGACCCGCAGCCGAAGTTGCGGCCGGCGACCAACACCTGCGCGCCGCTTGCCTCGGCATTGTTGAGAGCAAATTCCGGATCGGGCGAGCCGTCGGCCCGGTAGCGCCAATCGGCGAACAACTGCGACCCCAAACCGGTCTTGGTGGTCGTGGTGAGAAACCTCGCCGGAATGATCTGATCCGTGTCGATGTTGCTCGACGGGATCGCCACGGTCTTGGAATGAATGCGACTCACGGGCTGCACTACAACATCTCCCGCGGATCGGTGATGAGGCCGCGAACCGCGCTCGCCGCGGCGGTGTACGGGCTCGCCAGCAAGGTTCTTGCGCCGACGCCTTGGCGGCCTTCGAAATTTCGATTGCTCGTGCTGACCGAGTACTCGCCGGCGCCGACCGTGTCGCCGTTCATCCCCAGGCACATCGAGCAGCCGGATTCTCGCCAATCCGCGCCGGCCGCCCTGAATGTGTCGGCGTAACCGGCCGCTTCGGCCGCACGCTTGACCTCTTGCGAGCCGGGGACGATGAGCAGCCGCACGCCGGGAGCGACCTTCCGGCCCTTGAGTATTTGCGCGGCCTTGGCCAAGTCTTCCAGGCGTCCGTTGGTGCAGCTGCCGATGAACACGACGTTCACCGGCTTGCCGAGCATGGCTTCGCCGCCGTGAAATCCCATGTACTTGAGCGCCTTGTCGAAGGCCTCATCTCCCCGCTTTTCGGGAATGACCCCGCCGATGGGCAGTACCATGCCGGGATTCGTGCCGTAGGTAATCATGGGCTCGAGCAGCGAGGCGTCGATGTTCACCGCGCTATCGAATGGGGCGTCCGGATCGCCGGCGAAGCTCTGCCAGCGCGCCACCGCCTCATCCCACTGCGCGCCCTGCGGCACACGCGGCTTGCCCTCGAGATAGGCGAATGTGGTGTGGTCCGGCGCGACCATGCCGGCGCGGGCACCGGCTTCGATCGACATGTTGCACACCGTCATTCGCTCGTCCATGGATAGCGCGCGAACGGCCGATCCCCGATATTCGAGCACATGGCCGGTGCCGCCGGAGACACCGATCCTGTCGATGATGGCGAGGATCAGGTCCTTGGCGGTCACACCCTCATGCAGCCGGCCTTCGACGTTCACCGCGAAGGATTTCGGCTTGCGCTGCAGCAAAGCCTGTGTCGCGAACACATGCCCCACCTCGGTGCTGCCGATGCCGAAGGCCAGAGCGCCGAACGCCCCATGGGTGCTGGTGTGGCTGTCGCCGCAGACGATGGTCATGCCGGGCTGCGTGGTGCCGAGCTCAGGACTGATGACGTGCACGATGCCCCGCCGTGCGTCGCGCATGCCGAACAGCTCGACGCCGAATTCTGCCGCGTTTTGCTCGAGCTTCTGCACCTGTCTCGCCGCCGCATCCACCTTGATCGGCACCTTGCCGAACACCTGGTCCGTGCTGGTCGGTATGGAATGATCCATGGTGGCGAGGGTGCGGTCGGGACGGCGCACCGGAAGCCCCAAGCTCTTCAGCAGGCTGAATGCCTGCGGCGACGTCACCTCGTGAATCAGGTGCAAATCGATGTACAGCACCGCCGGAGTGTCCGCCGTTTCCGCGACGACCTCGTGTGCCGCCCAGACCTTGTCCAAAAGGGTGGTGCCCATCGGTCCGTCCGTCAGGCTTTCCCGGATTCCAGCCAGGGCATGCGCGCGCGCAGCTGAGCGCCCACCTTTTCAATGGAGTGGGTAAGATCGGCCTTCAGCAGCTTGGAGTATTTGCGGCGGCCGCCCTTGTTCTCCGCGATCCACTGGCGCGCAAATTTTCCCTGCTGGATCTCCGACAGAATCTTGCGCATTTCCTTCTTGGTCGCCTTGTTGACGATGCGCGGCCCGCGGGTCAGATCCCCGTACTTGGCGGTCTCGCTGATGAATCGGTGCATTTTCGTGATGCCTCCTTCGTGCAGCAGGTCCACGATCAACTTCAATTCGTGCAGGCACTCGTAGTAGGCGACGGCGGGTTGGTAGCCGGCCTCGACCAAGGTCTCGTAGCCTTTGACGACGAGTTCGGTCGCGCCGCCGCACAGCACCGCCTGTTCGCCGAACAGATCCGTCTCGGTCTCCTCGGCAAAGGTGGTTTCGAGCACCCCGCCGCGCGTGCCGCCGATGCCGTCCGCGTAGGCCAGCGCCTTGGCCTTGGCATGCCTGGATACGTTCTGCGCCACCGCAATCAGGCAGGGCACGCCGCGGCCCTGCTGGTATTGCCGCCGCACCAAATCGCCGGGACCCTTGGGCGCGATCAACACCACATCCAGATCCTTGCGCGGTTTGATTTGCCCGAAGTGAATATTGAAACCATGGGCGAACAGCAGAGTCGCGCCCTTTTCAATGACGCCCTTCAACTCGGTATACAGGGATTTCTGCGTGAGATCTGGCACCAGCATCGCCACCAGCTGCGCGCCCTTGACGGCGGCCGCCGGCTCCATCACTTTCAACCCGTCCTTCTTGGCCTTGTTCCAGCTATCGCCTTTGCGCACGCCGACCACCACGTCATAGCCGCTGTCATGCAGGTTGAGCGCATGCGCGCGGCCCTGGCTGCCATAGCCCAAGATGGCGATGCGTGCACCGCGCAGCGCTTTCTTGTCGACGTCTTTGTGCGAATACAAACGCATGAAATTCTCCTGTAACCCTAAATCCAAACCTGCAAAATGCAAGACCCCGCGTTTAAGGCTTCGGCAGCCTAGGCGGGGTCCGTCATCGCGAAACCTGGCAAGTTGATATTATGGGACGATTGCAGTGGTAATTCAATGTAAGGAGCGGCACCTCCTCCTCGGCCTAAACGCCCGGGTTTCCGTGCCGAAAGCTTGAATGAATCTCGATAGCAGTGTTTCGGTTCCGCTATGGCTGCTGTATGAGCACGAGATCGACGCCTGGCGCGCGGCTCAGTCAGCGAATGTTGCACAGTGGCTCAGTCAGCAGAATTTCAAGGGAGAAAAACATCGCGTGGTGCTGCTGCCGGATTCTGCCGGCGCGCTCGTAGGTGCTGTGGGCGGCCTCGGCCGTCGCCAGGGGCCGATGTCGCTCTGGCATGCAGCCGGGTTCATCGAGCGGCTGCCCTCGCGCCGCTTCCGTCTCGCCCAGGAGTGGAGCGCGGAGGACGCCACGCAGTTGTGCCTGGGATTCGCCTACGGCGCTTACCGCTTCGACCGCTATCGTCCGGCGAAGTGCGAGCCCGCAAGCGTCGAAGCGCCGCCGAACGCGGACGTCCGATTCGTTTCACTGGCGTCCGAGTCATTGCGCATGGCGCGGGATTGGATCAATACACCGGCACAGGACTTTGGTCCCGCCCAGCTTGCCGCCGCGGCCCGCGCGCTCGCCGAACGCCACCGGGCCGCGTACCGAGAGTGGGTGGGCGAGGAGCTGCTCGCGGCAAACTTTCCCGCCATTCATGCCGTGGGAAGGGCCAGCAGCGAGGCACCGCGGCTGCTCGAGCTGCGCTGGGCACCCGGCGGAGCCTATCCGCTGCTGACCTTGGTGGGTAAGGGGGTTTGCTTCGACAGCGGCGGCCTGGACCTCAAGGCGGCATCGGGCATGGCGTTGATGAAAAAGGACATGGGCGGCGCGGCGGTCGCGCTCGGGCTCGCGCACATGCTCATGAGCGCGGGAATCCGCGCGCAACTTCGGGTGTTGGTGCCGGCCGTGGAAAACGCCGTCGGCGGCAACGCCTACCGGCCCGGCGATGTGCTCACCACGCGCAAGGGCCTCAGCGTCGAAGTCGGTAACACCGATGCGGAGGGCAGGCTGGTGCTGTGCGACGCCCTGGCATTCGCCGACGCTGACCATCCGGATCTGATCGTCGACTTCGCGACGCTCACCGGCGCCGCGCGGGTCGCGCTCGGGCCTGAACTGCCCGCCCTGTTCGGCAACGACGAGGGCATCGTTGCTGACCTTGCGCGGATCTCCGCCGCCGAACACGATCCTCTGTGGCCCATGCCGCTGTGGCTGGGTTATGAAGATGAGCTCGCGAGCAAAATTGCCGATCTGAACAACGTCGCCTCATCGACCATGGCAGGCGCCATATTCGGCGCGTTGTTCCTGAAGCGATTCGTGGGCGAGTCGACGCCGTGGGTGCACGTCGATCTGTATGCCTGGAACTCGAAGGATCGCCCGGGCCGCGGCGTGGGCGCCGAGGCGCAGGGCTTGCGCGCAGTCTTTCGATATCTCGTCAAACGCTACGGCGTCATCTAAAGCCGCTTGCGTCACAACCCCTCAAACAGGTACCTCCCGCTCATGCCGAAAAAATCAAACTCCACCGATACTCGCCGCTACTCGCGTCTCGTGGTCGACGGGGTGAAGCAGACGCCCAGCCGGGCGATGTTGCGCGCTGTCGGGTTCGCAGACGGCGATTTCGACAAGCCGCAAGTGGGCATCGCCTCGACCTGGAGCAACTTGACGCCCTGCAATATGCACATCGATCAACTCGCGCGCTTGGCCGCGGGCGGTGCCGAGGCGGCGGGAGCCAAGGCGATCACCTTCAATACCATCACCGTCTCCGACGGTATTTCCATGGGTACGCCGGGCATGCGCTATTCGTTGGTGTCGCGCGAAGTGATCGCCGATTCCATTGAAACCGTGGTGGGCGCGCAGGGCTTCGACGGAGTGGTGGCCATCGGCGGTTGCGACAAGAACATGCCCGGCTGCTTGATGGCGCTGGCGCGGCTCGACCGCCCCTCGGTGTTCGTCTACGGCGGAACCATCCGACCCGGGACCGACAATCGCGACATCGTGTCCGTGTTCGAGGCGGTCGGAGGCCTCGCACAGGGAACGGTATCGGAGCAGCAGCTGCATTTCGTGGAGCGCACCTCGATCCCGGGGCCGGGGTCCTGCTCCGGCATGTACACCGCCAACACCATGGCTTCCGCCATCGAGGCGCTCGGCATGAGCCTGCCCGGGAGTTCGGCCCAGGAGGCCGTGTCCGGACAGAAGCGTGAGGACTGTGCCCGCGCCGGCGCCGCCGTGGTCAATTTGATCAAGCGGGGAATCGTGCCGAGCCGGATCCTGAGCCGCCGTTCCTTTGAGAATGCAATTACGGTGGTGATCGCGCTCGGCGGCTCGACCAATGCTGTACTGCACCTAATGGCCATGGCGTCGTCCGCCGGGATCAAATTGGGCCTCGACGATTTCACCCGCATCGGCAGGCGCGTTCCGGTATTGGCGGACCTGCGGCCGAGCGGCCCGCACTCCATGTCGGATCTCGTCGCCATCGGCGGCATTTTACCGTTGATGAAAACATTGCTGGACGCGGATTTGCTGCACGGCGATTGCCTGACCGTCACCGGCTCCACCCTGGCAGAGAACTTGCGCGACGTCGCACCCTACGCTCCGGATCAACATATTGTGCGGCCCTTGAACGATCCCGTGAAAAAGGACAGTCACTTGGTAGTCCTGTATGGAAATCTTGCCCCGCAAGGCGCGGTCGCGAAGATCACCGGGAAGGAAGGTTTGCGCTTCGATGGCAGGGCGCGGGTGTTCAATTCCGAGGAACAGGCGCTGCAGGGAATCCTAGGCGGAAAGGTGAAACCCGGCGACGTCGTGGTCATACGCTACGAAGGACCGAAGGGTGGACCCGGTATGCGCGAAATGTTGAGTCCGACCGCCGCCATCATGGGGAAGGGGCTGGGGAAGGAGGTCGCGCTGATCACCGACGGGCGGTTTTCGGGCGGCAGTCACGGCTTCGTCGTCGGACATGTATCGCCGGAGGCGGCGCTGGGCGGGCCGCTGGCCCTGGTGCAGACGGGCGATGCCGTCACGATTGATGCGGAGCGTCGTGAAATCAGCTTGCACGTCGCAGCGGCGGAATTGAAGCGCCGGCGCAAGTCCTGGGTGGCACCCAAACCCTATGCGCGCCGCGGCGCGTTGGCAAAGTATGCGAGACAGGTTAGCAGCGCATCCCTGGGCGCGGTCACCGATCTGGAACAAGAGGCTTCGCGCAGAACGAAGAGATCGTAGCGTTTGATCGTGGCCCATTGCCCCGGCAAAGTCGCGCTTGCAGTTCGGGCGCGATGTGTGTCAGTCTCTTTACTCGCCAAAGGGAATGAAGGGACGCTGCTGTGGAACAAAAGCGTTGACTTCGAGACGTGTCTGGAGCGTACGAAGGGCGCGTGGCGAAACATAGACGAATTGATTAGGGGTAGGGTCGCTTAGACTTATGTATAAATACGAAGAACCGTCATTGTTCTCGGGCAGGCGCGGTGCCGCCCTCATCGCCGTTCTGATTCTCCACGTGGGGATCGTTTGGGCGTTCTATACCGGACTGGCCGGCAAGCTGGTGCAAACGATCATTCCGCCGGTGGAAATCGCGCAGATCGACAAGCCGAAAGACATCGACAAGCCCCCACCCCCGCCGCCCAAGCTCGAAGAAATCAAACCCTATGTACCGCCGCCGGAATTTGTCGACATCCAGGCGCCTCAGGTAGAGACCACGGCCATCACCCAGGTCACGCGCACGGTGGCCCCGCCGCCGGCGCCGGTCGTGGCTGCGCCGCGACCCGGCACGCCTCCGCGCGTGGACCCGAAGCATCCGCTGAAGATCGGCGACGAGTGGTACCCCGACGCCTCCAGGCGCGCCAACGAGGAAGGGCGGTGCGTCGTGACGGTCACGGTGTCCGCCGACGGACGCATCACCAATGAATCGCTTCAGTCGAGTTCCGGCTTCCCGCGCCTGGACGAGGCCTGTTTGAAAGCAGTGCATGGCCTGCGCATGCTGCCGGCAACCGAAGATGGCAAGCCGGTCGAGAAGACAGTATCGCTGCCGATTGCGTGGAAGCTCCTAGGCAAGTAGCCGCCGACGATTTGATATCGTATTACGACACATTACATCTAAGCATTTCTAAGTAGAGGGAATCGGTCAATGCAAGAGACAGCTATTGAAAACCCATATGGCCTTGGAGCCCTGATCCAGAACGGCGATATCATTGCCAGGTCAATCCTCGCGATTCTGTTGATCATGTCGCTGCTGACGTGGTTCATCATGATCACGAAGTTCTTCGACCAGCGCCGTCAGCGCCGAATGGCGATCGAGGCCGAGAGAGAATTCTGGTCATCGTCCAGCCTGACCGATGCGCTCAACAAGTTGAAGGGCGCGTCCAATCCGTTTCGCGCGCTCGCCGAGACCGGCAAGCAAGCCTACGAATACCACGAGACGAACAAGACCCGCCTGTCCGGTGCCATCGGCACCAGCGAATGGATCACTGAATCGCTGCAGCGCACTGCGGATACCGTGATCAGCCGCATGCAATCGGGACTGCCGGTGCTGGCATCGGTGGGTGCGACGGCTCCCTTCGTCGGCCTGCTGGGAACGGTCATCGGCATCTACCACGCCTTGATCGCCATCGGTGTGGCGGGTCAGGCGTCCATCGACAAGGTGGCGGGCCCCGTGGGTGAAGCCTTGATCATGACGGCCATCGGCCTCGCGGTCGCGGTACCGGCGGTGCTGGGCTACAACATCCTGTTGCGTCGCAATAAGGGCGTGCAGGAAATGGTCAGCCACTTCACTCATGAGTTGCATGCCTATCTGATCTCGGGCGCAAAGATGGGTCTGGGCATGGAAAAGCCGGGTCCGGCCGTCGGCGGCAAGCCCGCTCCCGCGGCTGCTCGATAGGAAACGCGCTCCATGGCGATCACTGTCGGAAGCGGCGACGAAGGCGAACCGATGGCGGACATCAACGTCACGCCCCTAGTGGACGTGATGTTGGTGCTCCTGATCATCTTCATCATCACGATTCGGGTCATCATCCAGCAGGTTCAGCTGGATCTGCCGAAGGCAACCAATCTGCCGACGCAGACCAAGCCGGAGAACATCACCATTGCTATCGACAAGCAGGGAGATATTTACTGGAATACCAAGGAGTTGTCGGGACAAGATGAACTGAAGCAGAGGTTGCGCCAGATCGTGGGAGTGGATCCTCAGCCGGAAGTGCACATTCGCGGCGATGCCAATGTGCGGTACCAGTTCGTGGGACAGGTGCTCGTGGCCACGCAGCAGATCGGCATACGCAAGGTCGCCTTCATAACCACGCCGGATCATTTCGGTCCCGGAACGTAAGGAGAGTATTCGCATGGCCATGAGTGTAGGCGGGGGCGAGGGCCAGTCGTACTCCGACATCAATATGACGCCGTTGATCGACGTCATGCTGGTGCTCCTGATCATTTTCATCATCACGATTCCCAGCATGACGCATGCGGTGAAGATCGATAATCCGCTGCCGCCGCCGCCGAATTTCGTGCCGCCGCCGCCCCCCGAAGTGATCGATCTGACCATCGATTTCGACGGGACGCTGCTGTGGAACAAGTCTCCGGTGGACCGGCCCACCTTGCAAGGTTACATTTCGCAAGAAGCGGTGAAATCGCCCCAGCCTGAAGTGCACATTACTGTCGACAAGTTCGCCAAGTACGAAATTGTGGCTCAGACCCTGGCTGATTTGCAGCACCGCGGCTTGAAGAAAATCGGATTCGTCAACAACGACTATTTCTGATCGGGCATCCCTTAGGTGGTATTACGGCGCGTCGGGCCTCGAATTGAGGTTGACGCGCCGTTTGTTTGACGAAGGGTGCGATATAAATTTAAGTCTTGTACGCAGCGAGGATTGGTAATGACTCATTCGACACACGAAGTAGGGCGCCGCTCGGCGAAGTCTTGGGCAGGCTTATTCGGCGCGGCTGCGATGCTCGCGCTCTTTTGCCTCGCAGTGAATCCGCGGTTGGCCCAGTCGGCGGACAAGGACAAGGGCCAGCAGATCAGCCGCGTCATCGCCAAGGAGATGACGGCCGCGCAGAAGGCGCTGCAGGCGGGTCAATGGGCCGAGGCAATCAAGAATCTGGAAGCGGCGCAGACCAAGACCGGGTTGACGCCCTTCGACGAAAAGACGATTTACTATTTCACGGGCTTCGCGAACATCAAGCTCAACAATCTCAAGGCGGCACAGGCGGCCTTCGAGAAGTCGATTGCGACCGGCGCCGCCTCCCCCGAGGATAAGAACAGCATGACGCACACGCTGTTCACCATCGCCGCCACCACCAACCAGTACCAAAAGACCATCGACTACGGCAAGGAGATGACGGACGCCGGCACGGCGGCGCCCAACGACGTTGCCATCATGGCGCAGAGCTACTATCAGCTGAAGGACTGCAAGAACGCGGCCGCATGGGCCGACAAGGCGGTGGCTGCCGCCCGCAAGGCAGGAGAGGCGCCGAAGGAAAACCTCTACCTGTTCAAATTGCAGTGCGCATCGGACGCGGGCGACAACGCCGCGATGGTGCCGGTATTGAGCGATTTGATCCGCCTGAACAACAAGTCGACCTATTGGAACACCCTGCTGCGCATCGAGCGCCAGGATGAGCGGGACGATCACAACACGTTGATGATCTACCGCATCATGTACGACACGGGGTCGATGACCGTCGGCACGGATTACATCGAGATGGCGCAGTTGCTGGGCGATGCCGGGCTGCCCGGCGAGGCGCAGACCACGCTCGAGAAGGCCATGAGCGCCGGGCTGATCAGCGATCAGCAAAAGGAGCGCACGACGCGGCTGCTGAACTCGTTCAAGACCCGGGCCGAGACCGACAAGAAGAGTCAGGCGCAGTTCGACGCCGAGGCGACCAAGAATCCGGCCGGCGAGCTCGACGTCAAGTTGGGCGAGGTCTACTACGGCTCCGGCGACTATCAAAATGCCGTGACCGCCATCAATCGAGGCCTGCAAAAGGGCCAGATCAAGCATCCGGACGAGGCCTACGTGTATCTGGGCCGGGCGCAAGTCCAACTCAAGAACTTCGCGGATGCCAAGAAAGCTTTTGGCGGGCTGAAGTCCGATCCCAAAGTCAGCCCGCGCGTGCTGAAGCTGTACGAGCTGTACGGCGAGATCGTGGGCCGATAATCGGATCGCAGGAGAGACTCAATGACCATCAAAGCCGGTGACAAGATGCCCGAGGGTGCGTTCACTCGCATGACCTCGGACGGACCGCAGAAAATCACCACGGAGCAGTTGTTCGCAGGCAAGACCGTGGTGTTCTTTTCGGTTCCCGGAGCGTTCACCCCGACCTGCGACGCCAAGCACCTGCCGGGCTTCGTCGAGCTGGCGGACCAAATCAAGGCCAAGGGCGTCGATACCATCGCGTGCACGGCCGTGAACGATGTGTTCGTGATGAACGCATGGGGCAAGCACGGCGGCGTCGGCGACAAAATCCTGATGCTGGCCGACGGCAACGGCACCTACGTCAAGGCGTTGGGTCTGGAACTCGACGGCACCAAATTCGGAATGGGCGCCCGGGGCCAGCGCTTCGCCATCATCGTCAAGAATGGCGTTGCAACTCAGGTCAACGTTGAAGCGCCGGGCGAATTCAAAGTTTCCGCGGCCGACTACGTACTCAAGCAGCTCTAGCGCGCCTCCTACCTTGCACGCCTTGCGGTCGTCGCCGCCGCCCTTACGGCCGGCGGACGGCGAGCGCATCGCTCGCGAGGTTTACGGGCTGGCAGGCTCGATCGGAGCGCTCCCCGGCGAGCGGGACTGCAACTTCCGCTTGCGCACCGCCGATGCGCGGGAGTTCGTACTCAAGGTATTGGACATCGCCTCCGATCCCGGCAGCGCCGATTGCCTGGTGTCCGTGCTCGATCACCTGGCCGAGCAAGATCCCACCCTCCCGGTGCCGCGGCTGATTCCCACGCTGCGAGGGGAGGCGATCGGCCGATTCACCCGAGACGGCATCGAGTACGCCGTTTGCATGGTGACCTTCCTTTCCGGCCGTCTGTTGACCGAGACGCCGCCTACGCCTGAACTACTGAGGGACATGGGCACCACTCTGGCCAGGCTCGATCTTGGCTTGCGCGGATTCTTCCATCCATCCTTGTCGCGGCGTCTGGCGTGGGACGTCAGAAACCTCCCCGAACTTGCGGCCTTCAGTCGCCACATTGAGTCCGCGACACTGCGCGAAGCCGTCGCGGCGGTGTCCGAGGACTTTCGGGCCTGCCTGCCCCGTTTGCGCGGCTTGCGCAGCCAGGCCATCCATGGCGACTGTCACGCCGCCAATCTGGTGGTGGATGAGGGCGGCCAATCAATCCGCGGCATTCTGGATTTCGGCGACATGATTCACGCACCGTTGATCTTCGAACCGGCGGTCGCCATGTCGGAACTGCTGACCGAAGCGGTGGCGCCGCTGTCCGCGGCAGCTGCGGTGCTGCAAGGCTACGCACGGAGTGTTGCGCTGCAAGCCGATGAGGTGGAGCTGCTCTACGACATCGTCGCCGCGCGCCATGCCGTGACGGTGCTGGTGCATGCCTGGCGCACCCGTCATGATCCCCAGGGCCCCCGCGTTCTGGACGCGGCGAGCGCGAATGCGGAACGTTCCCTGCACCACCTGCTCGAGGAGGATCGCCGAGCGCTGACCGGTGCCTGGCACAAAGCCGCGGGCACCGCGAGTCCGCGCGCCTCGCGCCCGGCAGCCGCTAGGCCTGAGCCCGCGGCGGATCTTGCACGCCGCCGGCGCTTGATGGGTGCCGGCGCCGAACTATTCTACGAAAAGCCCCTGCACATCGTGCGCGGCGCCGGGGTATGGATGTACGACGCAGGGGGGCGAGCCTACCTCGACGTATACAACAATGTGCCGCACGTGGGTCATGCGCACCCTGCAGTGGTCGCGGCGATTCAAGCGCAGACGGCCATTCTCGCCACCCACACCCGCTACTTGCACGGAAACATTCTGGAGTACGCGGAGCAGCTCACGGCGCGCATGCCTGCTCACTTGAATGCCTGTATTTTCGTGAATTCCGGCAGCGAGGCCAACGACGTGGCGTGGCGAATCGCTCAGATGGCCACCGGCCACCGGGGCGGATTGGTCATGGAAAATGCCTATCACGGAATCACCGATGCGGTCGCGGCGCTCACACCCGGCATCGGCCGGCCCCGCGACCCGCGAGTGGTGACGATTGCCCCGCCCGCGGATGGCCCGGCACAAGTGACTGAGGCCGTGAGCGACACCGACGGCGCAATTGCCCTATTGGCCGAGCGAGGGCTTGCTCCGGCTGCCTTCTTCATCGATACGGCCATCACCAGCAGCGGAATCTTCGACCCGCCGGCGGCCTGGGCGGCGGCCGTGAGCGCGCGGATGAGGGCCGCCGGCAGCCTCATCGTCGCCGACGAGGTGCAATACGGGCTGGGCCGCTCCGGTTCCCATCTCTGGGGATTCGAGCGGCGAGGCCTCGAGCCCGACATCGTCACCCTGGGCAAACCGGTCGCCAACGGCTATCCGATGGGTGTCGTTGTCGCCAATCGTGAATTGATCGAAGCCTTTCAGGCCAAGTTCGGATTTTTCTCCACCTTCGGCGGCAATGCCGTGGCCGCCGCGGCGGCGCTTGCCGTCCTCGAAGTGCTCGACGGCGAGGAACTGATGGCCAACGCGCTCGCCACCGGCACCTATCTGCGAGAGCAGCTCGAGTCGGTGGCCGCCCGGCGCGAATCTCTGGGAGGAGTGCGTGGCACCGGACTGCTGCTGGGCTTGGAAGTCCGGGGTGCGGACCTCAAGTCCGAGAAACGCCGGGCGAAGCGCATCATCAACGCATTGGCCTCCGAGTCATCCGTCCTGATCGGCTACGAGGGACCGAATGCCTCCATTCTCAAGCTGCGGCCCCCCATGCCGTTCCGGCGCGAGCACGCCGATCTCTTGGTGAGCGCCGTCGATGCCGCGGCCGCGGCGGTGGACGCCGGCGGCATGGCTTAGCTACCGAGAACCCAGCAGGCGCTCGAATTCCGGGACTATCTGAAACAGGTCGCCCACCAATCCGACATCGGCGACCTCGAAGATCGGCGCTTCGCCATCCTTGTTGATGGCCACGATGGTGCGTGCGTCCTTGATGCCCGTCAGATGTTGAATGGCGCCGGAGATGCCGATGGCGATGTAGATCTCCGGAGAAATGATCTTGCCCGTCTGGCCGACCTGCATTTCATTCGGCGCATAACCGGCATCGACGGCGGCGCGCGAGGCGCCCACCGCCGCACCGATCTTGTCCGCGAAGCTGTACAGCAGTTTGAAGTTCTCAGCGCTGCCGAGGGCGCGTCCGCCCGATACGACGCGTGCCGCCGTCTGCAGATCAGGGCGATCGGTCGAGCCGCTCTTGGCTCCGACATAGCGGGTGTGCGAGGGCAGGGCGACCTCCAAGGTCTTGGATGATACGGCGGCGCTGCCGCCGCTCGCCGCGGCCTCGAAGGATGCGACACGCACGGTGGCGACGAGCTTTCGCGCAGGATCGGCCTCCACCGTGACGATGGCGTTGCCGGCGTAGGTCGGGCGCTTGAAACGGTAGGCTCCCTCCACCGCCATCAAATCGCTCACCTGCGGCACCCCGAGCAATGCCGCAACGCGCGGCATGAGATCCTTGCCGAAACTCGTCGATGGTCCGAACACATGGGTGTAGTCGGCCGCGAGCGCCACCAGTTGCGGCGCGAAAACGGCAGCGAGCGGATGTTCGTTCTCGGGGCGATCCACCCGCAGCACCGATTTTACGCCCGCCACCGCGGCGGCTTGTGCGGCGACGGCCGCGGTGTCCGAGCCCAGCAGGGCGATGGTGACCTCACCGTCCGCAATGAGGCTCGCGCAGGTGACGCACTTGGCGGTGGCCGGATTCAGGGTCTTTCCGTCGTGTTCGCCGACAATCAGTATCTTGTGCATTAGATCAAGCCCTTCTTCTTGAGTACGTCCACCAATTCCGCCACGTCCTTCACCATCACACCCTTCTGGCGCTGTGCGGGCGGCTCGGTCTTGACGGTCTTGAGCAACACGCCGGCGTTCACCCCCAGCGCGTCGAGCGACGTCACGTCCAGCGGCTTCTTCTTGGCCTTCATGATGTCCGGCAGCTTGACGTACCGGGGTTCGTTCAAGCGCAAGTCCACGGTCACCACCGCCGGCAGATCGATTTCGATGGTTTCGAGCCCTGCATCCACCTCGCGGGTGACGGCCGCCTTCGTGCCTGCGATCTCCACCTTCGAGGCGTAGGTCGCCTGCGGCCGCTCCCAAATCGCGGCGAGCATTTGACCGGTCTGATTCGCGTCGTCGTCGATCGCCTGCTTTCCCAGCAGGATCAAATCGGGATTCTCCTTCTTTGCCAGGGCCAGAAAGGTACGCGCGGCGGTCAACGGCTCCACCGGAGAGTCGGTCTGTACCAAAATCGCCCGATCGGCACCCATGGCGAGCGCGGTGCGCAGCTGCTGCTGAGTATCGGCGACGCCTATGCTCACGGCAACGACTTCGGCGTTCGTGCCGCGCTCCTTGATGCGCAGCGCTTCTTCGAGCGCAATTTCATCGAACGGATTCACGCTCATTTTCACGCCATCGAGCATTACGCCGCTGCCGTCGGGCTTTACGCGGATGCGCACGTTGTAGTCCACTACTCGCTTGATACAAACCATGATCTTTTGCATTTATATTATCCTTGCCAGGCGCTTGCGCGCCGAATTCAACGGGGTCCGAAACGACCCCGCCCGTGATTGTAAGATAAGAATCCAAGATTACGCTGCGGTTTGGGGGGCGCCGCGTTTGCGCGCCTCGGCCTGTTGCTCCGAAAATAACCCGCCGATCCGTGCCGCGTTCTGGCGCAGTTTGGGCAGGAAGCGTTCGACCCCGGTCTTGAGCGGCACTGCCGAAGATGCAAAGCGCACGGTCAGGCTCGCCAACACCCGGTCGTGGACCGATATGGGCACGCCCAAACTGACCTCCTCCAGCAGGCGCCGCGTGCGCGTCGCCGTCGCGTATCCCAAAGCCTTGATCTCCGTGAGCGAGTGCACGAGTTCGGCGCGTGCCCGGGCAGGCTTGTCTTCCTCTTTGTTCGAGCGCGCCAGGATCTCGATGAGCGAGTCGCGCTGCGTTGCGGATGAATTCGCGAGATAGACGCGGCCGCTCGCCGTCGTCAGCAGCGGCACGCGAAACCCGGCCGAATAGCGTTCGATCGCGAGCGGGCTCAAGTGATCGGTGCATTCGCGCATCAGCATCGTGGTCCCGGACAAGGTGGCGACGCAGATCGGCCAGACGATTTCGCGGCAAAGGTCCTCAATGATGGGCTTCGCGATTTGAGTCACCCATGCCTCGTCGTCGAAGCCGTCGCTCAAGGCGCGTACCTGAATGGTCAACCGGTAACGCTCGTCGGCCGCATCCCGGAACACGAATCCGGCGTCGCACAGAGTCTCCAAGATACGGTAGACGGTGGTGCGCGGCAGACGAATCTCATGCGCCACTTCCGATACGGTCGCGCCGTCGCGCAGATTCAGCACGGTCAGCGCGTCGAGGCCGCGCATGAGCGCACGGATGGGGCGTGTCGATTCCATGAAACCTCGATCAGATCGGGCCGGGTATTTTAAGGATCGCCGCTTCGCTTGTCCACCTTGCGGTCAATCGATAGACTGGAGCGGATGCTGCGCTATTTCCTGATCCGCCTGGCCGGCGCGGTTCCCACTTTGTTCATCATCGTTACCTTGAGTTTTTTTCTCATTCGCGCGGCGCCGGGCGGACCGTTCGATCAAGAGCAGACGCTGCCGCCCGAGATCATGGCGAACCTCGAGAGCGCGTATGGCTTGAATCAGCCCATCCTGACCCAGTATGCACGCTACCTTCGGGCGCTGGCGCACGGGGATTTCGGGCCCTCGTTCAAGTACAAGGATTTCTCGGTGACGGAGCTCATCGGCCAGGGGTTTCCCGTGACCTTCGAGCTCGGGACGATTGCAGTCGCTCTGGCGTTGATCATGGGCATCCCCATCGGCACTTTTGCGGCCCTGCATCGCAACTCCGCCGCCGACTATGCCGCGATGTCGCTGGCAGTGGTGGGCATCGCGATTCCGACGTTCGTGGTGCTGCCGTTTTTGGGGTTGCTGTTCGGCATCTATTTGCACTGGTTGCCGGTCGCAGGCTGGGAGCCCGGTTCCATACGGCATTTGGTGCTGCCGGTGGCCGCATTGGCGCTGCCTCCGCTCGCGGTGATCGCGCGGCTGGTGCGGGCGAGCATGCTCGAGCTGCTCGGCAGCCCGTTCATCCGCACGGCAATCGCCAAAGGGCTGCCGCTTCGAACGGTGATCTTGCGGCACGCCATGCGGCCGGCCTTGCTGCCCGTGGCGAGCTTTCTGGTCCCGGCGGTCGCTTCGATCATGACCGGTTCCCTGGTCGTCGAGTCCATCGCAGGCCTGCCGGGTATCGGACGATACATGGTGCAAGGCGCGCTCAATCGGGACTACACGCTGGTCTTGGGCATGGTGATCATCTATTCCACCTTGCTCATCCTCATGGGTCTTCTCGTGGATCTCCTATATGCGTGGCTCGATCCGCGGGTGAGGCTCGGGCCATGAGAGCGCTTGCGGGCGATGCCGCGCGCCGATTGCGATCGAATCCCGGCGCCGTTTGCGCGCTGGCGGCGATACTCTGCATGGTGGCACTGGCGCTCATCGGGCCGTGGTTCAGTCCGAACGGCAGCGATGCCTTGGATTGGTCGCACGTGGCGTCGAGCCCGGCGCTGCAGAGTGCGCACTGGTTCGGGACGGACCGGCTGGGGCGCGATCTGTACGCACGCACGCTCGAGGGCGCGCGCGTCTCGATGGCGATCGGCCTGGTGGCCAGCGCCGTCAGCTTGGTGTTTGGCATCGGTTACGGCGCGATCGCCGGCTACGTCGGCGGGCGCACCGATCAACTCATGATGAGAATCATCGAAATCCTGAGCGGGCTGCCGCTGATATTCTTCGTCATATTTCTGACCGTCATTTTCGGCCGCAGCGAATATCTCTTGTTTCTGTCCGTCGGCGCGGTCGGTTGGCTCACCATGGCGCGCATCGTGCGCGGCCAGGCCTTGAGCATTCGGCGGCGCGAATTCATCGAGGCGGCAATCGCCTCGGGGGCGGGCACCGCGCGCATCATTGCGAGACATGTGATTCCGAACGTCATCGGACCGGTGATCGTCTATGCCACGCTGACGGTGCCGCAGATCATCATGTTCGAAAGCTTCTTGAGCTTTCTGGGGCTCGGCATCCAGGAGCCGCATGCCAGCCTGGGTACGCTGATCGCCGAAGGCGCGGGCGAGATGGAGGCGGCGCCTTGGATATTGCTGGTGCCCGGCGGATTTCTGGCGTTGCTGCTGTTGTCGCTCAATCTCTTCGGGGACGGCTTGCGGGACGCCTTCGACGTCAAGGAAGGGTGACGTGGTACCTGCCCTGCGCATCGAGGACCTCAGGGTGGAATTCACGCAGCGCGGCGCGCGGATCCCGGCCGTGCGCGACGTGTCGATGGACGTGGCACACGGCGAGTGCGTCGGGATCGTGGGTGAGTCCGGGTCCGGCAAGACCCAGGTGTTCATGGCAGCCATGGGATTGAATGCGGGTCAAGCCGCCGTCGGGGGCCGCGTTCGCTTTGGAGTTGCGGACATTCTGGGCGCCGGCCCCTCCGAGCTGAATCGCGTTCGCGGCTCGAAACTCACGATGATTTTCCAGGATCCGATGACCTCGCTCACTCCGCATTTGAAGATCGGCGTGCAGCTCGCCGAAGTCCTGGTATGCCATGCGGGCAAGTCATGGAGCGAGGCGCGCGCCGCTGCGCGGCGGATGCTGGAGCGCGTGCGCGTGCCCGAAGCCGCGCGCCGGTTGACCCAATATCCGCACGAACTGTCGGGCGGCCTGCGGCAGCGGGTGATGATCGGCATGAGCCTGATGTGCGAGCCCACGCTCGTGATCGCCGACGAGCCGACCACGGCGCTCGATGTGACTGTGCAGGCGCAGATCATCGATCTGCTGCGCTCCCTGCGCGCCGAGGCCGGCATGGCGCTGGTGCTGATCAGCCACGACCTCGCAGTGGTCGCCGGTCTCGCGGACAGGATTCTCGTCATGTATGCGGGTCGGATCGTCGAGAGCGGCGGTGCCGGCGCGCTTTTCCGGCATGCGTTGCATCCGTACACGGCGGAGCTGTTGAAGTGCATTCCCAGCATATTCGGCCCGCAGCTCGCGCGATTGCCCACGCTGACCGGGCAGCCGCCGCGGCCGGGAGAGGCGTTCGTGGGGTGCGCTTTTGCGCCGCGTTGTCCCCGCGCCGCGCCGCGCTGTTGGACCGAGCGTCCGCTGCTGCAAGACGTTTCGGCAGCAGGCGCCGAGCGGCATACCGCCGCACGCCGAGTGGCATGTCATTTTCCCCTGTCGACATGAGCGTGGCGGCATGAGCGGCCTCGACACCAACGATTCATTGCTGCGGGTCACGGATCTGCGCGTCCGGTTCGGCACCCGCACGGTGCTGTGCGATGTGAGTTTCGACCTGTTCGCGGGAGAGACCCTGGGGCTCGTCGGAGAATCCGGATCGGGCAAGTCCACCCTGGCCCGCGCCATTCTGCGCCTGGTTCACGCCGATCGAGGCGCCGTCCTCTGGCGCGGACAGGATTTGTTGACCTGCGATGCGGCGGCGCTGCGCCGGCTGCGCCGCGATCTGCAAATCGTATTCCAGGATCCGCTGGCGAGCTTGAACCCACGCATGACTATCGGCGAGAGCATTGCCGAGCCGTTGCGCATCTTCGCCGGGGAATCGACCGCACGGCAGATCGAGGAACACGTGGCCGGCATGCTGGAGCGAGTGGGACTCGACGCCGGCATGTTGGACCGCTATCCCCACGAGTTCAGCGGCGGTCAGTGCCAGCGGGTCGGCATTGCGCGAGCCATGATCCTGCTTCCCAAACTCTTGATATGCGATGAACCGGTCAGTTCCCTGGATGTCTCCATCCAGGGGCAAATCGTCAATCTGCTGCTGGATCTGCAGCGCGACACCGGCGCCGCCATGCTGTTCATCAGCCACAATCTTGCCGTCGTCAGGCATTTGAGCCATCGAATTCTCGTGATGTATGCCGGTCGGATCGTGGAAATCGCGGCGCGCGATGACCTGTTCGCGGCGCCGGTCCATCCCTACACGCGTGCGCTCCTGGCGGCGGTGCCGCCGCCTCCCGCGGAGGCTTCAGTCCGCTCGGTGCCGGTGCTGACCGAGGCGCCTGCCACCGAGCCGCCGACGATCGGCTGCGCGTATCGGGATCGCTGCGCCTATGCCGTGGCGGTTTGCGCGGCCTCGGCGCCGGCGCTCGAGGCCGCGGCGACGGGACATTGGGTCGCCTGCCACCGCTCGCGGGAGCTGCTATCCTTCGGCTCATGACTCAACGAAAGCCAGTGCGCCCGAGCGACGGCCTCGCGAATGTGCGCTACGAGATCCGCGGCAAGCTCGCGCGGCGTGCGCTCGCGCTGGAGCGATTGGGCTACGACATCGTCTCGCTCAATATCGGCAATCCCTATGCCTTCGGATTCAGGACTCCGGAGACCATGCGATTGGCGATGATCGAGAATCTGCGCCACAGCGAGGGGTACGTCCACCAGAAAGGTATTTTCCCGGCACGCGAAGCGGTGGTGATGCAGCAGCAGGAGCGCGGGGTGCGCGGCGTTACGGCTGAGGAGGTCTTCATCGGCAACGGCGTGAGCGAGCTGATCGATCTGACGTTGCGCGCGCTGCTCAATCCCGGCGACGAGGTCCTGGTGCCGAGCCCCGACTATCCGCTGTGGACGGCCGCGGTGAACCTCAATACCGGCCGCGCCGTGCACTATCCCTGTCACGCGGCACGTTCTTTCATACCCGACCCGCACGACATCGAAGCGCTGGTCACGCCGCGCACGCGCGCCATCGTCGTCGTCAATCCCAACAACCCCACCGGAGCGGTGTATCCGCGCGAGACCTTGTCGGCGATCGCTGCAATGGCCGAGAAGCACCGCCTGGTCGTGCTTTGCGACGAGATCTACGACCACATTCTCTACGACGATGCCGAATTCGTGCCCATGGCCACCCTGGTGCACAACACGCTGTGCTGTACGATGAGCGGCTTGTCAAAGGTGTATCGGGCGTGCGGCTACCGGGTCGGATGGGCTTCATTTTCGGGCGACATCGAGGGCGCGAGCGAATACTTGGGCGGCCTCGAATTGCTGTCGTCGCTGCGACTGTGCAGCAACGTGCCCGGCCAATGGGCGGTGCAGACCGCGCTCGGCGGATATCAAAGCATCCTGGAGCTGACGCGTCCCGGCGGCCGTCTGTACGAGTCGCGGCAGACCATCCTCGACGGCGTCGCACGCAGCAAGTATCTGCGGCTGGCACGGCCCATGGGCGCGTTGTATGCCTTCGTCGAAGTGCGCAACGAAGTCCTGCCGGACTTCGACGATCAATCTTTCGCGCTCGACCTCTTGGAACATAAGCACGTGTTGGTCGCGCCCGGCGTGAGCTTCAACGTGCCCTACCGAAACTGCTTTCGGATCACCAACCTACCGGAGCCGCAAGTTCTCGCCACGGTGTTCGCGCGCATCGAGGAGTTGCTCGAGGCGCAGGCCGCGGCACGGCCGGAGCTGCAGCTCGTCGGTTCCCTCCCTAAGGATCGACAGCGCTGAGCGTCGAATCCACCGTGACCGGCCTGATGGCGGCCGTCGCGAACGGCCATACGGTTCTCACGCCCAACACCGAACTTGCGGCCGCGGTGTTCGATGCGGTGGAACGGACGTTCCTGGATTCGGGCCTGGACGTCTGGCCCACCCCGAGGGTGCGCGATTTCGGCGGCTGGCTTCGGGAACAACATGACGCGCGCCAGCTCATGGACGCCGCATCGCCCCGAACCTTGAGCGAGATCGAGGAGCGCGAGCTGTGGCGGGCGGTGATCGACTCGAGCGAGGTGGGCCGCGACATGCTCGAGCCGGCGGGCGCCGTACGCGCCGCGCGCCGCGCCCGTCGCGCAATCTACGAGCACGGCATTCCCCTGCAAGCCGTCGCCGTCTACGCCTCGGGTTCCGAAGAGTCGCGTGTATTTCTCGAATGGAACCGTGAGTTCGATGCCCGGTGCCGGCTGTCGGACTGCATCAGCGCCGACGAATTACTGGCGCAGGCTCCTGCACCCGCGCAGCCCATCGCGTGGATCGAAAGTCCCGCTTGGCGGCCCATGGCGCGGCGCTGGCTCGAGCGCCACGGTCGAATGCTGGCAGCCGCCGGCCGTCAGGCGCAGTCGGTAAGCCGGGTGAGGGCCGCCTCGCCCGCGGCGGAGCTGGCGGCGATTGCCGATTGGGCGCTGCTCAATTTACGCTCGGCGAAGAATTTTCGCGCATGGGTTTGCATACCGGACTTGAATCGCCGCCGCGCCGAAGTCGTCGACGCTTTCGATGCGGCGCTCGCGCCGCAGCGCTTTGCGCTGACCGACATTGCGGACAGCGCGCCCTATGCTGTGGCCGGCGGGACGCCGCTCGCCGAATTTGCGCCGGTGCGCGCGGCCCTGGGGCTCCTGGCGGCGAGCATCGATTCGGTTCCCTTCCAGAGCTTCAGCGCATTGTTGCGGGGGCAGGAGCTGCAGGCGACGGCGGCGGAAGCCGGCGCCGCCGCGCTTCTGGACCTGCAGCTTCGCAAGCGAGGTCCGGATGAGGCGGATGCCGCGAGCTGGCTGGCCACGGCGGACCGCATCGCGGCCGCGCAAGGCCTCGGCCCGATCGCCGCCTTGCAGAGGCTGTCCGGCGCGTTCCGGGCGCTCGAGGAGTTGCGCGGCAGTCAGCCCATCAGCCGCTGGGTCGGCGCGTGGATTGCGGCTTTCGAAGCGGGACCCTGGGCTTTGCGGCATCGGTGGTCGAGTGCCGAGTATCAGGCGGCGGAGAGGTTTCGCGAGTTGCTGGCGGCGCTCGCGACGGCCGATGCGTTCTTCGGCACGCATTCCCGCCGCTCGGCGCAGCGCATTTTGCGGCGCGCGGCGCGCGACACGCTTTTTCAGGTGCAAACCGGAGTGCCGCCGATCTGGATCAGCGCACAGCTCATCGATCCCTGGTTGAGCTACGAGGGCTTGTGGGTCAGCGGCTGCGACGATGAGCGCTGGCCGCCGGCGGTGGAGCCCATTGCCTTGCTGCCCGTGAAACTGCAGCGCGAATTCGGCGTGATTTCCGCTGGGGCACAATCGCAGTTGCAGTTCGCCCTGGAATTGCAGAATCGCTGGACTGCGCGCGCCGGCGAATGCGTATTCAGCTATGCGAATTCCGGCGACGGCCGTTCGGCGGCGCCCAGTCCCCTGCTGCCGGAGACCGCGGAGAGGCCGGCGCCGTCGGCGCCGCCGCATCCGCACTGGCATGTTCTGCTGCAGGCGCAGCCCGCTCTCGAGCGGCTGACGGACGAAACCGCACCGGCATTCGCCGCGGACGAGCGTACGCGCGGTGTGGCGACATTGAGGGCCCAGTCTCGCTGCGCCTTTCGCGGTTTTGCGGAGACCCGGCTGCGCTGCGAGCGGCTCGAGCGGCCGCTGCCGGGATTCAACGACCGGGAGCGCGGCGAGTTGATCCACGACGCGCTCGAGCACGTTTGGTCGGTGCTGCGCGACTCGAACGCGTTGCTGTCCATCTCAGCCGATGAACGATCGCGGCTGGTGAACGACGCCGCTTCGCGTGCGATCGCGAGGCTTTGCCGCATTCGCGATCCGGGCCCGCGCTGGCGGCAGCGTGAGCGCGCGCGCATGAACGGGGTGCTCGGCAAATGGCTGGATGTGGAAAGGCAGCGGCAGCCTTTCGAAGTGGAGCAGCTCGAGCGCGCCAGCGACGTGGCGCGCCATGCGGGTCTCGACTTCCACGTGAGAATCGATCGAGTCGACCGGCTCGCCGATGGAGCGCGCGTCCTGATCGACTACAAGACGGGTCTCGCCAGCGCCGATTGGCGCGGCGATCGGCCCGACAACCCGCAGTTGCCCATTTATGCGCTGCTGCGTCCGGCCGCGCTGGTCGCGGTCGCCTACGGCCGGGTGAACGCCGCGGAGTGCGTCTTCATCGCCGAGACGGACCGGCCCGCCGTATTCAAACCCCGGGGCCAGACCTCTTCGCTCGAGGGCATGGTCAGTCTCGCGGCGCTGGTCCCGCTATGGTCTGCCCGCATCGAGAGTCTTGCCGCGGACTTCGCGGCCGGTCGGGCGGCGGTGGCGCCGACGCTGAAGGCATGCAGAACCTGCAGTCTGCACGGGCTATGCCGCGTACCGGCGGCGCTCGAGGAGGAGGACACTTGACTGAGCGGGCGGCCTCCGATCGGGCGGCGCGCCGGGGCGCCATTGAAACGCGGGGCTCGGTGCTGGTGCAGGCGCCCGCGGGCTCGGGCAAGACGACTCTGCTGGTGCAGCGTTATCTGCGGCTGCTGGCGCTGGTCGATGCGCCGGAGCGGATTCTGGCGCTGACGTTCACGCGTCGCGCCGCCCAGGAGATGCGCGAACGCGTGCTGCTGGCGCTCGATGCCGCGCGCCTCCAGGGGTGCCCTTCGGACATGAACCCCGAGACTTGGGAGTTGGCGCGGGCGGCGCAAAGGCACCTGGATGCCACACTGCTCGACGTGCGGCGCCAACCGTCGCGGCTGCGCATCGAAACCATCGATGCATTCAATGCCTGGTTGGCGGGTCAGCTGCCCATTGCGGCGGGCGCGGGATCCGCATTTCAAGTGCTCACCGATGCGGAGCCCAGCTATGAGGAGGCGGCCCGCCGCGCCCTGGCGCAGGAAGCGGGGGACCGGTTCGGCGCTGCGGTGGATCGGGTGCTTGCAATCGACGATCAGCGCTGGAGCAAGCTTCAATCGATGATCGCCGGCATGCTGCGCGAGCGCGACCGCTGGTTGCCGCTGCTGGCGGGCCGTCTGCGTGCCGCAAGTGCCTTGGATGAGGCTCAGCTCGAGCAGGTGCGGCGCCAGTTCAACGAGGATTTGCAGCTGCTGGTTTCGCGCGTCCTCCGCCGCGCTCTCGAAACTCTCGGCGCAGAGAGAGTCTCGGCCTTATCGGCGCTCGCGCACGGCGCTTCGCGGCGCATGCCCGCCGATCGGCGGCAGCTATCCGACTGGCTGGAGGACGCAACGCCGCTGCGCGCGCAGGCCGCCGATCTTGCACGATGGCGCGCGGCCGCATGGCTCACGCTGACCGGGCAGGGCGAATTTCGCAGGCGACTCACAC
>Ga0210391_10000189_pt1 | contig 73402 bp, 64 predicted proteins | sample IncBWC12OmetaG_FD_160573 | JGI IMG/M metagenome (GOLD analysis project Ga0210391, IMG submission 160573) | Forest soil microbial communities from Barre Woods Harvard Forest LTER site, Petersham, Massachusetts, United States - Inc-BW-C-12-O ...
GTTCGGCCGAACCGGCCTGGGCGAGCAGGGGACTTGCGAGAAAACTTAAGGAAAGCGACCAGACACGCCAATATCTCGACGACATTCGCACAGCTCCCTTGCCCTGGATGGAATCGGCCGGACCAAAAAGGTCCCGCTCTAGTTATCCCACGAATCATAGCTCATCCGGATCATCGAGCGGCCTGTTGATGGCGCAGAAGCCCCCGATGCCGACGTAGACGACTTGCATGTCAGTTAAAAATATTGCATACGGGTAGGGTGGGTGGAGCGACACAGGGGCGACGCCTCAGGGGGCAACGATGACGACTCATGCGATGAGGGGCTGGCGCGGAACGGCGATGGCCGGGTGGTGCTCGGCGGTGTGTTTGATCGCGAGTGCGCCGGCGAGCGCGGCCGCAGGCTATCAACCCATCAACGCAACCAAGGGCGACAGCGTGATCACCCTGACGGGTCATGACATGACCATCGAGCAGGTCGTGGAGGTCGCGCGTCACGGGGCCAAGGTTCAATTGAGCCCCGAAGCCAAACAACGCCAGGCGGACAACTATGGATTGCTCCTCGAGGCGGCGGCGGAGGGTGTCTCGGTTTATTGGTTCAATCGAGGGTCGGGCGATCAGCGAGAAACGGTCATGTTCTCCGGCGATCCATTGACGCCCAAGAACAAGGCGTATCTGGAGAAATCTCAGCTGATGGAATTCCAGCTGGGGGCGATCTTCGGCTACGGACCGGAGGTAGGGGATGAGGAAATCGTGCGAGCGATGATGGTCATTCGCGCCAATGCCATGACCTGGAACGCGCCCAGCCCGCAACTTTCGCAAATGTTGATCGACCTTTTGAACCACCGGATCACCCCGGTGGTTCAATCCCGCGGCACGCTCGGTGAAGGCGACCTGGCACAGCTCAGCAATGTCGGGGCGGCGATGGTGGGCACCGGCGAGGTTTATTATCAGGGCGTGCGCACCACGGCGGCCGATGCGCTGACCAAGGCGGGCTTGAAGCCCATTCAACCGTTTGCCGCAGACACCAATGCCCTCACCAGCAGCGATGCCTACAGCACCGGTATTGCTGCCTTGGCTGTCAATGATGGGCGCCAGGCGCTCGAATGGGCCGACCTCATCTATGCGATGGACTTGAACGGCATGAATTCCAGCATCACGCCCATCAGCACACTGGTGCAGAGGGAGCGTCCGTTCAAATGGCTGAATTGGGAAGCGGCGCGTGTGCGCGACATGCTGCGGGGCAGCTATCTATTCAGCGACGATCCGCAGCGGATCATTCAGGATCCGGAGAGCTTGCGGGCTTCCTCCATCCGCCAGGCGTCGGCTTGGGCCGATTGGGCCGCGCTGCGCGATGCGGTGGTCCTGCAGATGAACTCGTCGGATCACAATCCGGCGGTGCGCACCGACATGTCGCCCGGGGATTCATGGGACTTGTCCACGCCGCAGATGATGAAGTACTACGTCAAGGGCGGCAAGAACAGCCAGGGCAAGCACGGCTACATCGTCTCGAACGCGAACTGGGATCCGTATCCGATGGCGAACAAGCTCGAGGACTTCGTCATCGCGCTGGCGAACATGGACATCGCCGTCTCGCTGCGCATCGATCGGTTCAGCAATCCGTTCTTCACGTCGGCCGATCCGGCCAAGGCGCTGAATTTGCCTGCGGGAAGCGAATTCGCGGTCTACCTGGCCGGGGGCGGGGGCTACACGCCGGTGGATCTGCAGCAGGAGATTCAAAGCCTGACGAATCCGGTCGCTCCTTCCGGCGCGGCCATCATCGGCACGGTCGAAGACCTTCAGGCGCAGACGCGCATCAAGGCCTATCGTGTGCGCGAAGCCGTGAACACCACCTTCGATCTGCTCGGGCACGATTTGTTGAATGCGGCCTTCTGGATGGACGTGCGCAAGGCGCAAGATGCCGGCAGGAATTTCGGCGGCGCCCCCACCTCGGCCTGGACGGCGTTTCGCAAAGTTGTGCCGCTGCTGCCGGTCATGGACGGCAGCCCCATGCAGCCGCGGCCCATGACCGCCGTGGCCTTCCTCAAGACGACGGCCGCGGCCAATTTCTACGGCGCCGGCGAGACGCCGCCGGCCTCATCGGAGAAGCAGTAGCTTGAAGGCTATGTCCTCCGCGGCGTGGGCGCTGTTGGGCTTGTGTCTCTGGGTGTCGGCGGCGCAGGCCCAGGCCGCTTATCGCCCGATCGCGTCGACCCGGGCGGGTGAAGTGATCGTACTGACCGGACACGACCTCACCGTCGATCAAGTGATCGCGATTGCCCGCGACGGGGCCCAGATCCGCTTGAGTCCGGACGCGAAACAGCGCCAGGCGGACGCCTACGGGTTGCTGCTCGAAGGCAGCGCCGAGGGCATTTCCATCTATGGTTTCAACCGCGGGGCGGGGGCGGCGCGCGAAGTCGCACTGTTCGCCGGGGATCCGCTCGCACCGGCGAACAAGGCACTGCTGTCCAAGCGGGTGGAGAGAGCGATTCTAAACGGGCCGCGACAGGGGATCGGCCCGGAAGTGGCTGATGAAGAAGTCGTGCGATCGCTGATGGCGGTGCGCGCCAACACGATGACTTACGAAGCCGCGAGCCCTGCGCTGTCCGACCTGCTGACCGAGATGCTGAACCGGCGCGTGACTCCGGTGGTTCAGTCGCGCGGCTCGCTGGGCGAGGCCGACCTCTCCGCCCTGGCCAATGTGTTCGGTGTCATGGGCGGAGCGGGCGATGCCTACTATCGCGGGCGGCGCATGAGCGCGGCAGCGGCGCTGGCCGCCGCCGGCCTCAAACCCCTGCAGCCGGCCGACGTCCTATACCCGTCGGCGTTGATCAGCACCAACGCCTACTCGATGGGGCAAGCCGCGCTTCTGGTGCACGATGCCAAGCTCACGCTCGACTGGGCAGATCTCGTTCTGGCGATGGATCTGGAGGCGATGAACAGCAGCGTCACGCCGCTGTCGACACCGGTCCAAGCCGCCCGCCCGTTCAAGTATTCGAATCTCGAGGCCGCCCGCGTTCTCGAGATGACCAGGGGCAGCTATCTGTTCGAAGATGACCCGAAGCGAATCATCCAAGACTCGGAGAGCCTGCGGGCGTCCTTCAGCCGGCAGGGCGCGGCATGGAAGGCCTGGTCGACACTGCGCGATTCCTTGCTGACTCAGATCAACTCCTCGGATCACAACCCCGCGGTCAAGGTCGGGGCCGCGCCTGCGGACTCGTGGGAGCTCGATACGCCGCAGGTGCGCAAGTACTTTGTGAAGGGCGGCCCCGAAAGCCACGGCCAGCACGGCTTCATTCTCTCCAATGCCAATTGGGACCCTTACCCACTGGCCAATGAAGTCGAAGCGCTGGGCACTGCCCTTGCCAACATGGACGTGGCGGTGGTGCAGAGGATCTACCGCTTCGGCAGCCCCTTTTTCACCTCGATCGCGCCGAAAGATGTGCTGGGGCAGGACGAGCTCGATACCAGCGTGCAGTCCGATGTCGACGGCTACAATCCAACCGCGATCTGGCTGGAGATCCAGAATTTGACGCGCACCATCACGCCGGAGGGCATAGCCTTCAGCAACGGTGTGGAGGAGTTGCAGGCGCAGACCGTCTTGAAGGTCACCCGCGCGCGCCAAACCGTGGACGATACTCGCCTGCTGCTGGGTGAGGATTTGCTCACGGCGACATTTTGGATGGACGTGCGCCGCGCGGAAGCGCGGGGACGCGACTTCGGCCGCGCGCCCACTGCCGCCTGGACTGCGTTTCGGCAAGCCATTCCCTGGCAGCAGAAGCCGCAGGATCGGCCGCACCGGCCCATGGGCGACATCATTCACGACTTCATGGCGGCACACCCGGCCGCCGAATTCCACGCACCGCTGGCGCAAGAAATCGACGCCGGCAAATGAATACGCGCAGTGAGAGGCCATTACCTATGCAATATTTGTGGATGACGCGCGGCCGCGCCGCGATCTTGTTGCTGTCCGTCACCGGCGCCTCTATTTCCGCGTCGGCGACCTGGGCGCAGGGCGATCTGGGCTATCACCCCATCGCTCCGACCGAAGCCGGCAAGACGATCACCCTGACCGGGCACGACCTCTCCATCGATCAAGTGATCTCGGTGGCCCGCGGCGGCGCCAAGGTTCAGTTGAGCGCCGAGGCCAGGCAGCGCGAGGAAGATAATTACGGGCTGCTGCTGGAGGCACCGGCCGAGGGCGTGTCGGTGTACTGGTTCACGCGCGGTGCCGGCGCCGGCCGCGAAATCAAGCAATTCGAGGGCGATCCGCTGTCGCCTGAAAACAAAGCCCTGCTGGAAAAGAAGATGACGGCGTCGTTTCGCCGGGGTGCGGCGAATCCGCTGGAGGGCCCGGAGATCGGCGATGAAGCGCTGGTGCGCGCCGTCATGGTGGTTCGTGCCAACGCCATGACCTTCAATGCGCCAAGTCCACAGCTCTCCCAGATGCTGATCGAGCTATTGAACCGGCGCGTGACGCCGGTGATGCAATCGCGCGGGACGGTCGGAGAGGGCGATCTGTCGGTGCTCAACAACATCGGCGCGACCATGGTCGGATCCGGCGACGCCTACTACAACGGAACACGCATGCCGGCGGCCGATGCGCTGAAAGCGGCGGGCCTGACGCCGCTGCAACCCTTCGCCGCCGACGACAATGCGCTGACCAGCAGCAATGCCTACGCCACCGCACGGGCGGTATTCGTCGTGGCCGACGCCAAGCAGGCGCTGGATTGGGCCGATCTGACCTATGCCATCGACCTCAACGGCATGAACAGTTCGGTCACGCCCTTGAACTACCTGGTGCAGAGCGACCGGCCGTTCAAATGGCTGAATTGGGACGCCGGGCGCGTCAAGGAAATGATCAGGGGCAGCTATCTGTTCGACGACGACAAGGGCCGGATCATCCAGGATCCAGAGAGCATGCGCGCCTCGTCGATCCGGCAGGCGTCCGCCTGGGCCATGTGGGCCATGCTGCGCGACGATGTCGTGACCCAGCTCAATTCGTCGGATCACAATCCGGCGATCCGCGTCGGCATTTCGCCCAAGGACTCCTGGGACTTGGATACACCGGAGATGCGCAAGTACTTCGTGAAAGGGGGCCCCAACAGCCGGGGCAAGCACGGCTTCATTTTTTCGAACGCCAACTGGGATCCCTATCCGCTGTCCAACGATCTCGAAGCCTTCACGATCGCACTGGCCAATATGGATATCGCCATCATGCTACGGACCGAGCGGTTCGGCAGTGAGTTCTTCACGGGCCCGGGCTCGCAGGACATCCTCAAGAGCTTCGGCGGAGGTTTTTTTGCCGGCGGCTTCGGATCCCACGAGACCTGGCAGCATATCCAGGCGCAGATCGTGCCTGTGCCGCCGGAAGGGTATGGCGGCAGCTCCGGAGTCGAGGAACTGGAGGCGCAGTCGCTGCTCAAAGCCATCCGGGCACAGACCGCCGTCGACGACACGTTTCGGCTGCTGGCGCTGGATCTGCAGAGCGGCGCGCGTTGGCTGGACGTGCGCAAGACTCAAGACCCCATGCGGCAATTCGGGCTGGCCCCGACCGCCGTTTGGCAGGCTTACCGCAAAGTGGTGCCGCTGAAGACCGATCCGGCCGCGCCCCCGCCGGCGCCGGGTGCCTTGGGAATGGCGACGCTAAGCTTTCTGAAAGAGACTCCCGCCGGACATTTCTTTCCGTTGACCGAGCCTCGCTGAGAGATAATCGCCTCATGCAACTGCGCATCATGCGACTGCGCCTCATGCGACTGCGCCTCATTGCACTGACAGCGCTGTTCACGGGATGTACTACCATCGCCGTTAGCGATACCGATCCCCCGATCCGCGCACTGATCCACCAGTGCTTTGCTACCGTCAAAGAATCCATATTATTCAGCGGTAAGTGTCAGCCTATGGGGACGTGGACCTACTGCGACACCGTTATGAGCCTTGAACCCCATCCGGATCCACGATGGAAATTCCCGCAGTTTCCGCCAACCCTACAAGCGTATCGCGATGATCCCGACTATTGGTCCGGCCGTATTCACGAGGAAGAAAAGCGCAGGCAGGGGAGCCAGATCCAAGCGGACCGAGTACTCATCTACGGGGGCTTACCGATTGGTACGCCGCTCGAAATCGTGGAGATATCCCGTTGGTTCAACGGTGAGAACGGCACATTTTGGATTGCATATGCCGTCATTCGTGATGGTGATTTCAACGGACACCGAATCCTGTTGCCTTGGGAAGGGTCCGGCGATATCCCCTGGCTCACATTTGCGCCAGGGGTGCTGCCCTCGAGAGCGGATCCTGCGGTCAATCCGAAAGCACTGACCAGCTGTCGGAACGACGCTAAGGTGCCCGCCACGACAGCATCGCAATGATCATGAGCTTTAAGCGCAACACCTGCGCGTTGCTGTTTGGTCTACTTGCTTTGAGCGCCTGTCGCCCGATAAATGAATTTACCGTCGTCCACGGTGGCAACTCAGCGATACTCGAACGCCTTACGAGACTCCTGAGCGTGGAGGGATTCAAACCGATTTCGCAATTCAGTCCGGACCCACGCGCTAACGGTTGTCGCGTCATAGACGAAGACGGTGCGTTCGAGAAGCAAACCCATAGCCACTGGACAACTAGATGGTTCTCTGTGACCTATTTAGTCTGCGACGGGCATCTGAGGTTCGACGTTCGGTCCGCCCAAGCGGATACTTCGCGCGATGGCTACCAAGGAAAGCTCGTGGAACTGTTGCGGCACGAATTCGAAGGTGAAATTGCAGCCGGTCAGTTAGTGGTGAAAACCAAGCAAAACGTGGAATTCGGCCCGTAAGAGGTGGTCGCCGCAGACGCACCTGATCCCTTTCAATCCCGGCCGAGGACTTCCTTCAGAGGTCCAAGCCACGGTTCGAAATTGCGCCACTGATCGATGCCTTCCTTGAAGATCGGCCGACGTACCTGCTCCGAGCTTGCGGTTCTGATGCTGCGCTCGGTCTTGTAGAACTCCACGCACTGCGGTTCGAACGGAAGGCCGCAGAAATCCAGAATGCGCCGCACATTCGCCTCGAGGTTCTCGACGACATCTTCATGCTCGACCCGCAGCACCTTCCCGGGCAGCACCGCATCCCAGTGCGCCATCAGTTCGAGGTAGGTTCGGTAGTAGCGGCCGATGTCCTCGAGCCCGTAGGTGAATTCCTGTCCGGCGGCAAACAGCTGCTTGAAATTGCTGAAACAGCAGGCCATGGCATTGCGCCGGGCGTCGATGATCTTGGCATTGGGCAATATCAGGTGAATCAGCCCGATGTGGCGGAAATTGTTGGGCATCTTGTCGATGAAGTAGGGCTTGCCGGTCCGATAGGCGCGGGTGTCGTCGATGAATTTCTCCCCCAGCCCCCGAACATCCTCGGGTGTCATTTCGGCGAGCAGCCGCGGGTACCGGGGATTCTCAACTTCCGGCTCCCGTCCCTGAAGCTCGAGCACCAGCCGCGGGATGTCGGCCAGCTCCATCGTCCCCTCGACCCGGGAGTGCGAGGCTAGAATCTGCTCCAGCAAGGTGGATCCGGAGCGGGGCAAGCCCACCACGAAGATGGGCGCAGGATCCTGGCATCCCCATCCCAGGCGCGCCGCAAAGAATTCGCGGGTACAGATTGCCTTCTGCAGGCGTGTGTTGCGCTCGATGGGCTCGGGGCGGTAGCGGCTCTCAGATTTCTTGAGCGCATTGCCGCGCTCGTAGAAGCGGAAAGCTTCGGCAAAATCGCCCGCATCCTCCATGGCCTTGCCGAGGGCGAAGCACAGGTGGTAGCGGTCGACGGGAGCGGTGGTCGGTGCGGCCTCATCGGCGCGCATCCGCGCGATCTCCTGCGCCTCGAACCGATAGGTCTTGAGATTGGCGAGGCTCCAGTAGGCGTCCCCGTAGGCGGGGCGGCCGGCGGCGGCGACGCGATAGGCTTCAATGGCCTCCTGCTGGCGTCCCAACGCCTTCAGCGAATGCGCCACCGACAGGTGCAGCTCAGCGGACGGCGGGCCCGGCGGTGCATCGACGACGAGTTCCCGGTACAGCTCGAGCGCCCTCTCATGCTCGCCCAAGCCTACGTTCGCCGTGGCGTAGGTGGTGCGGAAGGCCCGGTTGGCGGGTTCGAGCTTGAGCAGCTTCTCGAGTTCCGCAATGGCCTCGACATGCTTGTGCCGCCGCAACAGAACCATGGCGTAGTCGTAGCGGGCGGCCCGATAGTCCGGCGCCAGTTTGAGCACGGCCTCGAGCAGAATGTCCGCGTCGTCGAGGATGTCGAGCGCCAGACCGATCCGCGCGAGCAGGCGCATGGCTTCGACGTGGTCGCCGTGCTTCAGAAGATAGGCTCTGACGATGTTTTCCGCCGGTATGAAATCGCCCTCGGAGAAGAGGCCGGTCGCCGTGACGATCTCTGTCGGCAACTTCTCGAGGGCGGCGATGTGGCCGGCCGCCATCTCGGCATTCTCGGCCTGGCCGGTCATCCGATAAAGCGAATGCAGCGCGCGCCAGCTCGCCGGCAGCGCCGGGTTGATATTGACCGCGCTCAGAAAGGCGGCGATGGCGCGCGGCGCATCGCGCAAGCCGACATAGCAGTGCCCGCGTTCCTGGTACAGGCGGCTGAATCCGGGGTGCAACTCCCCGAGCCTCTCCAGGGTGGCAAGCGCGTCGGGAATTCTGTTCAAGTAGCGCTGACTCACCGCGATCATGTAGAGCACGTCGCGGTTCTCCGGAACGGCGCTTGCCAGGGTTTCGGCCGCTGCGAGCGCCGCGCCGTATTGCTTGAGCTCGAGAAGCCCGCGGATGCGCAGCACTTCTGCTTCGACGGGAGAGGCGGTCGGTGTAGGGGCGGCAGCTGACATTGCGTTGCTATAAAAAAAGGCGGGCAAATGCCCGCCTTTGATTCTACTGCGTCCGGTCCGCGGGGTTTAGAACTTGTACCCGAACTTCACGCCGATTACCCGGGGCCGAAGGGCCGTCTGCGCAACCGCGAACTGTGCGGTGTTGGTGAACAGGCTGGTCTCCTTATTGAACAGGTTCTGTGAGTACAGATGCGCCGACCAGGCATCCTTCGCCACACCCAGGGACGCATCGAACGTCGAGTACGCCGGATTCTCGAAGCGCAGCAGGGTGGTGTTGATGCCCTTGGCCGAGAGGGCCGGATCGTTGCCCGACTGAGTGTAGGAGTGGCCGGTGTGCTGACCGCCAAACTGCACGAAGGCGTTGTAGCCGTCGACAGTCCAGTCATAGCGCGCGCGCGCGTTGAGCTGAATGGGCGGCGAGTTCGCGCTCGGACTGCCGGGTGGTCCAAAGAGATTGTTGATCACCGTGCAATCTGCGCCAGTGCCTTTATCGCATATCTCGGTGATCTCCTTGCCGAAATTCACGCTGGCCGGATTGGTGTCGGTCAATTGCGGCGAGTTGGTCTGGACGCTTGAATTCCACGACGCCCCGCCCTGCACCGTCAGTCCATGGGTCACCAAGGCTACGATCGAGGTCTCGACCCCGCGGATGCGGAAGTCCTGGCCGTTGGTGCCGAAGGCCAGATTGCCCGTCTCGCCCGGATCGAAGAAACCGATCTGCACGTTGTTCCAGTTCTCCTGGTACACCGCACCGTTCCATTGAACGCGATGGTCGAACCATTCCGTCTTCCAGCCGATCTCCTTGTTCGTCAAGTCGTCGGAATGGTACTCGTTCGGTATGGCGAACTGATCCTTGCCGTCCGGTCCGGGAATGTAGGCGGCGGGACCACCCTGACGGTTGAAGCCGCCCGGGCGGAACCCTTGAGAATAGGTCGCGTACAGCATCACATCCTGCGCGACATGCCAGGTGATGTTATAGCGCTCCTTGGTGCCGGATTCCACGAAGCTCAGGTTCTTGGCGTTGAGATTGGTGCCCGAGTTTATGCATCCGCCGGGCGCCGCCCCCTGCTCGAAGCAGTAGAAGCTCCCGGTGACGCTGCCGGTGAAGGAATTGTCGAACCGATAATGGCGCGCGCCGGCGGTCACGGTCAGCACCTTCGGAATGATGTCGAAGTCCACCGACCCGAAGACCGCGGTCTGCTTCACTTCGCGCTGCGTATCCTCGAAGAAGGCGACATTGTCGTTTTGGACTCCGGGATTTTCAACCGTAGCGCCCGGAACCGTGCCGATGTCCGACAAGCAACCCGTATTTCCAGGAGTGCCCGGAGCGCCGTTCGCGGTGCAAGCCGGAATGCTCTTGTACAACCAGTCGGTCTGATCGAACAGCTTGTTGTCTTCATTGAACACGCCGACGATGCCGCGAATGCGCCAGTCGTCCGGGGTGCTCAGGCGGATCTCGTTGCTCAAGTGCTCGTTGCGCTCCGTCTCCTGCCAGGTCGAACTCGGCGAGAAGCACGTCGAGGTGAGGCTGGTATCGCCGTAGCCGGGCGGATTCGGGTTCGGCACGAGATACCCGGTTCCGGGACCGTAGCACTGGTAGTAGTCGGCAAACTTTCCGCGCGCGTAGTTCGTGTAGTCGGCCACCTGATTGACATGCCGGACGAGGTAACCGCCCGTGTACACCAGCTTCAGGTCGCCGACCTTGCCGTTCAAGGTCCACGCCGTGTTCTCGAACCTGTCCTTGTCGTAGGAATTGTTGAACAAGGTAACCTCGAGCGGCTGCAGCGGCACACCGTCGGAGGAGTTGGGCATTTGGTAGAAAACACCCTCCGAGTCCATGTTCTGGTACGACTGGCTCAGCAAGACATTCCAGTCTTCGTTGATCTTGAACAGCGCTTCGACGCGCGTACCGGTGTAGGTGGTGGGATTGATGGCCCGGGCCGCGATGGCGTAGTTGTTGATCACCGGGGCGTTCGCGGGCACGCCGCCGCCGGGGTTGTTCGCGTAGTAGATGCCGAGGTCGGTATCCTTGCGCGTGAACGTTCCGGGCACATTGTCGATGTACCCGCCGCGCCGGTCGTTGTAGATCACCGCACGCACCGCGAGTGTGTCGGAGATGAGCGGCAGATTCAGCACCGCGGTCATGTCGGTGTTCGGATCACCGTGCGCAGTGACGCCGTAGCCGGCTTCGACGTTGCCTTCGGTCACGTCCAGTTTCGGCTTGTTGGTGATGTAGCGCACCACGCCTGCCTGCGCGCCGGCGCCGAACAGCGTGCCCTGCGGGCCTTCGAGGATTTCGATGCGCTCGAGATCGGCGGCGTAGACGTCGAGGTTTCTCGCCGGGAGCTGGCCGGATTGTTCGTCCAAGTAGATGGCGACGTTAGGGAATCCCCCGATCGAACCGCTCGACTGGCTGCCCGCCGCGCCGACGCTCAAACCGCGCATGAAAATATAGCCCTGGCCCGGGCCGTTGGATGCCACCGACACATTGGGCAGGTAGCGAACGAAGTCGTCGAAGGTCGTGACGCTGAGCTGCGTCAGCGTTTCAGACGTCAGCGCCTGAATCGTGATGGGTACGTTTTGAATGTTTTCAGAGCGTCGCTGCGCCGTCACGGTGATCTCTTCGATCGCGTCGGACGCCTCGGTGTCGGTGGCTGCTGCCGCATGGGCCAGTCCCGTGACAGAGCCACTCAAAATCGCGGCAATCGCATAGGTCAACTTCTGATTTGAATTCATGCTTCCATCCCTTCTCTTATAATTGGTGTGAGCAACACGCCAGAATTTCTAATTGATTCAGAGAATAGCATCGCCCGGGCAAAGCGGAAGAGCTATTTTGTTGTGGACAAGCATCGTCCGCATGCCGATTTTAGATTCGAGTATGCGGAAATTCGATGTGCGCATCAGGCGCCGCCGAGGCGCGCCGGGAACCCCGGTGCGCGCAGCGTCGTTCCCACCGAGTCCTCCAAGAGCTTCACGATCATCGTCGACCAGGCGCCGCCGCCATACCTGGCCCGGCCTTCGATGAAAGTCTGCTCCATGACTCCCGCGAGCCGCAAGGGCACGCCGAACCGGCGCCCGAACTCGACTGCGAATCCCGCGTCCTTGCAGGCTAAATCCATAGTAAAACCAATATCATAGCTGCCATTGAGAATGAGCTGGCTCTCGGTTTCGTGGACGAAGCTATTGCCCGAACTCGCGGCAATCGCCTCGAAGGCCGCGCGCAGATCGACACCCCCCTTGGCGCACAGCATGAGCGCCTCGCCGGCCGCGATCAGGTGGATGAAGGCCAGCATGTTGGTGACCACCTTGGTGACCGCCGCCTGTTCGATGCCCCCGAGGTGAATGACGCGCCCGCCCATGGCCTTGAGCGCCGCCTCGTGAAGGGCAAATACCTGTTGCGCGCCACCAACGAGAACCGTGATGTCGCCCGTCTCCGCGCGGTGGACTCCTCCGGTCACGGGGCAGGCGAGGGTGGACACACCCAGCGCTCGGGCCCGATCGGCCAGGGCCTCGACCTCGGCAAAATCGTTGGTACTCATCTCGATCCAGGTGCTGCCCGGCCGCAAGCCCGGCAACGCCTGCTCCAGGACGGCCGCAGTCGCCGCGGGGGAGGGCAGGCAGGTGATCAGGCAATCGCAAGCGGCGGCCAGTTCGGCGATGGATTCCACCCAGCGCGCGCCGGCCGCCACGACCGCGTCGGCCGCGCTTCGATGCAGGTCGTTGACGAGCACATTGAACCCGCCGCGGGTCAAGTTCACCGCCAGATGTTTGCCCAGATTCCCGAGTCCGACGAAACCGTAGCGCAAATTCATGTCCTTAGCCCAAGGGGTGATCGATCATTTCCAAATGCAGCGGACTGTCTTCGACATAGGCGTGGGCAAGCGCCACCGCCTCGTTGAGCTCGACGCCGAGCCCAGGCGCGGTGGGCGGAATCACGTAGCCTTCCTCCCAACGGATGGGATTCTTCAGAAGCTGCGCGTGAATGCCGCCCCATTGCTGAATGCTTTCGAGAATCAGAAAGTTGGGCGAGCACGTGGCGATCTGGATATTGGCGGCGCCCACGACCGGACCGCAATAGAGATGCGGCGCGATTTGCGCGTAGTGCACTTCCGCCAATGCCGCCACTTTTTTCGCCTCGAGCAGGCCGCCGACTCTTCCTAAGTTCATTTGAATGATGTTGGCGGCGCCGACGGCAAGCACGCGGGCGAATTCGTACTTGGTGGTGAGTCGCTCGCCGGTGGCGATGGGAATGGCGGTAGCGCGCGCCACAATGGCCATTTGTTCCGGCATCTCGGGGGGCACCGGCTCCTCGAACCACAGAGGATCGTAGGGCTCGAGTTGCCGCGCCAAACGAATCGCCCCTGAGGTGGTGAACTGGCCGTGAGTGCCCACCAGCAGATCGGCGCGGCGTCCGACGGCCTCGCGCACCAGCCGCACCAGGCGAACGGTGCGCTCGAGCGCCTCCTGCGTGGGCTGACGCGGATCGTAGGCGGAGAAGCCGCCGGTGGGGTCAAATTTGAGGCCGGTGAAGCCTTGCTTGACGTATTCGGCGGCGCGCTCGGCCGAGCGATCCGCATCGTGATAGAACTCATCGCCCTCGCCGGCGGCGAAATTGGGGTACAGGTAGGTGTAGCTGCGCAGGCGCTGGTGCACCTTGCCGCCCATGAGATTGTAAACCGGCTGCTCGACCGCCTTGCCGATGATGTCCCAGCACGCCATCTCCAAACCGCTGATGACTCCCACCAAGGTCAGGTCGGGGCGCTGGCTGAAGCCCGAGCCATAGCTCTCGCGCCACAGCGATTCGATCTGAAAGGGATCGCGCCCGGCGAAGCGCCGCGCGAACAGATCCTCGATCATCTTGGCCAGAACCTTCGGACCGAAGGTGGCTGCATAGACCTCGCCGACGCCCTCGATTCCGCAAGCGGTCTTCAATTTCAAGAAAACGAAGTAGCGGCCGCCCAGGCTCGGCGGCGGATTGCTGACGAGAAATACTTTGACACTGTCGAGCTTCATGGTTCTTCCCTTCCTAGGAATCATTCAAGATTAGATCAGCGGCTCTTCGCGCCACCATGACGGTGGGAGCATTGGTGTTGGCCGACGTCACCGTGGGGAACACCGACGCATCGACCACCCGCAGGCGTTCGACGCCGTGCACACGCAAGGATGCATCGACGACGGACTCGCCGGGAGCGCCGCCCATGCGGCAGGTGCCGACCGGGTGGTACACCGTGCTCGCTCGTGCTCGAAAGTCGGCAAGGAGGTCGGACGGTCCCATCGCAAGAAGATCGGGGGCAATGGCTTCGCGGATCAACTCCTGGATGGCCCGCGTGCGCGCGATCGCCTGCAGCATCAGCCCGCCGTGCTCGGCGTCCGCCGCATCCTTCTCGGTCGAGAGGTAGTTCGGTGCGATGATGGGCGCACGGCGAAAATCCGGGCTCGCAATGTCGATGCGGCCGACGCTGGTCGGCCGGGTCGGCTGGAAGCACAGGTAGAAACCGGAGAATGCATCCACCTCGATCCGCGTGCGGGTCGCATCGCCTGCGCCGTAGGTCACGGGATTGAAGTACAGCTGCACGTCGGGACGGGCACTCTGCGGGTCGGCACGCGCGAATCCGCCGAATTGATTCACGCTCAAAGCCAGGGGACCGCGCCTGGCGAGGATGTAGCGCAGCCCCGCGATCAATTTCCCGCTCACCGAATGCAGTTCGTCGTTCAGGGTCGGCCGCGTCGCCTTGAAGGAATACACGGCCGCCAGATGATCCTGAAGATTCCCGCCGACGGCGGGGTTGTCGAGCAGCGGCGTGATTCCCGCCGCGGCCAGCGTCTTGGCGGGTCCGATCCCCGACAGCTGCAGCAGTTGCGGGGAATTGACCGACCCTGCGCAGACAATCACTTCGCGGCTTGCCGATGCGATTTGCGGGCTATTGCCGCGCACGTACTCCACTCCGACCGCGCGGCGCCCGTCGAAGCGGACTTTGCTCACCCAGGCGCGGGTCTCGAGACGCACATTGCCGCGGGCAAGCGCCGGGCGCAGAAAGGCATCGGCGGCCGAGCGGCGCAGGCCGTCGCGAATGGTCACCTGGTAGCAGCCGAACCCTTCCGGGTGCGGGCCGTTGAAATCATCCGTCCATGCCAACCCCAGTTCCCGGGCGGCATCCGACCAGTTCTGCCGCATGGGGTGCAGGAACGGGGTGACGTCCTTGACGTCGAGCGGTCCGTCGCCGCTGACACGGCCCGCCGCATCCACGCGCCGCTCGGATCTTTCGAAGTAGGGGCGCACATCGTCCCAGCCCCAGCCGAGGTTGCCCATGCGCCGCCAATCGTCGAAGTCCTGAGGGATGCCGCGGCAGTAGACCAGGGCGTTGATGGAACTCGAGCCGCCGATCACCCGGCCTCGCGGCCAGTAGATGCTCCGGCCGTTGAGGCCCGGATTCGGAGCGGTCTGGTACTTCCAATTGACCTTAGGATCAGCGAACGTGCGGCCGTATCCGATCGGCGTCTTGATCCAAAATCGCCGATCTGTGCCGCCGGCCTCGAGAACCAGCACTCGGTGGCTGCGCCCGGAGGACAGCCGATCGGCGAGCACGCAGCCCGCGGAGCCCGCACCGATGATTATGTAGTCAAAGCTCTCCACTGCAACGAGCTTAAGCTTTCGTGCTTGCGGCGCTATGCCATTTCCCGATTCACCCATGTCATTTTTCGCAGCCGTGGCCCGTCGCGGAACCGTGCCGAACCCTGTATGGTGCGCAAGGCCGAGTCAAACCCAAGGTTGCACTTTGAGCAGCACCGCCATTGACCTACCGCACAGCCGGGCGCCGTCGTCGATCGAGCGCTGGTATGTCCTCATCCTGATGTGCTTGATTTATGCGATCAATATCGCCGATCGTTACGTCGTCTCCACCGTACTCGAGCCGATTCGGCTCGATCTGCATCTGGATGACGACAGCGTGGGGATGCTGACGAGCTGGCCGCTGGCCCTGTTTTATGTCACCTGCGGCATTCCGATCTCGTGGTTTGCCGACCGTTCGAATCGGCGCAATATTCTCTCTGTCTCGCTGATCGTCTGGTCGGGTTTCACGGCGCTCTGCGGTCTTTCGCGCGGCTGGGTGCAGTTCGCTCTCGCGCGGATCGGGGCAGGCATCGGCGAAGCCGGCGGCACTCCGCCGTCGACGGCCATAGTTTCCGATTGTTTTCCGCCCGACCGGCGGCCGATGGCGATGACCGTGCTCGCGCTGGGTGCACCGATCGGCGCATGGATCGCACTCGACGTGGCGGGGGAGGTCGCGCGCGTATACGACTGGCGGCACGCGTTCCTCGCGCTCGGAGTTCCGGGTTTGGTGGTCGGCCTCATCGTGTATTTGACCATTCGTGAGCCGCCCCGAGGCCGTTTGGACGAAATCGTGGATGAAATCAGACCGTCGGTCAAAGAAACGTGGCGGTTCTTTTGGGAGCAGAAGGCGGCGTTCCACGTCGTGATGGGAGGCGGCCTCTGCGCGCTCTGGGGCTGGGGTTTGATGTACTGGACGCCGGCATTTCTGATGCGCACCTACCAGATAGACGTGGCTCAAGCGAGCGACGTGACCGGTAATATTCATTTGATCGGAGGCTCCTTGGCTACGGTGGGAACGGCGTGGTTATTGTCGAGACCCTTCATGGCGGACCCGCGCCGGGTCGTGTGGTTGCTCGGGGCCGTGGTTGCTCTGACGACGATTCCGTCGATCATCGCCTACTGGACGCACTCGCTCCTCATCGCAAAAATCATGTTTTGGATTTTTATCCCGGCGATCTACTTCTACATCGGACCTTGTTTTGGCCTGCTGAACAATCTTTCGCCCTGCCACATGCGCTCAATGTTCATTGCGGTATCGCTGCTGGTCGCCAATGTGTTCAATCTGATCGTCGCTCCGAAGCTCGTCGGCGCGTTGAGTGTCTGGTTTTCGGCCGGTCATGGGGTCGACGCCGCCTCTTTGCGCATGGCAATGCTGATCCTGGCCCCCACCGGGTTTTGGGCGGCGTATCATCTATACCTGGCTTCCAAGACGATCGTCGCAGATCAGAAGCGCGCGATCGCTTACACCAAAGACTGGGCTCCTTGAGCATGGGCAAGACCGTCATCGACCGCCGCTGGCTGCCCTTGAACGCGCTTCGCGCCTTCGAGGGCGTCGCCAAGCACTCGAGCTTCACTGCCGCCGCGAACGCGCTCCTGATTTCGCAGAGCGCGCTGTCGCGGCACGTGATCGCGCTCGAGAAACTCATCGGCGCGCAGCTTTTCGAGCGCAAGCCCCATGCGCTGGTGCTGACCAAGGCGGGACAGCACCTGCTGCCCGCGGTCATGAAATCCTTCGATCGGCTGGAATATGCCCTCGATGACATCCGCAACGAGGGCGCGACGGCGCTGCGCACGCTGCGCGTGCAGATGCCGCCGAGTTTCGCCGTGCATCTCGCCGTGCCCATCCTGCGGGATTTCCGCCGGGCGGCGGCCGAGGTAGAAATCGATCTCGTCAGCCCCTACGGCGTGGGACCGCCGCCTGCCGACGTCGACGTGGCCGTTGTGTACTCGAAGCCCACCGTGACCGACCTGGTGACCGACCTGTTGTGGCCGGTGAGCATGAATTTGCTCTGCCATCCGAACGTGGCGGCGCGCAATGCCGGCAAGAGTCTGTCCGAATTCATCGAATCCAACGAATTGGTGCACGTGCGCATCTCGGATCAGCCGCGGCACTATCTGTGGACGCAATTCGTGCGCCACGCGAATTTGAGCTCGCTGAACGTCGAGCGCGGATTGGTCTTCGACACCGCCGTACTCGCCGTGCAGTACGCGTTGAGCGGCGAGGGCGTCGCGCTGCTCGACAATTATCTTTTCAGCGACTATATCCGGTCGGGCCAGCTGGTCAAACCGTTCGAGGAAACGCTCGACGACGGCTACGGCTACTACCTGATCACGCACCCGGAAGCCTTGAGCGACACCGCCATCGCGCTGTTTCGCTCCTGGCTGATCGAACGCTTCGGTACCGGCGGGGGCGCCGCTCAGGCGAATCTGCACCTCGCGGTTTCGAATGAATAGGCGCCGCGCTCCTCTGACGCGCGCTGCGACACCCGCAGCTGCGCTGACCTCACTATCTCAACGATGAACTCGGAGATCTCATGAAGAGCCACGCGAAAGTAGTGGTTATCGGCGGCGGCGTGGTCGGCGCCAGCGTTCTGTACCACCTGACCAAGGCCGGATGGAAGGACGTGCTCTTGATCGAGCGCGCCGAATTGACCTCGGGCTCGACCTGGCACGCGGCAGGCGGCATGCACACCGTGAACGGCGATCCCAATGTCGCCAAGCTGCAGCAATATACCATCGAGCTCTACAAGGAAATCGAGCGGATCTCGGGGCAGTCCTGCGGCGTCCACATCACCGGCGGCATCATGCTGGCCGGCACCCGCGAACGCCTCGACTGGCTGAAGATGGCCAAGGCGCGCGGGCGATACCTAGGCATGGATTTGGAAATCATCTCCGTCGACGAGGCGGCGAAGCTGTTTCCTCTCATGGACAAGACACACTTCAAGGGCGCGATGTACGACCCCATCGAAGGGCACGTGGATCCCTACGGCGTCACTCATGCCTATGCGAAATCGGCGCAGATCGGCGGCGCGGAGATCGTGCGCCACACGCGCGTCACCGATCTTAAATCGCGTCCCGACGGCTCGTGGGACGTGATCACGGATCGCGGCAATGTGCACGCCGAGCACGTGGTGAATGCCGGAGGACTGTGGGCGCGCGAGGTGGGCCGCATGGTCGGCATCGAATTGCCCATCCTGGCGATGGAGCATCAATACCTCATCACCGGCGACATGCCGGAATTGGTTGGCAAGAAGGAGCAGCTGCACGCCATCGACTTCGAAGGCGAAATCTACATTCGCCAGGAGCGCGGCGGCATGCTCATGGGGACCTACGAACGGGCCGGAGTGCCCTGGTCGGAGAGGACGACGCCCTGGGATTTCGGACAGGATCTGCTGCCCAACGACCTGGAGCGCATCGCGCCGAGTCTCGAGGTTGGATTCGCACACTTCCCGGCGCTGGGTGCCGCCGGCATCAAGAAGGTGGTGAACGGGCCGTTCACCTTTGCCCCCGACGGCAATCCCCTGGTCGGGCCGATCCGTGGATTGAAGAACTTCTGGGTCGCCTGCGGTGTCATGGCGGGATTCAGTCAGGGCGGCGGTGTCGGCCTCGCCCTGTCGCGATGGATGGTCGACGGCGATCCCGGCGCGGACATCTGGGGCATGGACGTGGCGAGGTACGGCGACTGGACGACGCTCGCCTACACCAATGCCAAGGTGCGCGAGAACTATTCGCGCCGCTTCAGCATCCGCTTTCCGAACGAGGAGCTGCCGGCAGCGCGGCCGTTGCGCACCACACCGATCTACGAGAAATTGCAGGCCGAGCACGCCGTGTTCGGAGATTACTGCGGCCTGGAGCATGCGCTCTGGTTCGCGCCGACGGCCGCGGAAGCCGAAGATCGGGTGAGCTTCCGCCGCTCCAATGCCCACCCGCAGGTCGCGGCGGAGTGCAAGGCCGTGCAGAATTCAGCGGGTCTCCTGGAAATATCCAACTACGGCAAGTTCGACATCCGCGGCCCCGGCGCCGCGGAATGGCTGTCGCAGATGATGGCGAACCGCGTGCCCTCCGTCGGGCGCATCGCCCTCACGCCCATGCTGAATGAGCGCGGCAAACTCATCGGTGACTTCACCATGTGCCGCATCGCGGCGGATCATATTTTTCTCATCGGCACCTACGCCGCCGAGACCTACTACATGCGATGGTTCGAACGGCACATGCCCGCCTCCGGGGTGTCGGTCCGGCCCTGCGCGATGGAGTACGTGGGGCTGTCGATCGCAGGCCCGAACTCGCGGGCGCTGCTGCAGAGCCTGGTGCGCGATGACTTATCGACCGCGGCCTTTCCCTTCATGTCGTTCAGGCGCATGGAAATCGGAATGGTGCCGGGCTACGTCGGCCGCGTGTCCTTCACCGGCGACTTAGGGTTCGAGATCTGGGTCACCACCGATTACCAGCGCGCGCTGTACGATGCGTTGGTCAAGGCGGGGCGCGGGTATGGGCTCAAGCTTTTCGGCGGACGCGCGCTCAACGCCATGCGCGTGGAGAAGAGTTTCGGCAGCTGGGCGCGGGAATACCGCCCCATCTACGGTCCCTTCGAGGCCGGTCTCGATCGCTTCGTGGACTTCAAGAAGAGCCACTTCATCGGCCGCTCGGCGGCGGCCGAGGAGAAGGAGAGCGGCGGGGCGCTGCGCCTGGTGACCTTCGAAGTCGAGGCGACCGACGCCGACGCCATCGGCGACGAGCCGATCTGGCATGACGGCAAGGCCGTGGGTTGGGTCACTTCCGGGGCCTTCGGACATCGGGTCAACCACTCCCTGGCCTTGGGGTACGTGCCTGCCGCTTTGGCGAAAGCCGACGCGGGGTTCGAGATCGAAATTATCGGCGAGCGGCGTAAGGCGCATCGGCTCGCGGGTGCGGCGTTCGATCCGGCCGGCGCGCTCATGCGCACGTGACGGGCGCGTCAGGCGCGGCGCGTTTGGGCGGGCGGCGGCATGAACTATACTGGAGTGGTGATTCGGGGCGGCGCGGGTGCGAGCCATGGTGGAATCCTCGGCACGTTTCCGCGGAAACTTCCCAGAAGTGAAATGAGCTATGTCGTCTATACTGATGATAAATAACATTTTATATCGCGCGAGAGATATCGCATGCTGAATACCGGCCCGATCGATACCGGTTACAATGGCCTGACCGAACACACCGAAGGCCTGCCGGCGGAGGCGTACTACGACCCGCAGCAGTATGAAAGAGAGCTGCGGCGAATCTGGCACCGCAACTGGGTGTATGTCGGCCGGAGCAGCGAACTCGAACGCCCCCGAGCCTTTCGGACATTCGAATTGGGCGATCAGAGGATTCTCCTGGTGCGCGACGATCAGGGTGTGCTGCAGGGGTTTCACAATACCTGCCGCCATCGGGGCGCGGCTCTGTGCCGCGAGTCGCAGGGGCAGCTGCGCAGCGGAGCCATCGTCTGTCCGTACCACGCCTGGACGTACAACTTGCAGGGGGATTTGCTGCGCACCTCGTCCAAGGCGCATGCCAGCGGTTTCGATGTCGCCGACTATCCGCTGTACAAGATCGGCGTCAGGGAGTGGAGCGGATTCATATTCGTTGCTCTGACGCACGATCCGCCGCCCTTCGAGAAGACATTCGATCTACCTTTAAATCGCCTCGACGCGTGGCCCTTGAAGGACTTGGTCGTGGGCCACGTACTGCTCAAGACCATTGCCAGCAACTGGAAGATATTCTGGGAGAACTACAACGAATGTCTGCACTGCCCGGGCGTGCATCCGCGCCTGTCGCAGCTGGTGCCGATTTACGGCCGCGGGCTGTTGGAGGAGCGCGACGATCCGCAGTGGAGTGCACACGCCGCGGACGCTGACCCCAAGTACAAGGGGGGACTGCGCGACGGCGCCGCCACCTGGTCCCTGGACGGCAGGGCCACCGGGATCCCATTTCCCGGCCTGTCAGAGGCCGATCGCAAGGCCGGCCACATCTACATGACCGGCGTGCCGTCGGTTTTTCTGGTCGGACATGTCGACTACGTTCGGGTGGTCCGCCTGCTGCCGCTGGGACCCGAGCGGACCGAACTGCGCGTCGAGTATCTGTTCTCGCCGCAGACCCTGGCCGATCCCGGCTTCGACCTACGCAATGTGGTGGACTTCACCAACCTCGTCATGACCGAAGATGCCGAGGTGTGCGAGCTCAATCAGCGGGGCCTGAAGGCACGGCCGCACGCGCGCGGCGTGGTGATGCCCGAGGAGTACGTCATACGACAGTTCCATGATTGGGTGCGCGCTGAGCTCGCGCGCCCTTAGGGTAACGAGCGCAACCGCGGCGATACTGGCTGCAGCGCTGTTCGCCGCGGCCTGCGGCGGCGGGCATTCCACGCCGCCCGGCGCCGAAGAGCCGGTGCTGCACATCTACAACTGGGCCGACTACATCGGGCGCGACACGGTCGCCGAGTTCGAGCGCCGCACCCACATCAAGGTGGTCTACGAACTCTACGATTCGAACGACACCCTCGAGGCCAAGATGCTGGCCGGCCATTCGGGCTACGACATCGTCAGCACCACGACCGGGTTCTACGGCCGCCAGATCAAGGCCGGCGCCTATCTCGCGCTCGACAAATCCAAGCTCCCCAACTGGAGGAATCTCGACCCGGCCGTCCTCGCGGTTCAAGCGCAGGCGGATCCCGGCAATCGATACGCCGTGCCGTATCTGCACGCCATGAACGGCTTCGTCTACAACGTGGACCTCGTGAGGGCGCGCATGCCCGATGCCCCCACGGACAGCCTGGCCATGATTTTCGATCCCAAGGTCGTCGCGCGCTTCGCTGATTGCGGCGTCACTTTCTTGGATTCTTCCGAGGACGTGATCCAATTGGCGCTGGCGTACTTGCATCGGGATCCCAACTCGCGCAGCGTCGAAGATTTGCACGCCGCCGAGGACCTCGTGATGGCGGTGCGTCCCTACATCCGCACCTTCGATTCCAACGACTACTGGCATCAGCTGGCATCGAAGGAAGCCTGCCTGTCGATCGCCTGGTCGAGCGACTACTCAGTCGCGCAGGCGCGCGCGCGTGAGGACGGCACCGGCGCACATCTGGCCTTCACCCTACCCAAGGAAGGCTCCAATATCACGTACAACGCCTTGCTGATTCCGGCCTCGGCGCCGCACCCGCAGGCGGCGCACCAGTTTCTGAATTTCATCCTCGACCCGCAGATCATTGCCGCCATCACCAACGACATCCATTACGGCAACGACAACCTGGCGGCGCGGCCCTTCGTCCGCAACGACATACTCGCCGATCCGGCCGTCTATCCGCCGCCCGAATTGCGCGCGCGGCTGTATCTGCCGGCCGAGCTCGGCCAAGACTATGACCGGCTTCGAACCCGGGTTTGGACACACATCAAGACAGGCCAATAGTCGGCGCTGTCGCTGCGCTGAGTCTGTTTATATCGCGCGCCTCTAAAATGGACTTCTCATCGCCATTCTTGGCGAGACTGATCATTACGCGGCCGAGCCGCTCGGTGGTGGTCACATAGTTCGGAAACAGTGAGCGGAGTACGGGCAGCAAAAGGGCGGTCGCCGAGTATAGGATTCGATAGCTGCGAGTCTTCGACGCGATGCCGTGCATGGGTTGAATCATCGCCGGCCGAAGCATGAAAGCCGATTTGAAGGGCAGGGCGAGCAGCGCATTCTCCGTCTTGCCCTTGATTCGGGCCCACATGATGCGGCCCGACTCCGTGCTGTCGGTGCCGGCTCCCGAGACATAGATGAAGCACATGCGCGGATTGAGGCGGACCAGCGTGCGGGCGGCCGCCAGAGTGACGTCGAAAGTCACTTGGGTGTAAGCCGCCTCGGTCATCCGCGCGGATGACACCCCGAGACAAAAGAAACAGGCATCGAATCCCGACAGCTCCCCATCCATTCCGGAATAATCCAACAAATTTTCATGCGCGATCTCGCGCAGTTTCCGGTGCGGCCGGCCGATGACGGTTCGACCGATGGTGACCACTCGGCTGATCTCAGGGTCCGCCAGACACTCGCGTAGCGCGCCCTGGCCGACCATGCCGGTCGCTCCGAATATCAATACATCCATGGATCCTCCCGAAATCGAGCGCCAGGCACCAAAAGAGGGCATGCGCCGGCGCTAAATTATTGAAAACGACGGTTTTTGTGACCTGCAACAAGTCCTCCTTCCACCTGGAAATGTACAGTTCCGCCCCCATAAACAGGCCTGACCCGCCGCAGACCGCGGTGGGCGGGAAAGCTAATCGAGGAGTATGGAAAATGGTAGGAATGGTAGCCCGGTGGGGCCACAACACGCTGTTGATCGCATTGGCGCTGATGACCTGCGTGCTGTTTTTCGCGTTTAAGTAACCTAAGTGGGGGCGTGAGCCCCCTCATTGCGCCGCGGCTGAAGCGGCTTCGACATCCTCCGCTTTCAAGTGCTTGGATTTCCACAGCACCCAGCCGTAGAAGTACAAATAATAGCCGGCCAGCACGAAGAAAATTCCCACGGTGAGCGGACTTCTCACCATGGAGGCCGGCCCCATGCCGGCGGAAGGATCGGCGGGGTAGGCAGCATGCCCCGCATGGGCTGCTGAGTACACCTGCACGATGCGATACACCAGGCGGCCCACGAACAGCAGCGACACCGCAATGCCGGTGTAGGTATGCGGCACATAGTGCAGCCGCTCGCCGACCATGAGGAAGCGGGTTCTCTGCGCACCCCAAATCCCCATACCGATTCCAAGCGCCGCACCCACGATCTCGGCGCCAAGGTACTGCTGCGAACGCGATGCCAGCGGCATCAGCGCGCAGACAATCACCGTGAATAACACCACTCGAATGGTCAAGCGGGTGGGCCGCAGCAGCTGCCGTCCGAAGCTTCGCCGCAAGCGCCGGTAAACCGCAAACACCACCAGGATTGCGAACAAGAACGGTCCGATTTGCGAAAAGTCCGGTTGCATATCGTCGATACTACACACGATGAGTACGGGAAGCTCAAGTGCCGGGACGCGAGGCGAGCTCACGCGCGGCGAGCTCACCCGCGGCGTAGGTCCGTGGGCGGCGACGGCCGTCAACGTCGCCAACATGATCGGCACCGGAATATTCCTGAAGACCCGCGTCATGACCTGCAATGTCGGCAGCGCCAAACTCGTGCTGCTGGTGTGGCTCACCGCGGGCCTGCTGTCGCTGGCCGGAACATTTGCTTACTCGGAAATCGCGGCCATGATGCCCGAGGCGGGAGGCGACTACGTCTACCTGCGGCGCGCCTATGGACGCTTGGTGGGCTTCATGTACGGCTGGGTCGCATTCGCCGTCGCCCGCGCCGGATCGCAGGCCGCGCTGGCGGTGGGTCTCGCCATCTTCATGAATGTGGCGCTGGGCGGTGCCTTGGATCGTTGGCATGTCGAGGCGGTTCTGTCGGGTGGGCGCTTGAGCTTCGGTGGGTTGACCTTGACCGCACTCGCCGCCATCTGGATCGTTGCGCTCATCAACTGTGCCTCGGTCGCCTCGAGCGGACGCATGGCGCTTGCGCTCACCTTGGCGAAGGTGGGACTGGTGCTCGGCGTCGGAATCGGCGCATTCGTGCTGGCCGACGGCGACTGGTCGCACCTGATGGGGTCCGGGCTTTCCGGCACATGCGAAGGGGTGGCGAGCAGCGCCCGCGGTGGAATTGCGGGGTTCGGTGCGGCCATGCTCGGCGCTCTGTGGGCTTACGACGGCTGGCAGAATGTCGCGCCGCTCGCCGGTGAGGTGCGGGATCCGCAGCGCAATCTGCCACGCGCCTTCGTGGGCGGCACGCTCATCGTCGCGGCCTTGTACCTGTTCGTGAATGTGGCCTACTACTACACGCTGACTCCGCTCCAGATCGCGGGAGTGCCGCTGAGCTCATCGGTGGCCACGGAGGTGTTGAAACGATTCATGGGGCCGATGGCGGTCTCCCTGATGGCCGTTGCGCTGATGATCTCCTCGTTCGGCGCGCTGCATGCCAGCGTGTTGGCGAATTCGCGCATCCCCTTCGCCATGGCGCGCGACGGCCTGTTTTTCAAATCCTTGGTGCGCCTCTCGCCGCGTACCAATGTTCCGATTCGAGCCATCCTCGCGCAGGCGGCCTGGGCGAGCGTGCTCGCCCTATCCGGTTCTTACGACGCTCTGACGGACTCGGTCATTTTCTCATCCTGGCTGTTCTATGGACTGATGACGGCGGCCTTGTTCGTCTTCAGGAAAAGAATGCCCGACACACCCCGACCTTATCGCGCCTTCGGCTATCCCGTGGTTCCGATGATTTTCCTGTTGGTCACCGCGGCCCTGCTGATCAACACCTTCGTCGCCGCTCCGCGCGAGGCACTGCGAGGCGTCGCCGTGCTTGCCGCCGGATTGCCGTTCTATTGGTACTGGTCGCGCCGGCCCACTGCGGCGGAGTCCTAGTACGGGTTCGGGGTGCCTCCCATAGTTGCGACCGGCCCCAACTGCATCACCGCATTGTTGTTGTCGTTGTTGAAATAGATGATCTGGTTCCCCTGTGCATCGACAGTGGCTGCGATGCCGAATATCGCGCCGGGTGTGCTGCTATCGATCTGCAGCGGACTGCCGACGAATCCGCCGGGCAGCACCGGAGACACTTCGATCAACAGGTTCGTCGTCGCACTGGGCGCTGTGACACCGATATCCGCGTTGCCGACCACGAGATCGCCGTTCTTCAACAAGGCGGCGCTCAACGGCGTGCTCAAGGGCGCGCCGTGGGCGATGACTCTGGCCGAGGTCATCGAAGGCCCTGAAAAAGTTGGAACCGCGGTCGGTGGGCCGGCGCTCGCGCTGCACTGGCCGTTGACCACCACGCCATCTTTGGGAATGGCGGACACACCCGCGATGGCGATCACGCTGTTCGAACTCGTGGCGACGACATACAGGGTATCGCTCGAAGAATCGTAGGTGAGGCCTGCCGGCCCGAATACGGCTCCCGCGACCCCGCCGCTGCAGATGCCGGTCACGATTTCCGTCAATGACGTCTGTGCATCGACGTCCAAACTGATTCGATCGATGGTGCCGCCGGCATTGATGGTGCCGCCGGGGGCGTTCGATAGGTAAATTGCCGCGGGCTGCGTACCCGCGGCAGCGACGTACGCCTCTCCCCAGGGCTGCGTGAAAGTGTCGCCGGAGAAGGCCGTTCCGACCACGCCGCCGGGGCTGACCAGGGGATTGAAATTCGAGGTCCATGCGGCCGCCGAGATGCTGTCATCCGGCAACATGGCGAGCGCGTTGCAACCCTGCAGATCCGCCGATTGCGCGATCCGATAAGGCGTCGATCCGGTGCCTGGGTGAAGTCCAATGATGGTCGTTCCGGCACCCTGAACGTTGCCTGAGGGTGGAGTCGTGGCATTGTCGGGGGCGTTATTGAAATTACATACGATGAGATCCCCCTTCGTGATCAGTCCTGCGGTCGCCGGGGCCACCACGAGGCCATAGGGATTCAGATCGCCGTTGATCGGATCGATGGTCGATCCGACGGACGGGATCGCGCCGGTGGGAGCCAGTGCAGCCAAAAGGTTGGACGTGACGGTCACCATCGCCGATGCCGACATGGTGCCGCCGCTCCCGGTGCAGCTCAGCGTGTAGGTATAGGAACCCGCAGCCGTCGGCACGACATTGAGAGTGCCGCTCGGCATTTGGCTGCCGGTGAACGCACCGGCGGCCGCGCTCGAGGCCGCGGCGGTGCACGCCGTGGTGTAGGCCGACGACCAAGCCACAGTCACGGCTTGACCTAGGTTGACCGTATCCGCCGCAGCCGGCTGCGAAAATGTCACCGTGGGCGCCGCCATCATCGAAGAAGAGCCGTAACCGCCATGGCCGCCGCCGCAGGCCGCCAAGACGCTCACCAGAGAACCGAACGCCACCTTCCCTGACATTGAAATGCGCATCGTAAGACCTCATGTGCCCCTAGATCAGACATGAGTTCTTCGAACTTCGGAAATTGTTCTGCGGTTTGTGCAAAGTACGGTCCAATTTTGTAGACGACGACCTCTGTACGGTTGTGAGGAGCTGAAAGTGAAGACAGCGGAACCCATCGGAATTCTCGGCGGCGTACGCATCCCGTTTGCGCGCCAAAACACTCAGTATGTCGACAGCAGCAACTTCGACATGCTGACGGCGGTGCTCACGGGGGTGGTGCAGCGCTTCGGTCTGCAGGGGGAACGTCTCGGTGAAGTCGCGGCCGGCGCCGTGCTCAAACATACCCGGGATTTCAATCTGACCCGGGATGCGCTCCTATCGAGCGGTCTTGCCCCGCAAACTCCGGCATACGATGTCCAGCAGGCCTGCGCCACTTCGTTGGAGAGCGCAATCCTGGTCGGCAACAAGATCGCCGTCGGTCAGATCGAAGCCGGCATTGCCGGTGGAGTCGATTCTGCGTCCGATGCGCCCATCGCCGTGAACGAACGCCTGCGCCGCCTCGTGTTGCGCCTGAACCGCGCCAAAAGCGCGTCGGCGCGCCTCCGCCTGTTGGCGCAGCTCCGTCCCTCGATGCTGCTGCCGTCCGTTCCCAATGTGAACGAGCGCCGCACCGGACTGTCGATGGGCGAGCACTGTGAGCAAATGGTCAGGCGCTGGAACATCGGCCGGCGGGCGCAGGACGAATTGGCCTTGTCCAGCCATACCAAGGGGCTGGCCGCGTACGAGGCCGGCTTTTACAAGGATCTGGTGATTCCCTTCATGGGACTCACGCGCGACAACAATTTGCGGGCCGATACCTCGCTCGAGAAACTCGCCAAGCTGCCGCCGGTGTTCGATCGCACTTCCGGTTTCGGCACGCTGACTGCCGGCAATTCCACCCCGCTCACCGACGGCGCCGGGGCGGTCCTGCTCGCATCGGAGAAATGGGCTGGCGCGCACGGCCATGAGCCGCAGGCCTTCCTCATCGACGCCGAAACGGCGGCCGTTGATTATTTCGGCCCCGACGCGGAAGGGCTGCTCATGGCGCCCGTGTACGCGGTACCCCGGCTGCTCGATCGCAACGGCCTGACCCTCCAGGATTTCGACTTCTATGAAATCCACGAAGCCTTCAGCGGCCAGGTCCTCTGCACATTGGCGGCCTGGGAGGACGAGAGCTACTGCCGCCGGGCGCTCGGGCGCAACGGGGCGCTCGGCGCCATCGACCGCACGCGACTCAATGTGAACGGCGGTTCGGTCGGATTGGGCCATCCATTCGGCGCCACCGGCGCCCGCATTCTCCTGGGAGCGGCGAAGCAGTTGGCACAGTACCGCAAGCAAACCGGCCGGCGCGCACGGACTCTCGTGTCCGTGTGCGCGGCCGGCGGGCTCGGTGCCACCGCCATATTGGAGTCGTGCTAGCCGGCGCTAGGCTGCTTCACCCGGCAAATCGAATACCAGGACCTCGGCGTCCCGGCCATCGGTCAGCGTGAGACGCGAGCCGTCCGTGATCTTCAATGCATCGCCCGCCTGGAGCGCGGTGCCGTTTGCCTTCACCGACCCTCGAGCAACGTGCAAGTAGATGCGCCGCCCGCGGCCGACGTTGAGCTCCGCATGCTCGTCGCCGTCGAACAGGCCTGCGTAGACCCGGGCGTCTTGATGGATCAGCAAGGATCCGTCCGCTCGATCCGGCGAAACGATGAGCCGCAGGCGCCCGCGCTTTTCTTCCGGCGAAAAGCGCTTCTCCTCATAGCCGGGCTCGATATTGCGCTCGGCGGGCTGAATCCATATCTGCAGGAAATGCACCGTCTCGCTTGGGGAGGGATTGAACTCGCTGTGCCGCACTCCGGTACCGGCGCTCATGCGCTGCACGTCCCCCGGCTTGATGACGGAGCCGTTTCCCATCGAGTCCTTGTGCGCCAGTTGACCCGCCAGCACATAGCTGATGATTTCCATGTCGCGATGGCCGTGGGTGCCGAAGCCTGCGCCACCCTCAACCCTGTCCTCGTTGATCACTCGCAAAGGACCGAATTCCACATGGTCCGGGTCGAAATAATCGGCAAACGAAAATGTATGGAAGGACTTGAGCCAACCGTGGTCGGCAAATCCCCTCTCGCTGCTGCGTCTGATGTCGTTCATGGGAACCTCCTGGATTGGCAGAATAAGGTCGAATTGACGAATAAAAAAGCGCAAAATTCAGGTCTAATTGATCAATTTATTGGATATGTCCATGACCATCGCTAGAACCAGCATCGAGCAATGGGCGGTTTTGGCGGCCGTGGTCGATACCGGCGGATTCGCCCAGGCGGCAGAGCATTTGAATCGCAGTCAGTCCGCGGTCAGTTATGCGGTCGCGCGGCTCCAAGAATCCTTAGGGTTGGCCCTGCTGGTCGTCGAGGGCCGTAAGTCCGTGCTCACCCCGCACGGCCGCACTCTGCTCAATCGCGCCCGTCTTCTGCTCGAGGATTTGGACACCCTGGAGCAGCTGGCGCGCAGTCTGAAGCAGGGATGGGAACCGGAGTTATCGCTGGTGGTAGATGCGGCGTTCCCCCGCGCGCCCTTGCTCGGCATCATCGCCGAACTCCAGAGCAGCTGCCCCAGCACTCAGATTCAACTCGCCGACGTGGTGCTGTCGGGTGCCGAGGAGGCCATCATCGACGGCACTGCGGATCTGGTGGTCACCAGCCGCGTGCCTGCGGGATTCGTCGGCGATTGGCTGCTGGATGTGAAATTCATCGCGGTCGCTCGCCCCGATCACCCGCTGTTTCGGATCGACCGCGAACTGACCACGGACGATTTGGTGCGGCACGTCCAAGCCGTGGTGCGCGACTCGGGCAGCGCACACCCTCGGGACGAGGGTTGGCTGGGTGCCGAGCGGCGGTTCACGGTGAGCAGCATGGAGGCGTCGCTTGCAACCATCCTGGCCGGACTCGCCTTCGCTTGGTTGCCCGAGCATCTGCTCGCGGAACAACTGCAAAACGGGGCGCTGCGGCGGCTGCCCCTCGCGAGCGGCGGCTCTCGAAATGTGTCGCTGCACATGGTGCAGGCGCGTCCGGCCTCGCAAGGTCCAGCCGCCCGCGCGGCGGTCGACGCATTTCAACGGCATGTCCGGTAGGACAAGCCCTACACAGCTTGACGCACCGGCCTGACTGTTTGCACCCGGAATCCGGTTTACCGTCGCCGCACGCTCGATCAGGGAGAGAAATAATGTCAATCCGGAAGCGCTCGTTGAAACAGACATCCGTCGCGATCACCCTGGGTGTTTTCGTGAGCTGTCTGGCTGCGGCGTCCGCCGGATCCTCCGCGGCGCTCGACTGCCCCGGCCTTGCCGGACCGTCGAAATTGGACTACCTGGTGCTCGCGAGCATCGCCGACTCTCCACATCTTCTGGCGATGGCAGCCTATCGCCCCACGAACAACTAAGGGGAAGTAAGCATGTCATTCATAGCGTGGATCGTACTTGGATTACTGGCCGGGTTCATCGCCAGCAAGATCGTCAACAAGGCAGGCGAAGGCATGCTGATGGACATCGTGCTGGGCGTCGTCGGGGCGTTTCTCGGCGGATGGCTCTTCAACACCTTCGGGATGCCCGGCGTCACGGGTTTGAATTTGTACAGCTTGCTGGTTGCGGTGGTGGGTGCCGCGGTATTCCTCATCGTCTATCACGCATTGGTCGGGCGCTCTCGTTAGAGGAATCCCCTCCCGCTAAAAGAATCCGTGCAGCTCGACGAAGTACAGCCGCTGGTGCTCGGCATTGTCCTGCGGAATGCCGTCATTTTGGCGAAATCCAAACCTGGTCTGCAGGAATTGAATGGGCGTGAGTTCGTACACCAGGCTCCAGCGAGTTTCCTCTCCGTTCGGCACCTCGCGGTTGGGATTGAGAAACTCCTGCGTGATTTTCAAATTGTTGCCCCGGGCAATCAGCCAGTTGGCCTCGACTAGCGTGGCGAGCTGCTTGCCTTGGTTGTTGGCGATGCTCTCATCATCGACGATCTCGGCTTGCGCCAGCCACGCGATGGGACCCGTCCTGAGTCCGCCGAAGATGCCATAGGAACTCTTGGCACCGCCCGTCTGATCGTTGCGGTTCGCGGCAAGTCCTAAACGCCATCCGGACTCGACGAAGGCCACCTGCGCGCCGAACTGCTTGCCGTCGCCGGTGACGGCTCCTCCGGCGGTGCCGTTGCTCACCGTGAGCTGCGCATCCCAGGGCCCGCGCTCCCAGCCGAACTCGACTCCCTGGTCCGGGGTGGTCATGTTGATCCCGGTAGCGGTGAGGATGAACGCCGTCTGGTCCTGAAGCCGCAGGCCGAACGGCAGGTACATTTGTCCGGCCTTCACGTACCAATCGTGCGTGGCGGACCAGTACACGAGATACGCTTCGCGATTGAGAGCGCCTCCGGGAGCCACTTGCTCATCGACGTACGCCAGCAACCGATTCGGGATGACGTCGGCTTCCAGGTAAACCCGTGCCTGTTCGAGATCGAACTGCTGCAGAGAACTCGCCTGCGGCACCTGCGTCACCGAGGCATCGAAGCGCACATCGCCTCCGGCGCGCAGGTACGGAGTGCCGAGCTGACCGTTCCAATTGTCGAAAGCCGTATCCAAGTGCTCCGCAGGCATGACGGTCTGCGCGAAGATATCGCCGAAGGGTGTGCGCAGCCCGCCTCCGGTCGGGTTGACGTGGCACTGGCCGCATTTCAGGCCCATTTGCACGGCGAGATAGGGTTCGGCCTGCGCCGCGGATGCAGCCATGCACAGCCAAAGGAATAGGGCGCTGCGCCCGAATCGAGTATGCCGGCCGATCATGGCGCGCGCTCCACGGTAAACTTGAATGAGGTATCCGCGCCCAAAGTTGCGGCGTTCATATCGGCCAATGCGCCGCCGCCGGTGCCGCGCAGAGTCACGCGGTAGACTCCCGCGTCGAGCGGCGCGCGCGGATTTATCAGGAGCACCGAGGGATTGTTCGCAGCGATTGCGGCGGCAACCGGCACCGTTGCGGGCACGGGCGCTTGCGCCTCGGTGTCCATTCGTTCGAGCAGGACGGTGGTGCCGTTGATCAGGGACGCATCGGGTTCACGCGTGAAGGCCACGACGATCTGCATTATCGGCGCCTCGACGACGGCCTCATCGACGGGAGCGGTGGCTTGCACGGCGAACGCCTGTGCGACCGCCGCAGCCGGTGCGTTCGGCGCACCGTTCGTGATCCACTGCCGGATGGCGGCGATGGTGGCCGGCAGGAGCGGCGTTTCCATCAAAGGCATCTGTCCGCCGGTAATTCCAGGCAAGCCTTCGATCTTGTGCACCATGTAGCTGTCATCCGGATCGCCCGGCTTCACCCGCAGCAGCATGGGCTGCTCGACACTGGGCACACCCACCAGCAGGTTGTAGCTGTGGGCGGCGTCGAGCTGCAGGCCCAGGGGCGCGCCCGCGCCGATGTGGCATTTCGAACAGATCGGCGTGAACACATTGTCCTGGATGGATTGAAAATCCGCCGTTACCGGTCCGCCCGACGATGAGCCGCCGGCGGAAATAGGCTGCCCGTTCTGATCGAGGCCCTGTCCGTTGCCGGCACATCCGGCGGCACAGCCCGCCAGCAGCAATGCGGCCCAGTACCTTAGTCGATCGATCTGCATGCACGAATTCTCAAGTGGTGACGACGTGGAGTAAGTACCGCGCGACCGGCTCTCGGTTTAGCGGAACCGTCAAGAAAGGGTTAATCTGTGAAGCGGCGAGCGGGATGGGGTAGGAATGCGGTGCTCGGAAAAGGATCCGGCGGTTGTGAAGTAGTGCGTCTGCTCGCGAGCGGCATTCTATTGTCGGTGGGTCTTGGGATCGGAACGGCGCGCTGCGCCGCTGCCGACCTCTGGGGCGGTTCTCTCGGCCTCACCAGCGACTACCTGGTGCGTGGCATATCCCGAAGCAACGATCAGGCTGCAGTGCAGCTCGACGTGCACTACATCGATTCGTCCGGTTTGGTGGCGGGACTGTTTGCCTCCAACACGCAAATCGACCCCCGCCTTCCCAGGGACGTCGAGCTCGATGTGTTTCTCGGGTTTGTATGGACCGGGTCCGATGATTGGCAGGGTCGGGCGCTGGTCAGTCACTACGCCTATCCATGGAACCTGGAGCGCTCGTCCTATGACTACACCGAACTCGATGTCGACTGGTCCTATCGGGGCTGGCTGAACTTCACGGCCACCTATTCCCCGGATGCGCCGCTGGAGAGCTACCACAGGCTGATCGGCGTGTCGTCCGAGTCGGCGGAGGTGAGCCTGCAGCGCCGGATGGTGGGTAAATTGTCCGCCACCGCCGGCCTGGGCTACGCGTATTACGGCGGCCCGGACGCCGCCGGCTATGCCTATTGGAGCGTCGGGGCGGCCTACGACCTCGCGCCGGTCTCCCTGGCACTGTCCTATGTCAACACCACGGCCGCGGCCAAGGCATTGTTTTATAATGCGGCGGCCGATAATCGTTGGACCGGTACTGTCATATGGCGCTTCTAGCCAAACGGCCGCAACTAATTCAATCGCCATTGGTACTTACGGGGATGGATCAAGACCTTGGAAGCAGCCGCCGGAGTGCCGTATTGAGCAAGAATTCAGCTAAGGAGCACGATACTGAACTTTTGGCGGCGGTCGCGGCGGGAAGCCGCCGGGCGCTGGAAGAGTTGTATCTTGGCTACCATCGGCGCCTCGCGCGTTTCCTGTCGCGATTCACGCCGCGCTACGAAAACGTCGAGGAGATCATCAACGATACCTTCATGATCGTCTGGCAAAGCGCCAAGGACTTCAGGTACGCATCGCAGGTCTCCACCTGGATCATCGGGATCGCCTATCGCACCGCTCTCAAATCCCTGCGCCGGCAGAAGAACCATTCCGCGGCGCGCAGCCTGGACGACCTGCCCGAGCAGACCATCGATCCCACAGGCGACACCGAGGTCCAGGATTGGTTGATGCACGGCTTGAATCAACTGCCCATGGAACAGCGTCTGACCCTGGAGCTCGCGTATCACATGGGGCATTCGCTGGAAGAAATCGCCGCGATTACCGAGTGCCCGGTCGGAACCGTCAAGGCGCGAATGTTCCACGCACGCGAGAAGCTGCGCATGTACCTGCCGAGCTTGAGCGGTGCGGGCTCCGAATCGACTGCGGGGGGCGGATGAAAATCGTTCCCGGAACCGGTTCGCCAGTACACCCGGACATTTCGGCGCTCATCCCTTGGTATGTCAACGGCAGCATCGGCGAGCGTGATCGGCGCCGCGTGGATGCACATCTGGCGCAGTGCGCGCATTGCCGCGACGAGTTGACTCGAGAGCAATGGGTTTATCGGAGCATGAACGCCGACACTGCGGTGGAGTACATGCCCGCGGTCTCGCTCAATCGCCTGCAGGCACGGCTCGACGCCGCCGACGGTTCGGAGTCCGCGGACGTGGGGGAGGCTGCAGAGGCAGCCGCGAAGCCTCGCCGCCGATCCATGCCCTGGCAGGGATTGATGGCCGCGTCGGTCGCCGTGATGGCGGTCGCGCTCAGTCTCCTCGCGGCCGATCGATGGCTGCAGTATCGGGCGCGGGCGGCGGCGCCGCCGGACTACCACACGGTCACGATCTCCGAGACGCGCGCGACGGATGAAGCGATTCGAGCGGTGTTCTCGCCGACGACCACCTTGAGCGAACTGCAGAGCATTCTCGACGAGGCGCAGTTGCGAATCGTCTCCGGCCCCACCGAGGCGGGTGTCTATTCGTTGGCGGTGAAATCCCGCCGGCCCGTGGGTTCCTCCCTCGCGCTGCTGCGGTCGCACGCACAGGTGCGCTTTGCCGAGAGCACTACGTCGGCGCCCATCGAACCGCTCGCAACGCCATGAGGCAATTGGCACCACTGCTTCTGGTGCTCATGGTCGGTGCATGCGGAAATACGCCGGTGCGTATCGAATCGCGCGCGCTGGCGGATCAAGTCTCCCGGTCGCCCGATCACTTCATCATTGCGGCGGTCGATAACCAGCCCACCTCAGTGGTGGCCCACGCCGGCAGCACGCCTCGCGGCTACGACGCCATCCAGAGCTACGGGCCTACGCCCGCCGCGCGCCAAGTATTGCGCGCTCTGGAGAAGGACTACGGGCTCAGGGAAGTGAGCGCCTGGCCCATTGAACCCTTGCACATGCATTGCGCCGTGCTCGAAGTTCCCGAAGGCGCGGATCGGCCCGCCCTGTTGGCGGCGCTGTCTCAGGACCGGCGCATCAGGCTTGCGCAGCCGCTGCAGAGCTTTGCAACCCGCACCGAGACCTACAACGATCCGTACGTGGCTTTGCAGCGCGGATTTGCGCAAATGGATGTCGCCGGCGCGCATCCCTGGTCGCGCGGCGACGGCGTCAAAGTGGCCATCATCGACACGGGTGCCGACATCCGGCATCCGGACCTGCGCGACAATATCGCCGCCGCCGCCAATTTCGTGGATTCCGACGATCAGCAATTCCAGCGCGATCGCCACGGCACCGAGATGGCCGGGGTCATCGCTGCGGTCGCCAACAACGGCGTCGGCATCGTGGGCATCGCACCCGCAGCGCGCCTGTTGTTGTTCAAGGCCTGCTGGCAGACGCGTCTCGACGCCGACGCCGCCCAATGCAATTCCTTCACTCTGGCCCGCGCGCTCGTTGCCGCACTCGATGCCCACGCACAAATCGTCAACCTGAGTCTCGCGGGCCCGGCGGATCCGCTGCTGAACGGCCTGATCCGCGAGGGAGTGCGCCGCGGCGTGCTGTTCGTCGGGGCTGCGTCGGACGATGCGACGGAAAGCGCCCATGGGCTGCTGCGTCAGCCGGGAGTCATCGAGGTTGCGAGCAGCGAGAATCAGTCCGCATCCCCGTCGCTCGTGTACGCGCCCGGCCGGGAGATACTGACTCTATTGCCCGGCGGACACTACGACTTCGCATCGGGGGTATCCATCGCGACGGCGCAGGTGAGCGGAGTGGTCGCACTGCTGCTCGCGAAGGATCCCGCACTCTCGGCAAGCGACGCGCTGCGGTTGCTGCGCGACACCAGCCGGCATTCGACCGGCGGCGAAGGCGTGCTGGTGGACGCCTGCGCGGCCGTGATTTCGCTCATCGGCCGAGGGGCGTGCGCCCCGACCACCGATGCCGGTGGTCCGCGGTCCGTCGGCGATACGGAAGCCCACGCGCGCTAGGGGGGCGGACTCTCGGGATTGAGCGCAAGCTGGCCCAGGCGCCGCTCGTCGAGGATGACGACGATTCCGCTGACGACGACGATGCAGGCGCCGACAACCAAACTGAGCGATGGCGAAGCCGACCAGAAAATCCAGTCGATGGCGAATGCCCAGAGAATGGCCGTGTATTCGAATGGCCCCACCACCGAAGGGGGAGCACGCCGAAACGCGTCCGTCAGCCACATCTGACCCAGCGCCCCGGTGAACCCGATTCCGACCAGCCAACCCCAGTCCGAGACGGGGACCGGCTGCCAGTCACCCATCGCCATTGCTCCTGATCCGATGCTCACCAGCAGCAAGTACCAGAACACCATGGACATGCTGGAATTGCTGCGCCCGAGTGTGCGCACCGTCAGCGCGCTCAGCGAATAGCAAAGCGTCGCAAGCGCTGCTGCGGCAGCCGCGATCATCGAAAAGCTGCTGCGGCCCCAGGGCTGGAGAATGACGAGCACGCCGCACAAGCCGACGACAATGACCAGCCAGCGCCTGCCGGCTACTTTCTCGCCGTGAATCGGTACCGACAAAGCGGTCATCAGCAGCGGCGCCGCCAGAAACAACGCGTAGGTCTGCGCCAGGCTCAGGCGATGCACGGCAAAGACGAAGCTGCCCAGCATGCCGATGCCGAGCATGGCCCGAAACAGATGCAGCGGCGGATTCCTCGGGCGCAGCGAGCCCCAAGATCCCCGCCACGTGATCGGCAGCAACAGGAACAGCCAGGAGGTGAGGCAGCGCAGGCAGGAGATTTGCAGCGGCGCATAGTGCGCGGACAGGCGCTTCATCAGCGAGTCCATGATGGAGAAGACGAACACCGCGGCGACCATGGAGCCGATTCCCCGCAGACGCTCTCGTGAAAGTTCGCGGACGGCTACAGATTCGTTCGCAAGGGGTTGGCGGCTCATGATGCGGGCGCGGACTCGCCCTAGTGCGCTTGCGGCCGCTTCAGCAGCTCGCCCCGATCGACGGAGCGCACGTTCAAATGCAGGCGCGTACCGCCGCGGATCGCTGTCAGCGGTATCCCGGAACCCGCCGGGCCGACCGCCCACAGTCGGCGATAGAAATCGGGCAGGGTGGCGACGCCGTGGTGCGCCACGTGACTGATCAGATCGCCTTCGCGGATGTCGGCCAGATGCGCAGGACCGCCTTCGGCCACCCCCGTCACATACACCTTGCCGGTCATTTCCACGGCATATAGCCCGAGCCACGGGCGCGATTGGCGCGCGGCCCGTCCATGGGTGCTCAAATCCTTGAGAATGGGCTTGAGCAAATCGATGGGCACGAACATATTGGCGTTGATTTCCTCACCCGCGCTGAGCTCGCGCACGAGCAGCGATCCCACGCCCGCCAATCGGCCTTTGCCGTCGATCAGCGCGGCGCCGGACCAGTGCGGGTGCGCCGGCGTCGTGAACAGGGCGTCCTCCAGCAGATATTCCCAAGCACCCGCAAATTCTCGCCGCGCGAATATCTGCACCGGTTGCGGCTCGGCAAATAGCGGAGAACTGACGACGAATGCGGGATCGCCCACGCTCAAGCCCGCGGACGATCCGAGCTGAACGGGCGCGCTGTCCGCCTTCTCGAGCGGCAGCACCAATCCGAATCCGGTCACCTGATCGTAGGCCAGGGGGTGGGCCGCGAGTTCCCGTCCGTCAGGAGTGGTGAGCCACACATCGGTGGCCTCGGTCACCAGGTAGCCTATGGTCAATACCAATCCGTCGGCGTTGATGACCACTCCGTTGCCGGTGCGTTGAGATCCCAAGACGCCCGCGGTAAACGCGTCTTCCGGCACCTCGGCCCGCAGCTTCACCACCGATCGGCTGATACCCTCCAAGTCGAGCGCCGGCATTGCATTCCTCAATATCCGAACTGCCCCAAGTACCACTGCTGAAAAGTCACGACCCGGCGCTCGTGCTCCGAATAACGGCCCGGCCGATAATGCTTCGACAAGATGCCGGCCTGATTGTTCTCCGTGATCTCCTTGTCCTGCTTCGTGGTCTCATCCCAACCCCAGATCATTCTCTTGACGTCGACTTGCGACGCATTGCCGTCGACCAGCCAAAAGAGATCCACGTCCGTGTGCATGGTGCTACGCGGCGTGAACAGAAACAACACCGCGAAATCGTTGGTCGCGACCAGCTGCGTAAAAGGACTGAATGACAGATACATTCGGCCTTGGTCGAACCCCAGACGCTTGCCCATCAAGGAGGAGGCCAGCCTGCCGTCCTGCGTCTCGGTTTCATACCCTTCTCGGATGGTCCGCTGCAGCAGCAGCCGCAGGTGGGAGGATTCCGGGCCGTCGTCGACGGTGCCGAGGGGCCGCCCGAGGCTTGCCGCCCGCGCCTCCCAGGCCTTGAGCGCCGGCAGGTATTTTTCCACCGCGTCGGCGGGCCCCGAACTCGGCCCGGCGCCGAAGGCGATGAGCGCCTCGGGCGGATGCATGGAACAGAACTCCGGGTGCGCCGGGGCGCAGTGATAGCACTCGACGAAGTTCTCCACGATCAGCTTCCAGTTGGCCGTCGTGGGATAGGACTGCGAATACGCGATCTTCGCCCCCGCGAAACCGTGGAAATCGAGGTAGGGCTCAAGATCCCCGAAGGTCGCGTCGAAATCCACCGGCTCTTGATCGGATAAGTTGATGAAAATGAAGCCGTGGAACACTCGAACGTGGCAGCGCTGCAGGCCGTTGTCCTGCTTCGAGAAATCCGCCGGCATCAGCCGGGCCGCGAGCAGCGCGCCGTCGAGGCCATAGCTCCAGGCGTGGTAGGGGCAGGTGAGACGCACGACCCGTCCTTCGGGTTTGGTGCAGATCAGCGAGCCGCGATGGCGGCACACGTTGTAGAATGCATTGATGGTCGATTGGTCGCTGCGCACGATGATGATGGATTCATCGCCGACCTTGAAGAGAAAGTAGTCGCCCTTGTTGCGCACCCGGTCGATGTGTCCGGCGACGAGCCATTTGCGGCCGACGACTTGATCCATGTCCGCGGCGAACACCTCATCGTCGCAGTAGAACTGGCGGTTCAAGCTATAGCCGATTCGCGTATTGGCGGCCAGGCTTTCGATCAGGCTGGATTCATTCATGCACACACCTCGCTCCGATCTGCGTTCAACTCTTGATCCGCTCGTTCTTCGGGTCGTACAGGGGACGCAAAGAGGCCGTCGCCGGATGACGGACGCCTGCGACTTCGATTTCATAGCCGTCAGGGTCGACCACGGCGCCGGCGGCGGCAGTGACGTACCCCAAGCCCACGGCGGCGCCCAGGGAATGCCCGTACATCCCTGAGCGAATGTGTCCGACCAGGGAATCGCCCTGCCAGACCGGTTCGTTGTGGTACAGGAGCGGTTCCGGCGATTTGAGCTTGAATTGCACCAGCCGCTTGGCGTACCCGGATGACTTCTGACGCAACAGCGCTTCACGGCCGATGAAGCCGCCCGGTTTGTCCCACTTGACCGCGAATCCGAGACCCGCCTCGAGCGGCGTGTCCTCGTCGGTGATGTCGTGGCCCCAGTGCCGGTACGCCTTTTCGATGCGCAGGGAGTTGAGCGCATGGTAGCCCGCGTGAACGAGGCCGAACCTCGGCCCGGCACCCGCCAATTCGTCGTACACGCCCTGCATGAATTCGCTGGGGACGTAGATCTCCCAACCCAATTCTCCGACGTAGGTGATGCGCGAGGCGCGCACCCGGGCAAGGCCAAGCTCGATCTCCCTGCTGGTGCCGAAGGGGAAGGCCGCGTTCGACACATCGTCGGGCGTGAGCGACTGCAGAAAGTCGCGGGCCCGCGGCCCCATGATGGACAGGACGCCCATCGCCGAAGTGACATTGGTGAGCACTGCGCCGGCATCGGAGTCGTCGATGCGGCGCCGCAGCCAGTTGAAATCCTTGCTCTCGGTCTCCGCGCCGCCCACGATGAGGTACGCCGTTTCGCTCAAGCGCGTCACCGTGAGGTCCGCTTCGATGCCGCCGCGCTCGTTCAGCCACTGGGTGTAGACGATCCTGCCGGGCCCGACGTCGACATCGTTGGCACACACGCGATTGAGAATGCGCGCAGCGTCTCGGCCCTCGAGCCGAAATTTGGCGAACGAGGATTGGTCGAACAGGCCCACGGTGCTGCGCACCGCGCGGTGTTCGTGCGCGCTGTGTTCGAACCAATTTTGGCGGCCGTAACTGTATTCGTATTGCGGCCTCACCCCGGCAGGCGCGTACCAATTCGGCCGCTCCCAGCCGAAGGCCTCGCCGAAACAGGCCCCGACGGCGGCCAGGCGGTCATGCAGCGCCGACTTGCGCGCGCCACGCGCGGTTTCATACTGCCGATAGGGCCAGTGCGTTGCGTATAGGAGCCCCAGACTTTCCGAGACGCGCGCGCGCAGGTACTTGCGGTTGATTTGGAAAGGCATGTTGCGGCGAACGTCGACTTCCCACAGATCGATCGGCGGGTGTCCGTCGCGGATCCACTCCGACACCACTTTGCCGATTCCGCCGGCCGATTGCAGGCCGATGGAATTGAGCCCGGCGGCCACGAAACAATTCTTGAGCTCGGTGGATTCGCCCAAGTGGTAGCGCACGTCGGGGGTAAAGCTTTCGGGACCGCAGAAGAACTTCTGAATGCCGGCCTTCTCCAGAGCGGGGATGCGGCGCATCGCATCCAGCAGCACGGGCTCAAAATGACCGAAGTCCCCGGCGATTTCACCGAAGGAGAAGTCGTCGGGTATGCCTTCGGCGCCCCAAGGACGGGCATGGGGCTCGAAAGCTCCGACCAATAATTTGCCGGCGTCGTACTTGAAGTAGCTGCAATGATCGTAGTCGCGCAGCACCGGCATGTCGGGATTGAGCCCGGGCACGTCCTTGAACAGCACGTAGTAATGCTCGCAGGCATGCAGGGGCACGGTTACGCCGATGGAGGCGGCCAGATCCCGGGTCCACATGCCGCCGCATAGAACCACGGTGTCGGCATCGATGCGCCCGCGATCGGTCTGCACGCCGCTGACGCGCCGTCCGTCGTGATGGATGGCGGTTACCTTGAGATCTTGGAAAATCTGCGCGCCGCGCTTGCGGGCGCCCTTGGCGAGCGCCTGGGTGATGTCGACGGCATTAGCATACCCGTCGCTCGGAATGTGAATCCCCCCGATCACGTCCTCGAGATTGACGAGAGGATACAAGGAATGAATTTCGCCGGGCCCGACGATGTTCACTTCAAGGCCGAATACCTTGGCCATGGAGGCGTTGCGCTTGAGTTCCTCCATGCGACCGGCCGTGGTCGCCAGAGATATCGAGCCGCATTGCCGGAAGCCGGTGGCCTGTCCGGTCTCGGCTTCCAGGCCGCGATACAACTCCGCGGTGTAGCGCGCCAGTTTCGTCATGTTCATGCTCTGGCGCAGCTGTCCCACGAGTCCGGCGGCATGCCACGTAGTGCCGCTCGTCAGCTGCTTGCGCTCGAGCAGCACGATGTCGCTCAAGCCTATGCGGGACAGGTGATAGGCAATCGAGCAGCCGATGACGCCGCCGCCCACGATGACGACTCTGGCCCGGGTTGGAAGATCGACTGCCACGCTAGGACCTCATCCGCAGATTGTCGGGATCGAAGGCGGCGCCTGCGAGCACCGTCGCGGCGCGCCGCTCGCCTTGAATGAGCAGATCGAACATGGCGCCGGGCGCCGCGAATTCCGGCGGGACGCAGGCGAATGCCAGGCTTCTCTTGACTCGGTGGCCGTAGGCGCCGGAGGTGACGACGCCAATGCAGCGATCCTCGATGAGCACGGGCTCGCCGCCGCGTGCGTCCGTGTCGGCGGCCGCAACGTCCGCATAGACGATCTTGAAAGGGCGCGGCGCCTGCGCGAGCGTCGCCGCCCTGCCGGTGAAATCGGGTTTGTCGAAACGGATAAAGCGCGGCATGTCCGCCTCGAGCATGTTCAATTCGTTGGTCAGTTCGCTGGACCAGGCCTTATAGGCCTTCTCCATCCGCAGGGAATTGACTGCGTACAGTCCGTAGTTCGCAATTCCGAATCGGCGGCCGGCCTCCCAAATCGCGTCGTACAGGGAGGGCAGGGAGTCGATCGGCGGATGCAACTCCCAACCGAGCTCGCCGACGTAGCTGACCCGCAGCGCGCGCACCGGCACTCCGGCGATGTGTATCTCGCGTGCCCGCAGCCACGGAAAAGCGTCATTACCGAGATCCGCATCGGTCAATGGCTGCAGCAGCTCTCGCGAGCGCGGCCCGCTCAGGACCAACACGCCGCGCTCCTCGGTGACATTCTCGACGCGGACCGCCTCTCCGGGCTTCGCGCTTTGCGTGAGGAGATCCAGATCGCGCAGCTCCGCGGCCGCGGCGGACAGCGCGTAGAAGCGATCGTCGGCGAGCCGGGAGACGGTCATCTCGCCTTGAATGCGTCCGGCCGGCGAGAGCAGGTGCACCAATGCGACTCCACCAGTCTTGCGGGGCACTTGATTGGCGCACACGCGATTCAAGAAGCTCTCCGCCGCCGCGCCGCTGACGTCGAACTTGGCGAACCCCGTGAGGTCGAGGACCGCGACGCGCTCGTGCACCGCCGCCACCTCGCCGGCCACGACGTCGAATACATTGTTGCGTCCGTAGCCGTAGTCTTCGACCCGACCATCGAGCGAGAACCACTTGGGACGCTCCCAGCCGAAGGTCTCGGTGTGAATACAGCCCTGCGCGCGAAGCCGGTCATGCAGGGGACTCATTTTGCGCGGGCGCCCCGCCATCTCCTCTTCGCCGGGACTTCGCGTGGTGAAAGTCAACCGATAGTCCAGGAACACCTTGTCGCGCACGTACTTCGGATCGGCGAAGGCACCGAAGCGGCGCGGATCGAATTCGGCCATGTTGATCTCGGCGTCGCCGTGCAGCATCCACTGTGCCAGATACTTGCCGCAGCCCCCGCCCTGGGCGATCCCGAAGGAGGTGCCGCAGCACATCCAGAAGTTCTTCAAGCCCGCCGCGGGCCCCAGCAGCGGGGCGCCGTCGGGGGTGTGCGGAATGGCGCCGTTGATGACCCGCCGGATGCCGACGTCGCCGAAGATGGGCATGCGCTCGATGGCCCGCTCCAGCCAGGGCGCGATCCGATCCAAGTCGTCCGCGAACAATTCGTTCGAGGAATCCCACTCGGGGAAGCCGCGCGGCGCCCAGGCTTCATGCAGTCCGGTGCTCTCGTAGATCCCCATCAGACCGGATTTCTGTTCCTGCCGGAAATAGCCCGACGTGTAGGAATCGCGCATCACCGGTATCTCGACGCTGCGCTCCATGAACGCCGGAATCGGATGGGTCACGACATAGTGATGCTGCATGTTGGTGATGGGCGCGTCGGCACCGACCATGGCGGCGACTTGGCGCGCGTAACAGCCCGCGGCATTGACCACCATCTCGGCGATGATGCTGCCTTGTTCGGTGACCACCTCCCACTCGCCGCTGGGGCGGAGGCGAATGTCGATGACCCGATTGCGCCGCATCACCGTCGCTCCCAGATCACGAGCGGCCTTAGCCAGCGCGTTGCACAGCCCCGAGGGGTCGCCGTGTCCGTCGTCCTGGGTCCAGGCCGCCGCGAGCACGTTGTCGGTGGTTAGAAAGGGATTCAGCCGCTTGATCTCGTCGAGCCCCACGATCTCCATGCGAAAGCCGATGCTCTTCGAGTAGCCCTGAACGAATTTGAGCCACGCGAGTTCGGCTCTGTTGTTCGCGAGCCGCAAGCCTCCGCAGGGGTGCCAGCTTACGTACTGCCCGGTCAGGCCCTCGAGCTTCGGATAGAGATCGTTGCTGTAGGCATGAATCTTCGCGAGATTGTAGCTGCCGGTGATGCTGGGGCATTGGCCCGCGGCGTGCCAGGTGGAACCCGAGGTCAGTTCGCCTTTTTCGATCAGGACGGTGTCCGAGCAGCCTTCGAGGGCAAGGTGGTACAAGAGGCTCGCGCCCATCATGCCGCCGCCGACGACGACCACTCGTGCGTTTGTTTTCATTTAGACCACAATAAATTGATCGATGCCCGGCGTACAACTGAATATTTTGGTACCTTTGGCCCTAAATTTTTAGCGTGGGGCCCCAATGCAAATCCGTCCCGTCGTCGGCCTACCGACCCTGACGTGGCTGCGCGCCTTCGAAGCTGCCGCGCGGACCTCCAGCTTTGCAGCCGCCGCGGCAGAGCTGAATCTGACTTCCGGGGCCATCAGCTACCAAATCCGCGCCCTCGAGGCGCATCTGGGGTTTGCGCTGTTCGAACGCAGGCCGCGGGGAGTCAAGCTCACCCCCATGGGGGTGGCTTACTTGCCGCCGGTGCGCAAGGCATTCGAGGAGCTGGCCGACTCCACCGTGGGATTGTTCGGCGGGTCGGAACGGGTGCAGATCACTGTGCATGCGCCGGTGTCCTTGGCGGCGCTATGGCTTGCCCCCAAACTGCCGACATTCAGCCGGCTCCATCCCTCCATCGATGTGCGACTGTCTTCGGTGATTTGGGACAACGCCGTGCCGGACGAAGCCACCGATTTGGAAATTCGCTACGGCACGGGTCACTGGCATGGCTATCGGTCGGAGCACCTGCTCAATCAGGGGAGCCTCGCGGTGTGCAGCCCCGCTTTGTTGCAGGGCGCGCAGCAGAGCGGCGACCTCGGTGCATGGGCCATGCGCCATCCGATTCACATCATGGCCTACGAGAACCACTGGCTGAGCGCACGCCAGACGCTGGGACTCGCGAGCGAACCGGCGAACGCGGGACCGACGGTCGACACCACGATTGCCGCGTTGGAACTCGCGGCGGCCGGTGCCGGCGTGGCGCTGGCTCATGGCATTTTTCTCGCGGCCTATTTCGCGAGCGGTCGCCTCGTGGCCGCGCTGCCTCAGGAGTTTCCCGACCACAACTCCTACTTCGTCATCACGCCGGAGCGGCCGCAGAGAATACGGCGCGAGGCGCAACAATTTCGCGACTGGCTCCTTGCCATCGCCGCCGGCTGATCGCGCGGATGACCGCACCGCAATCGTTACTGAGAATCGTTCGCGCCCGAATCCACAATTAATGTTTATTTTTGACAAACGATGCGGCAAAAAGGGGGAAAATGCCGCGAAGTTCTTCACCCCAGGAGAGAGTCACGATGCAACACAAGATTTCACGACGCGCAATCGTCAAGAGCGGATTGATCGCCGGCGCTTTCATACCGGCCATGGGGCTCATGAGCAACACCGCCTGCGGCGCTGGGCTTCCGCCCTTGGATCCGAAGGATCCGACCGCCCAAGCCTTGGGCTATACGATCGACGCCAGCAAGGTCGATGCCAAGGCGAATGCGACATACAAACCCAATCAGAAGTGCAGCACCTGCGCCCAATTCCAAGGCAAGGCGGGCGATGCCAGCGGCGGCTGCAATATTTTCGCCGGCAAGAGCGTAACGGCGGGCGGCTGGTGCAAGGTCTGGGCTCAAAAACCGGCCTAGGTTAGGTGCGAAGCACCCAACTCAAGATCCCGAGTTTTTCGCTGTACGGTGAAGCGCCTGCGGCGGCCTCGCACTCGAACGGCGTGCACATCGAGGACATCCAGTCGCGCAGCCGCAAGTACCTGTGGAGGATCGGCGCTCATCGGCACACCATACTGAGCCAGTGCATCTGGGTCAGCGAGGGTCCGGTGGCGGCGGTGTTGGACGAAACACGCGCGGACCTGTCGGGACCGTCGGTCATCATCGTCCCGGCCGGGGCGGTTCACGGATTCAAATTTGGCGCCGACACGTTGGGTCATGTGCTGACGGTGGATCTCGCCCGGGTGCTCGGCACCGCGGGCGGCGCGCACCAGGGGCCCATCGAGGCCTTGTTCTCCTCGCCGCGCGCCGTTGATCTTCGCGGGGATCCGCGGCTCGCTGCGCGCGTCCGGCAGCTCCTCGAGCGGCTGCAGAGCGAGCTGCGGCAGCCGGACAGCGCCGCCGCACCGGTCGGCAGCTGGCTGGCGTGCAGCGTGCTCTGGATTCTGGCGCTGGCGATCGCGGCGCACAGTGCGGCCGGTCCGCCCGGCAGCCACGACGTGGAACGGTTGCGCCGGTTCCGTCATTTGATCGAATCGCACTACCTCAAACACTGGCCGGTGGAACGCTACGCGCGCCATCTGGCGCTGTCCGATACCAGTTTGAATCGACTGTGCCGCCGCTTGGCCGGCAGCACCGCCTTCGATCTGATCCAACAGCGCCTGGCATCGGAAGCCCGCAGGCGCCTGGTGCACGCCGCGGGTTCGGTGAGCGGTATCGCCGCCGAGCTCGGTTTCAAGGACCCTGCCTATTTCTCGCGTTTTTTTCGACGGCATAGCGGCGTGAGCCCGAATGAGTTTCGGCGCCGCGGCCGTGACGGATAAGTACCAGAGCGCGTCCCAATCGTGCAAAGGGCAGCCTGAGGCGCTGCTAGCCTTGACGCTACCTTGCAGGGGAGGCGCATGGCCCGCACTCAGGTGGCGATTATCGGCGCCGGCCCATCCGGGCTGTTGCTCTCGCAGCTGCTGCACTTGCACGGGGTCGACAATGTCGTGCTCGAGCGGCGCAGCCGCGAGTATGTCGCCGGCCGTATTCGCGCCGGTGTCCTCGAACAGGGCACTGTCGAATTGCTCATGCAGGCGCAAGTCGGCGAACGCATGTTGAGCGAACGGCTGGTTCACGACGGCTTCGCTCTCGGGTTCGCCGAGAATAGCCTTCGCGTCGACTTGAAGGGCCTCACCGGTGACACCGTGTCGGTTTACGGCCAAACCGAAATCACCCGGGACCTCACCGCCGCACGCATCGCCGCGGGCGCAGAGCCGATCTTCGAGGCGGGCGACGTGTCGGTCGGAAACTTAGGCGGCGCGCACCCCACCGTGCGGTATACACACGGCGGCCGAACACATGAATTGTCCTGCGATTTCGTCGCCGGCTGCGACGGCTATCACGGCGTGTGCCGGCGCAGCGTGCCGCAAGAGACGATGCGGACCTTCGAACGGACCTACCCCTTCGGCTGGCTTGGAATACTCGCCGACGTTCCTCCCGTCTCTCACGAATTGATCTATTCGAATCACCAACGCGGTTTTGCCCTGTGCAGCATGCGTTCCGCCTCGCGCAGCCGCTACTACGTGCAGTGCGGCTTGGAGGAGAAGGCGGAGGCGTGGACGGACGAGCGCTTCTGGGACGAATTGCGCCGGCGCCTGCCCGCACGCGTCGCCGAAGCCGTGATCACCGGACCGTCGCTCGAGAAAAGCATCGCGCCGCTGCGCAGTTTCGTGGTCGAGCCGCTCCGATTCGGCCGGCTGTTTCTGGTCGGCGATGCGGCGCACATCGTGCCGCCCACAGGCGCCAAGGGCCTGAACCTCGCTGCCGCCGACGTTCGCGTTCTGTACCAGGCGCTGGTGGAATATTACCGAACCGGCGCCACCACGCTGATCGACGGTTACTCGGCACAGTGCTTGCGCCGGATCTGGAAGGCCGTGCGCTTCTCCTGGTGGTTTACCTCCGTCACGCACAAATTCTCGGACGATCCTTTCAACCACCGGCTGCAGTTGGCCGAACTTGATTACCTGAGCGGGTCGACCGCCGCACTGACCAGCCTGGCTGAGAATTACGTCGGGCTGCCGTTCGAGGCTCCCAGCCCCGCCCAAAAGCGCTAGGATCCTTGCTGCCGGCGGGGCAGGGGGTCAGCGGTGGGCGAAACGGGGTGGGCGAGAATGAAATCGGCGTATTTATTGGCGTGCGTGTTGACGATGATGGTGCCGGCGGCCGTGCCGGCTCAACCGGTGCCGGCTCAGCCGGTTTACGTGGTCGCGTATGTCGACGTGCTGGCGAGTGCGAGGGCGACAGCAGCGGCGGCACTGCGCCAATATCGCGGCGCGAGCCGCGGCGAGCCTGGCGCACTCCGCATCGACGTCTATTCACAGACAGGCCGGGCCAGCGGCTTTGCGATCGTCGAGGCCTGGCGCGACGGCGCCGCCTACGAGGCTCACGGCAAGGCAGCGGCAATGGAGCGATTGCGCCGGGACTTGCAACCGCTGCAGCTCGCTCCAATGGACGCGCGCGTACAGACTGCCTATTCAGTGGACCCTCCGATGACCGAGGGTAAAAATGCCCTGACGCTCTTGGTCCACGTCGACGTGATTCCGACCTTCCTCGCCGACTACGAGCGAATCGCAAAGAACTACATCGAAGGAACCCGCGGCGAATCGGGTCTCCTGGGTTTGGAGGTGCTGCAAACGCTCCCGCCGCACACCAATCATCTGACGGTCATCGAGAGATGGGTCGATGCGGTGGCTTTGGAAGCACACCAGCGCGCTGCGACCGCTCGAAGCTATCGTGAAGCGCTCAACCCGATGCTGGGTGCTCTCTACGATGAGCGCAGCTATTGGACGATGGATTGACGAGTCCGCCGCGCTCCATCGTCGGCCTCGACATCGGGGGAACCAAACTTGCCTGCGTGGAGGGTACGGCCGCAGGAGGCATTCTGGGCCGCGAGGAGGCGCCGACGCTGGCATCCAAACCGTTCGACGCGCGCTTCCCGTCCGTCGCTGCGATGGTGGCATCACGGCTGGACCTTGCCCGGTCCGCAGGCCGCGAGGTGGTGTCGCTCAGCGTCTCGGTCGGGGGCCCGCTTAAAATCACGGAAGGGCGGCTGTTGAACCCGCCGCATTTGCCCGGCTGGCACGGGATTCGGTTGAGGGACCGCTTGGCAGCCGCATTTCCCGGTCTGCCGGTTTTCGTCGAGCACGACGGTAATGCCGGAGCGCTCGCGGAGTTTCACTTTGGAGCGGGCAAGGGCCGCCCCAGCCTGCGCCACCTGATCTTTCTAACCTTCGGTACCGGACTGGGCGCCGGATTCATCGTCAACGGCGAAGTACTTCACGGCGCCTCGGACACGGCCGGAGAGGTCGGGCATTGGCGCCTGTCGAACGATGGGCCCGTCGGCTTCGGCAAGCAGGGCTCTTGGGAGGCGTTCTCCTCCGGAGCGGGCCTGGTGCTGCTCGCGAATCGGCTGTATCCGTCGCGATGGTCCCTGAACACGCCGATCCGCGATCTGGTGGAATCGATTCTGTCCGACGACGCCGATGCCCTGAACGTCGCGACGCAGGCCGGCCGGCGCATGGGGCAGGGGATGGCTCTGCTGATCGACGCGCTGAACCCGCAAGTCATCGTGCTCGGTTCCCTGGCCGTCGCAATGGGAGAGCGCATCTTGGGGCCGGCGCGTCAGGTCGTGGCCGAGGAAGCGCTGCCGCAGGCGGTGGCGGCCTGCGAAATTCTTCCATCGGTGCTGGGATCGCGGATTGGCGACGTGGCGTCCTTGATGGCGGCGCTGACGAACCCATCCATTGCGCAGCTCATGGGGAGCGATGACGAATGAGGCCGAATATCCGGCCCATCGCTCACTCATTCTCCAATTGCCGCTCCAGGCGGCCCAAGGTCTGCATCGCCGGCAGGCATTGCGCGAGGCTGGCATTCGGTTCGCGCTTCTCCTCGATGGCGGAGAAGAATTCACGATCCTGCAATTCAATGCCGTTCATCGAGACGTCCACCTTCGAGACGTCGATGGGATTGTTCTTGCCGTCCACCAGCTCATCGTAGCGTGCGATGTAGGTGCCGTTATCGCAGATGTAGCGGAAGAACGTGCCCAAGGGACCGTCGTTGTTGAATGACAGGGAGAGCGTGCAAATGGCGCCCGCCGAGTCTTTCAGTCCGATGCTCATGTCCATGGCGATGCCGAGCACGGGATGTTTCGGTCCTTGCAGGGCATAGGCCTGCGACACGTTTTCGCCGGTCTGATAGCCGAACAGGTCCACGGTGTGGCAGGCATGGTGCCACAGCAGATGATCGGTCCAACTGCGCGGCTTGCCGAGAGCGTTGGTGTTGGTTCGCCGGAAAAAGTACGTCTGCACGTCCATCTGCAGGATCTTGAGTTCGCCGGCCATCACGCGCTTGTGAATCCACTGATGACTGGGATTGAACCGGCGAGTGTGGCCCGCCATGGCCACCACGCCGGTCTCTTGTTGCACTCGCACCAGCCGTTCCGAATCCGCAGCCGAGTCGGCCATCGGAATCTCTATCATCACATGCTTGCCGGCGCGCATGCATTGTTCGCCCTGTGCGGCATGCATTTGCGTCGGGGTGGTCAGGATGACGGCGTCCAAGCCGGGCTGCGCGAGGCTCTCGGCGAGACTCGCCGTCCAGTGTGGAATCTTCCACTGCTGCGCCACGGCGCGCGCGGATTCGAGGTTCGATCCGGCGAGGGTGATGACTTCTATGCCCGGAATCTTGGCCATGGCTTCCAGGTGCTTGATGCCGAACGCGCCGTGGCCGGCGAGACAGACTTTCATGCCGCACTCCGGGTTTCGAGAATCATGAGGCCCGCAGCCGTGTTGGATGCCGGAACGTGATAGTGGCGGTAGACCTCGGCGACCTCATCGCCCAGCGCGCCGCGCATCACATGCCACATCACCATTTCGACGCCTTCCGAGCCGGCTTCGCGCATGTATTCGGTGTGGGTGATCCGGGTGAGCGCGAGAGGGTCCCGGGTCATTCCGTCCAGAAACGCGATGTCGAACTCCCGATTGATCAAGCCCGCGCGCTCTCCCTGCAGCTGGTGGGACATGCCTCCGGTTCCATAGATCACCACCCGCAGGTCCTGATCGAACTTCTCCACCGCGCGGCGAATGGCCATGCCTAACTTGAAACATCGTGCGCCCGTGGGCGGTGGGTATTGCACCACGTTCACGCACAGCGGGATGACGGGAAAGGGCCACGCCGCCGGCTGGCCGCAGGTCACCGACAGCGGCACGGTGAGGCCATGGTCCACCGGCATTTCGTTGGCGATGGTCATGTCGAACTCATCGAGGATGAGGGACTCCGCCAGGTGCCACGCGAGCGCGGGATGGCCCTGAACCACGGGGACCGGACGCGGCCCGAAGCCTTCGTCGGCGATGGGAAACTTGGCCGCGACTCCGATCAGAAAGGTGGGAATGATCTCCAGAGAGAAGGCGCAGGCATGATCGTTGTAGACGATGATGGCGACATCCGGCGCCAATTTCGCGAGCCACTCGCGCGCCGGCTCGTAGCCCTTGAACAGCGGCTGCCAATAAGGGGTGGCGGTCGTGCCCTTGTCCATGGCGACGCCGATGGCGGGCACATGCGAGGTGGCGATGCCGGCAACGATCTTAGCCATGATTGGCCTCCGGCGCGGTCCCGTCCTTGTAGCGGTTGCCTTGCACGCTGCGTCCGCCCGCCAGCATCATCTTTGCGTAAGTTTCCTTGGACACACCGGACATCATGCCGGCCACATCCTGGAAGGTCAGTCCGTCGCAGAAGGCGATCTTGATGGTGTAGTAGATATTTCCCCCGACCTTCAGCATCCCCAGCCAATCGCGTTCCAGCACGGTGCGGCGCTGTTCGGGGCTGAGCGCGAAGCGATCCAGGTACGCGGCCTCGTTCTCCTTGAAGCTCTTGCGATTCTCCGCCTTGTTGAGCGACATGCAGAACATGTTCAAGACGTAGCCGATGCGGCCGCGCTCGGCATCGTAAACATAGGTGCCGGGAATGCTTTCATAATCGCGGGGTATGGTCATGGATGGGTCTCTGGGGAACGAATTTCGTGGCGCACGATGTCGCGAATCACCTCGATGGCCTTGCGCATCAGCGGACTCTTCGGCCGATGTGCCGAGGTTGCAAGCGCGAGCGAGGTCTTGAGGACGGGCGCGACGATGGGTTTGACCGACACTTCATCGCCCCAGGGCGTGGACTTCACCGCGTTGAAGGGCAGAACCGCAAAACCGTGGCCCTGGCGCACCAGGTCGATGACCGCGGGAATGCATTCGATCTCATGCGCCACGCGGATCTTGCGGTCGACGCCGGCCAGCGCATTTTCGACCGACATACGGATGGAATGCGGACGGCTCGGAATGATGAGCGGGTAATCCGCGATTTCGGCGAGGGTGACGGATTTGCGCACCTTGCGCGCCGCCTTGGCGGCCCGCGGGCCGATGAGAAACAGCTGATCGTCGAGCAACGGCGATAAGTCCACGGTGGGTGAGGCGGGCGCGTTGTACACCAGGGCGCAGTCCACCCGGCCCACGTTCAGCCACTCGAGCATATAGGCCGACAAGCCTTCGACCGTGGCCAGGCTGGCATTGGGTAGCCGCTGACCGAACGCCTTGACCAGGGGAACCGTGACGCTGCGGCCGAGGCTGGGCGGCAAGCCCAGCACGAAATGCCCGGAGTCGCCGTTTTTCTGCTCTTCGAGTTCCTGACGGGCGCGCCCGACCTGCATCAGGATTCCCCGCGTGTGCTCGAGCAGGCGAGAGCCTGCATCAGTAAGCACCACGCCGCGCCCGTTGCGGTCGAACAGGTTCTGGCCCAGCTCCACTTCCAGCTGCCGCACCTGACGGCTCAGCGCCGGCTGCACCACCGACAGAAACGAGGCGGCGCGCGTGAAGCTGCCGAGCTCCGCGACGTGCCGGAAATACTCGAGCTGTTTCAGATCCATGCGGAGCTCATGTCACGGCTATGCCTATTTGCTATAACAGGTATATTACCCATTCCTTGATAGTATACGTGATCACGGCCAAGGCCCGACAGACCGACAACGGAATTCAGCATATGCAGCGAGCCATTCCCTGTCTTTTCATGCGCGGCGGAACCTCGCGCGGCCCGTTCTTCCTCGACAGTGATTTGCCGGCGGACGTGGCGCAGCGCGATGCGCTGCTGCTGTCGGTGATGGGCTCTCCGGACGTGCGTCAGATCGACGGCATGGGCGGCGCCGATCCCCTCACCAGCAAGGTCGGGATGGTCCGCCGCGGGCAATCCCCGGGCGTCGACTTGGAATTTCTTTTTGCCCAAGTGTCGGTCAAGGAGGCGCGGGTCGACACCACCCCGAATTGCGGCAATATGCTGGCGGCGGTGGCGCCGTTCGGGCTCGAGACCGGATTGGTCAAGGCCACGGGCGACGTGACCACCTTGCGGGTACTGACCCGCAACACCGGCACCTTGAGCGACATCGAGGTGCGAACCCCCGGCGGCAGGGTGGAGTACTCAGGCGAGGCTCGAATCGACGGCGTGCCGGGCACGGCGTCACCCGTCAACATCAGTTTTCTGGAGACAGCGGGTTCGGTGTGCGGATCGCTGCTGCCCACCGGCCGGCTCGTGGATCGATTCGACGGCGTCGATGTCACCTGCATCGACAACGGGATGCCCGTGGTGGTGATGGCGGCGGAGGCGCTGGGCGTGACCGGATACGAGAGCCGCGACGAGCTGAACGCAAACGCCGCGCTCAAGCAGAGAATCGAGTCGATTCGCCTGCAGGCCGGCCCTGCGATGAATTTGGGAGATGTGGCGAAGAAGGTCGTGCCCAAGATGTGCCTGGTGGCGCATCCGAATGCGGGCGGCCAGATTTGTACGCGCACTTTCATTCCGCATGACTGCCACTCGGCCGTGGGGGTGTTGGGGGCGGTCACCGTGGCCACCGCGGCGGTCATGCCGGGCAGTGTGGCGCACCGCTACGCCCGGGTGCCGGCGGGCAGCCCGAAGACCATTTCGGTGGAACATCCGAGCGGCGAATTCAGCGTGGTTCTGACCATGAATCCCGCGGACCCGGCCGACGTTCTGCAAGCGGCGTTGCTGCGAACGGCACGGCTCATCATGCGTGGCGAGGTTTACGTTCCAACGGCCGTAGCGGCCAAAGGGTGATGGGAATGATCGGACAATCCGGAATTGCGGTGAAGAACATCACGCGCGCCGACCCAGCCAGCGTCGCGGCGCTGGCCAAATTCGGGGTCGCGACCGTTCACGAGGCGATGGGACGAGTGGGTCTGCTCGATACCTACATGCGCCCCATCTATCCGGGTGCCAAAGCTTGCGGCACCGCGGTGACCATTCTTGCTCATCCCGGCGACAATTGGATGCTGCACGTCGCCGCCGAGATGCTCAAGGCGGGCGATGTCGCCGTACTCGGCACCTCATCCGAGAATACCGACGGTATGTTCGGCGATCTGCTCGCGACCTCGTTCCGGGCCCGGGGCGCGGTGGGTCTCGTGATCGACGCAGGCTGCCGCGACACGGCGGAGCTTCGCGACATGGGGTTTCCCGTGTGGTCGAAGGCGGTCTGCTCCAAGGGCACGGTGAAGGCCACCGTCGGCTCAGTCAACACGCCCATCGTCTGCGCCGGAGCGCTGGTGCATCCCGGCGATGTGGTGGTGGCGGACGACGACGGTGTGGTCATTGTCCCGAAGCTGCACGCCGCCAAAGTCGCCGCGGCTGCGGCGGCCCGCGAGACCAAGGAGGCGGGCACGCGCAAACGTCTGCTATCCGGTGAATTGGGTCTGGACGTGTATGGCATGCGCGAGGCGCTCGCCAAAGGGGGTCTCAAATACTTCGATGACGAGGCCGCGCTGGCGCGGGAAAACCAGAAATGAGCACGGCGTTGAAGAATCCCCTCAAGAGTTGCCTGCCTCCCGATCCGAATCCGATCAAGCCCGCCTTGACGCTGCCCCCCGGCGCCTGCGACGCGCACTGTCACGTCTTTGGTCCGGCCGATAAATTTCCCTATTCGCCGGACCGCAGCTATACGCCCCCGGATGCTCCGGTCGAAAACCTGCGCAAGCTCCACGCCCAGCTCGGCATCTCGCGGGCGGTGATCGTGCACGCCAGCTGCCACGGCACGGATATGGATGTGACCTTGGACGCCATCGCCTCGAGCAACGGGGCGTATCGCGGCGTGGCCTGCGTCGACGACGCGGTGACGGATGGGGAATTGCGGCGCCTGCACGCCGGCGGGATTCGCGGGATTCGATTCAATTTCGTCAAGCACTTGGGCGGCGTACCAGACCTCGACGTGTTTCACCGTCTGGTCGCGCGGATCAAGCCGCTGGGTTGGCACGTGGTGCTGCACTTCGATGCCGAGGACATCCTGACCCAGACGGATCTTTTGCGCCGAATCGACGTGCCATTCATCATCGATCACATGGGGCGAGTCAAGGCGGCCGACGGCCTCACGCAGCGTCCGTTCCAGCTTCTGCTCGACCTCTACGGCAGCAATCCGCTGGCATGGATCAAGGTCTGCGGCTCCGAGCGCGTGTCGGTGGGCAAGCGCCCGTTTCGGGATGCCGTGCCGTTCGCGCGCGCCCTGATCGGTGTGGATTCGCAGCGCATTCTCTGGGGCACGGACTGGCCGCACCCGAATATCAGCAAAGACATGCCCAATGACGGCGAGCTGGTCGATCTGTTCGCGGAAATTTGCCCGGATCCGGCGATGCGGCAGCGCATCCTGGTGGACAACCCGACTCGCATGTACTGGGCCGACTGACACTCACAGGGACTGCACATGATCATCGACTGCCACGGTCACTACACCACCGCACCGGGTGGGCTGCAGAAATTTCGCGACGAACAGATCGCGGGCCTCAAGGCCGGCATCGACGTCCCGCTGTCGGCCCGGACGAGGATCGGTGACGACGAGATTCGCGAAAGCCTGGAGAATGCACAGCTGAAACTGCAGCGAGCGCGCGGCACCGACTTGACGATTTTTTCTCCGCGCGCATCCGCCATGGCGCACCACATCGGCAATGAGACCACCAGCCGGCGCTGGAGCGAAGCCTGCAACGACTTGATTCACCGCGTCGTGTCTCTGTACCCGCAGAACTTCGTCGGCGTGTGTCAATTGCCGCAATCGCCCGCGGCGGCGCCGGTCAACAGCGCCGCGGAGCTCGAACGCTGCGTGAAGGAGTTGGGATTCATCGGCTGCAATCTGAACCCGGACCCCTCGGGCGGCCATTGGACCTCGCCGCCCTTGACCGATCGGCATTGGTATCCGCTGTACGAGAAGATGGTCGAACTCGACGTGCCCGCCATGGTGCACGTGAGTTCTTCCTGCAACGCGAATTTCCACGCGACCGGCGCCCACTACATCAACGCCGACACCACCGCCTTCATGCAGTTTCTGACCAGCAACTTGTTCGCCGATTTCCCGACGCTCAAGTTCATCATCCCGCATGGCGGAGGCGCCGTTCCCTATCATTGGGGCCGCTACCGCGGGCTTGCCCAGGACTTGAAGCGCCCCTTGCTCGCTGACTACGTGCTCAAGAACGTGTTCTTCGACACCTGCGTCTATCATTTGCCGGGGATCGAGCTGTTGCTCAAGGTGATCCCCGTCGACAACATCATCTTCGGCTCCGAGATGGTGGGAGCGGTGCGCGGCATCGACCCCGAGACGGGCCAGTACTACGACGACACCAAGCGCTATGTGGATGCCCTCGGCTTGAGCGAGGCCGAGCGCTACAAGATATTCGAGGGCAATGCGCGCCGCGTGTTTCCGCGGCTCGACGCACGCCTCAGGAACTAGTCTCGCCCCTCAGTAGGGCTCGCCCCTCAGGGAGGGGCGCTGTACACGATCTTGCCGCCCACCATCGTCGTGACCACGCGCGTCTTGCCGATGGTCTCCGGCGGCACGGAAAAGATGTCCTGCGACAACACCGCGAGATCCGCCAACTTGCCTACTTCCAGCGTGCCTACCTGGCTGTCGGAAAAGGCCGCGTACGCGGAACCTCGAGTGTAGGCGCGCACCGCATCGGCCACGGAAATCCGCTCCTCGGGGGTGTAAACCGCGCCGGTCAGGGCCGCGCCGCCCTGGCCGGCGCCATCGAGCGACCCGCCCGCAACGTTGGCCGTGTCGGCGGACTTCCATACCTGCCGCGTCGCCGTTTCCTGGATCGAAACAAAGGGATTGGGCGGCCAGGTGCATGGCCAGTCGCTGCTGAACGCGAGCACGGCGCCGCTTTCCTGCAGCGAGTGCCAGCGATCGGAGACCACTTCATCGGTGGGATCGTAATTGCCGCCGTCGTCGCCGCAGCAGAACGAGGGTTGCATGTCGGCGATCACCTTCAGTTTCGCGAAGCGCGGCACATCCGCCGCCTCGACCACATCCGCATGCTCGATGCGCAGCCGGCGATCGCGCGCCCCGTGCGCCTGTTCCAGACGCTCGTAGGTATCCAGAATCATGTGTACGGAGTCGGTGCGCAGCGCATGCGTCATGATCTGAAACCCACGCGAGTCGAGTTCCATGACCAGGTGTTCGTAGTCATGGGCCGAATAGACCAGCGGCGGAATCAAGCCGGTGCCGCCGTCGGCAAAGAATTTCACCAGGTTCGCCGACACCCAATCGTCGTGGTAGAGCTGCCGCGCCTGCTCGAGATCCGTCAGAAAACCGGGAGTGAGATGATGCTGGACGGCGACCGCCCCGAAACTCGTGCGCGTACGCACGGTGAGCGTGCCGCGATCGCGCAAAGTGCCATAGAGCTTGATCTCCGCCAGATCGCCGGTGGCGTTCACCACGCTGGTGATGCCGAAACCGTTCAAATAGTGCGTGGCTGCCTGCAGCATGGCCAGCTTCTCCTCGAGCGGCACGCGGGCGTCGACCGCGCGCGCCGCAATCTGCATGGCGGCTTCGAGCAGAACACCGGTCGGATGGCCGCTGGCATCGCGTATCACGCCGCGCTCCTCGTCGGCGTCGGCAACCGGCAGTTCGGTGAGCCCGGCCATCTGCAATGCGGCGGAATTGAGCCACAGGGCATGCTCGGAGGTATTGTGGATCACGACCGGGCGATCGGGAACCGCTCGGTCCAGCAACGCATGCGTGGGCGTGGTGGGCGGCACGGAGCTGAAGTCCGCGCGGCCGAACAAGACCGCATCGTGCGCATGCGCCGCCGCGTAGGCCTTCAATCGCTCGACGAAGAGTTCCGGTTTCTCCGGCGTGAGGCTGGCTTCCGGCGTGGAGAGGTTCATACCGTGCAGGGCATACGCCCCGTACAGCACATGCGTGTGCGAGTCGACGATTCCGGGAATGACGGTTTGCCCGTGCAGGTCGATGACCTGGGCGTGGCCGCGGTGCTTCAAGACGGCAGCATCGGAACCCACGGCCTCGATGCGAGCGCTCTTCACGGACAACGCCGTGACCCAGGGCATGCCGGGGTTGCCGGTATAGATATGGCCGTGAATGAGCACAGTGTCGCCGGCGAACGCCGCAGCCTGCCAGCCCATGGCCACAATCAGGGCGCACAGGCGCACCTTCCAAATCAGTTTCATCACGTATTCTCCGGCACGGAGACCTCGGCCTTTGCGCCGGGGAGGAAGTGCCTCTCTTGGGGTTGGGGTTTGCTGTTCCTATAAATGGACATTTCGGCCGGTTTTAGGGTCTTGTCTGATGTCTTCGAAGGCATTAACTTTCGCCGATGTTGCTAGTATATCGGTACCGTATCAAATCCCTGACCGGGCTGCTCAACAGCCAGGCGCGAGCCTGTAACTTCGTCTGGAATTTCTGCAACGAGACTCAACAGCAAGCACTGAAGTGGAACAAACCTTGGCCGACCGGGTTCGATCTGAATCGGTTGACCGCGGGTAGCAGCAAAGAACTCGCCTTGCACGCGCGCACCATCAACGCCGTGTGCGAACAATACGCGAAGTCCCGCCGTCAGAGGAACCGCCCGATCCTGCGCTGGCGCGGCCGGCGCTCGTTGGGCTGGGTGCCGCATCGTCCGAGAGTTTGACTACATCGCGGTTGGCAATGTGAATGCCGCCGGACTCGCCAAGACCCGCCTGGCGAAGTCCGTACTTGATGCAGGCTGGTCTTCCTTCCGAGGCATGCTCCGCTACAAAGCGACGGCGCACGGGGCTACCCGAGTCTGTTCGTTTTGCGACAGCAAGACGGGGCCGAGAGAATGCCGCTCGGGCGCGCATCTTTACCGGAGCATGGGGGATCTGATTTTCGCCAACCATTCGCGCAGCGCCACGGCCACCGCGTCGGGCCGCTCGAACGGCGCCATGTGCCCGGCTCCGTGAATCTCGAACAGCGTGGCATGCGGAATTCTGCGCCGCATGGTCTCGTGCTGCGATACGGGCGACCACGTATCTTCGCTGCCGCTCAGCAGCAGGGTGGGCACGGCGATTGTTGGCAGCACCGGTAGAGCATCGGGCCGATTCAACAGCGCATTGACTTGGCCGGCGTACACATCCGGCGTCGAGCGCTCGATCATCGCCGTCAAGCGCGGCATGAGTTCCGCCGAACGCGCGCCGCCCGCCATCATCGGCGGCAGCCACTCGGCCGCGAGCGCCGACATACCCTTCTCATAGGCCAGCCGCAGCAATCGGCCACGGCTTTGCGGCTCGCCGTCGCGAACCGTGTGCACGCCGGTGTTGAGCAGGGCGAGCCCCACAATCCGCGACCGCGCCGCGCGTACTACCTCGAGCGCGACTCGACCGCCCATGGAGTGCCCCGCCAGCGCGAAGCGCTCCGGTGCCACGGTGAGCACATGCTCGGCCATGGCGGCTATGGAGGAGAATCCGCTGAAGGACAGAATCCTCACGTCGGCGACATCCGCCAAGCGCTCGGGTAAGTCCGCCCACACGGTCTCGTCGCACAACAATCCGGACAGCAGCAGCAGCGGCTGTTTCATCGCGGATCACCGGCCTCGACGGCCAACGCCAAGGCGCCGAGCACGCCGGCACGGTCGCCGAGAGCGGGCGCGACCACATAGCGATCCGCGTCCGCAAGGACCTCGGTGCGGTCGATGTAGCCGCCCAGCCAGTGAGCCATGCGTCGGCGAATGAGCGGCAACAGTCGCAGCTGGCTCATGACGCCGCCGCCCATGACGATGCGCTGCGGCGAAATCGTCACCACCAGCTGCGCGCACAGTTGACCGAGATAGTCGGCCTCGATTTCCCATTGAGTATGCGTCTCTTCGAGCTGCTGCAGCGATGCTCCGCTGCGGGCGAGGATGGCCGGGCCCGAGGCGACACCCTCCAGACAATCGCGATGAAACGGGCAGACGCCCTCGAAGCCTAAGTCGAGAGGATGGCGCCGCGGATAAATATGGCCGATCTCGGGGTGCACCAGACCATGAATGGGCGAGCCATTGGCGATCACGCCGCCGCCGATCCCCGTGCCGATGGTGAGATAGACCAGATTGTCGACGTCGCGCGCCGCTCCCCAGCGGTGCTCGGCCAGCGCCGCCGCATTGACGTCGGTATCGAAGCCGATGGGGCATGCAAATTCCCGTGCGAGGGTGCCGGCGATGTCGGTGCCGCTCCACCCCGGCTTCGGCGTGTTGGTGATGAAGCCGTACCGAGCGGAAGTCTTGTCGAGCTCGACAGGACCGAAGGAACCGACTCCGATCGCCGCCAGGCTGCCGAAGGTGCGGGCCTGTCGCAGAAAGGCGGATGTGGCGGCCAGGGTCGAACTGGGATCGGTGGTGGGGAAGCGCTCGTGCGCGAGGATTTCGCCGCGTTCGTTGCCCAGGGCAACGACGAACTTGGTGCCGCCGGCTTCGACTGCACCGAAAATACGGGGGATTCCGCTCATGGTGCGGGAGCATAACGCATCCGGATCTGTACGTAGCGCCGCCTTGAGGCGGCGCGCGCGGCGCTGGTGTAGAGTATGGCTTTGCGGGTGAACGGATCATGAACGCGGTTGCCGAATCCGAATTGAATTCAAGCATACCGAGCGCGGCGGCCCGCTCCATGATCGAACGGTTGATCGGCTTCAAGACCGTATCCCGCGACTCCAATTTGGGCTTGATCGAATGGGCGCGCGACTACCTGCACGGCTTCGGCGCCGTTACCCGGCTCACGTACGATCCCACCGGCAAGAAAGCGAATCTGTTCGCAACTCTGGGCGACTCCAAGAAACCCGGCTTGATTCTCTCGGGACACACCGACGTCGTGCCCATCGACGGCCAGGATTGGGATACCGATCCGTTCGTCGCCGTCGAGCGCGACGGCAAGCTCTATGCGCGCGGATCGGCGGACATGAAGGGGTTCATCGGCATCATCCTCGCACAGGCGCCGAAATTCGCCGCGGCATTGCGCGACGGCCGGCTCGATGCGCCGCTGCACTATTCGTTGAGCTACGACGAGGAGGTCGGCTGCATCGGGGTGCGCGGACTGATTCGCGATTTGGAAGCGCACGATATTCGCCCCGCGGGGTGCGTGGTGGGCGAACCCACTTCGATGCAGCCCATCATCGCGCACAAGGGCATGCATCGCTTCCGCTGTGCCGTGCACGGGCGGGAGGCGCACTCGAGCTACGTCACGCATGGCGTGAATGCCATCGAGTACGCCGCGCGATTGATCGTATTCATCCGGCGCATTGCCGACCGCCTGGCGCAAGATGAAACCCGCGACTACGGCTTTACGGTGCCGTACTCGACCCTGTCGACCGGAGTGATTCACGGCGGTATTGCCGCCAATATCGTGCCCAAGGACTGTATGTTTCAATTCGACATGCGCACTCTGCCCCAGACGTCGCCCGAGGCTCTGCATCAGGAGATTCGCGCTCATGCGCAGGAACTCGCCCACGAGATGCAGGCGGTGGACGCCGACTCCGGCATCGACTTGGAGTGTGTAAGCCAGACAGTGGGGCTCGCGGCGGCGGAAACCGACGCCATCGTGCAGTGGGCGATGCAGCTGTCGAGAAACAGCCAGGTGGGCAAGGTGTCCTACGGTACCGAGGCCGGGTTGTTCCAGAAAATGGGCGTTCCCAGCGTCATATGCGGACCGGGCGATATCGCACAGGCCCATCGGCCGAACGAATTCGTCGCGCTCGGGCAGCTCGCACAATGCGAAAGATTCATGGATCGCATCCTCGAAGGGGGATTCGCCGCATGATCGGCACGCGCCATCCGCCGGGCGACGCCGCGGCAACGTCCCGGGTGACCATCGTCAAGGGCGCCTGCCCGCACGACTGTCCGGACACCTGCGCGCTCGAGGTGCACGTGAAGGACGGGATCGCCGTCAAAGTCATGGGTGCCGCCGCGCATGCTCCCACCGCCGGCGTTCTATGCACGAAGGTGGCCCGCTACACCGAGCGTACCTACCATCCCGATCGCCTGCTCCATCCGATGCGCCGCATCGGCAGCAAGGGAGAAGGGCGGTTTGAGAGGATCAGTTGGGAGACGGCGGTCGCCACGGTGGCCGAGCGCCTCAAGGCGGTCGCCGCCGAGGATCCGGAGCAGATTCTGCCCTATAGCTACGCCGGTACCATGGGCTTGGTGCAGGGCGAATCGATGTCCATGCGATTCTTTCACAAGCTGGGAGCGAGCTTGCTGGACCGCACGATCTGCGCCTCGGCAGGCACCGCGGGCCACGAGATCACGCTGGGCAGCCGCATCGGCGTCGATGTGGAACTGGCCGACCAGGCGAAACTGATCATTTTCTGGGGCTCGAACGCCATTACATCCAGTGTGCATTTCTGGGCGCGCGCGCAGGAGGCCAAGCGCCGCGGCGCGACCCTCATTGCCATCGACCCGTACCGATCGCTTACCGCGGAGAAGTGTCACAGGCACATCGCCCTGTTGCCAGGTACCGATTCCGCTCTGGCGCTCGGGCTCATGCACGTGCTGATTCGCGACGGCCTGATCGATCGCGACTACGTGCAGCGCCATACGCTGGGCTTCGAGGGACTGCGCGAGCGGGCGAGCAAGTATGATCCGGCCAAGGTCGCATCGATATGCGGCATCACCGCCGGAGAAATCGAATCCCTCGCGCAACTGTACGGCTCCACCCGGCCCGCGTTGATCCGCGCGAATTATGGAATGCAGCGCGCCCGGGGCGGGGGCATGTCGACTCGCAATATCGCCTGTCTGCCTGCGCTCGTGGGCGCGTTCCGCGACGCCGCGGGCGGCATCCTCCTGTCGACGGGCGGCAACTTCCATGTCGACCGCGGGGCGCTCGAGCGCCCGGACCTTTTGGCAGGCCGTACTCCGCGCACCATCAATATGTCGACCATCGGCGATGCGCTGCTCGATCGCGCCGGGCCGGTCAAAGCGGTCATCGTCTACAACTCCAATCCGGTGGCGGTGGCGCCCGATTCCACGCGCGTCGTTCGAGGCTTCGAGCGGGAAGACCTATTTACCGTGGTGCTCGAGCATTTTCAGACCGACACCGCGGACTACGCCGATATCCTGCTGCCCGCCACCACCCAGCTCGAACACTTGGATGTCGTGAAACCCTACGGCCATTACTACATGATGGCCAACAATCCGGCGATCGCGCCGCTGGGCGAAGCCAAACCCAACTCGGAAATATTTCGCATGCTGGCCGCGGCCGTGGGGTTCACAGAGCCCTGCTTCAGCGATTCGGACGAGACGATCGCACAGGCGGCTTTGCCTCAGGACTGGGACTTCGACGCCGTACGCCGCGTCGGCTGGAAGCGGGTGGGGATTGCGACAGGAGTCGCGCGATTTGCCGACGGCGGCTTCGATACGCCTTCCGGCAAGGTTGAGTTTTATTCGGCCCGCGCGGCGGGGTTGGGCCTCGACCCCTTGCCGGATTACATCGCGCCCCGGGAAGACACGCGCAGCGCGGCGGCGCTGCGCTATCCCTTGGCGATGATCTCACCGCCGGCTCGGCATTTCTTGAATAGCTCCTTCGTCAATGTACAGAGCCTGCGCGCCGCCGAAGGCGAGCCATGGCTCGATATTCATCCGGATGACGCGGCGACGCGCGGAGTGATCGCCGGCAACTACGTGCGTGTCTTCAACGACCGCGGCAGCCTCGAGCTGCGCGCTCGAGTCACCGACCGGGCACGGCGCGGTGTCGTGGTGGGCCTGTCGGTGTGGTGGAAGAAGTTGGCCCGCGACGGCAAGAATGCCAACGAACTTACCAGCAGCGAGCTCACCGATATGGGGCGCGCACCGACGTTTTATGACTGTCTGGTGCAGGTCGAAGCGCTGTGAGCGCGCCGACGCTCGCGGCAACATATCGATCGCAGAGGCTGGTGGCGGCGACATAGCGGTCGTGCGCGGCGCAGATGCCGTCCTCCGAGCGCACCGCGGCGTAGGCCGAACTCAAGCTGGCCAGCCCGGGCAGTGCCGACTCGATGTCCACCGGCCGCCCGTTGAAGTGGCGGCAGCCGGCGCAGGCTATGGCACCCGGATGACTCATTGCCCGAGGCGGCTCCAGAACTCGTTGAAGACCTGCGTCGAGAGCACGAAGCCTAGCAGCACATTGACCGCCACACCGGCGGTGAAGGCGTAGAACGGGCGCGCACCGACGGACACGAATTCACGAATCTTCGTGGTGAGCCCGATGCTCAAGAAGGCAAACGTGAACGCCCAGGTGCGAAGCGACTGCAAGGGAGCCACGAGTCCCGGCAGCACGTCCTTTTTGTAGGCGGCGTAGTCATAGCCCTTCGACACCAAGGTGACGATGGCGGAGGCGATGAGGAAGCCCAGCACGAATTTCGGAAACCGGCGCCAGATTTCGCCGGCCTCGGATCGGCTCTGTACGCCCGTGCGCTCCCAGCGCGTGGTCGCGATCAGCGACAGGACAAACGCCCACACGCCGATCCAGACGTCGCGGCCGATGACCTTCATGAGCGTGAATGCACTGACCGCGGCATCGGCATTGCCCGAAATGCCCGGCACACTGCCCGCATAGCCGCCGTAGGTCTGCGCCGCGGCAAGACCGGCCGCATCCGCGAATTCAGACGTTCCGATCCAAGCTCCCGCGACTCCGGTGGACAGATGCAGGCTGCGCGCCACCAGGGGCAGAACGAAAATCATCACGATCGCCCAGACGACGACCAGCGAGATGGCGACGGACACTTGCTCTTTCTTCGCCCCCACGGCCCCACCGATCGCGATGGCGCCCGACACTCCGCACACCGCGCCGCCCGTACCCAGAGTCGCGGCCAACCGCCGGTCGAGCCCGAGCCGCACGCCCACGAAGTAAATCACCCCAAAGGTGACCAGGGAGACGATGGCCGCCTGCACGATGGCCACCGGCCCCGCCCAGGCAATCAAGGTCAAGGGCAAACCGGCGCCGAGCAACACGATACCCGTCTTGATGTAGAACTCGACGCGCAGACCGGGCACGAGCCAGCGCGGAGCACCCACCGTATTCGATATGAGAAGGCCGAGACCCAGCGCCACCAGCGGCGGCTCCAGATTGTAATGAGCGGCCTGGTCCCATAGGCCGAGAAAATAAATTGCGCCGGCGACGACGTACAGAGCGAGAAATGCGGGTAGGAAGTGCGACAGTTTGATCCTAAGCGCCGCGGCACCGATCCCGAGTGACACCGCCCATAACAGGAAAAGCGCCGCATATTGCACGGCGTGCGCCTGCAGCTGCGCACCGGCGTCCGCGAGATGCGACCATTTCTGGGGAGCCACCGCAATCCACTTGATGCTGCTGCCGTTTTCGAACAAGGCGATGGCGACCGCGACCAACCCCAAGCCTATCCAGATGGCCCACCAATCCTCCTTGCGGAGCAACTCGCCCCAGCGAGAAGGCCGCGCGGAGATGAGTGAGGGGGATTGTTCGGCGATTTCCGCCATGACGGACTCCGTTGGTCGAAGGGAAGTGGGGACCAGTAGACAAGGTAGGCCCGCGCGGGGGGCCCGTCGAATAGCTAGAAGGCATAACCAACGTACCGGCCGTTATAAGACCCGTGCGTGCGGCGCAATGCGGTGAGTGGATCCGGTAAGCTTGCGGAAGGATGCACCTCCGGACCATCACAGCCCGCCGTTATGTCACGCCCCTGCGCGAGGGTGGATCGCTGCCGGCCATCATCGAAGGCGATGACGACGGTTTGTACGTGCTCAAATTTCGCGGCGCAGGGCAGGGACCCAAGGCCCTGATCGCGGAGTTGCTCGCCGGCGAGATCGGGCGGCTGGCGGGGCTTCCAATCCCGGAGATCGTCCTGGTCGAGTTGCCGGCCGAACTCGCGCGCACCGAACCCGACGCCGAAATACACAGCCTCATCGGCGCAAGCACGGGGTTGAACATCGGCCTGGACTATCTTCCCGGCTCCGTCACCTACGATCCCCTGGTCTTCGTGCCGGACACGGAACTCGCTTCGGCCATCGTCTGGTTCGACGCCTTCGTGTGCAATGTGGACCGTACCGTGCGCAACGTGAACATGCTGATCTGGCATCGTCGGCTGTGGCTCATCGACCACGGAGCAGCCTTGTATTTTCATCACTCGTGGACCAGCCGAGATCAGTACGCGGTCAACCCTTTCCCCTTGATCAAGGATCATGTCCTGCTCAAGTACGCGAGCAAACTCGCCGAAGTGGATGCGCAAATGCCGTCGCGGCTCACACCGGACAAATTGGCGGATATCGTCAGCTTGATACCCGATTCCTGGCTGACGGATGACGCCGGGTTCGCCGGCAAAGGCGCGCAGCGCGAGGCCTATCTCAATTATTTCACTCTGCGTCTGCAGTCTTCAGCCGTCTTCGTACAGGAGGCGATTCGTGCCCGACCTGCGCACCTATGACTACGCCATCGTGAGAGTGGTCCCGCGGGTGGAGCGCGGGGAGTTCGTCAATGCGGGAATCATCCTGTCCTGCGATGTCGAGAGGATATTGCAGGCGCGGATCGAACTCGATGAAGCGGCGCTGCTCGCGCTCGATGCCGGTGTGGACCTAGAACTCGTCCGCAAGACGCTGGCAACCATTCCCGCGATCTGCGCCGGCGGGGCGGAGACAGGGGACATCGGCAAGCTCTCTCCGCGCGAGCGATTTCATTGGCTGGTCTCCCCCAAGAGCACCATCGTGCAGACGTCGCCGGTGCATACGGGACAGTGCAGCGACGTGACGATGGCAATCGAGCATCTGATGAACCGAATGATTCGCCGCTGAGCGGCCGCCTCCCGGGCGCTTGCGGTATAGGATATCGCCTACGCAAGATGTGGATTTTGCCTACTGCCGTCGGCCGGTGCCCGGGTGAGATCTTTGGGCCTCATCGTTGGAGAGGAGAGAATTATATGAAATCCACCACTCGAGTGTTCGGCCTTGCACCCGTGCTATTGCTCATAGCCGGATTGGCTCACGCCGACAAATACACCGATACGATCGGTCTCTTCAGGAATGCGGGCGAGAGCGCCTCGTTCTTCCACAGAAGCTACGCATATGCGGTGTTCCCTACCGTCGGAGAAGGCGGATTGGGCGTAGCCGGCGCCTTGGGCAAGGGTCATGTGTACGTGCATGGACGGCACGTGGGTGACTCGACCATGGCCCAGCTCAGCGTCGGATTCCAGGCCGGCGGCAAGGCTTACAGCCAAATCATCTTCTTCGAGGACAAGCGCGCTCTGGATGAATTCGAATCCGGCTCGTTCGAGTTTGCAGCCGGCGCAAGCGCGGTCGCAATTACGGCGGGCGCCCAGGCCAACGCCAGCACCGACGGGTTAGGCGCTGGGGCCAGCGGCGGGGAGAAGAACGCAAGAGACACCGGCGTCTACGAGAAAGGAATGGCCGTGTTCACCATCGCGAAAGGCGGACTCATGTACGCGGCCGCCATCGCCGGGCAGAGATTCTCCTACAAGCCGCGGGGAGCTTGAGCTAGATTCGGCGAGCGCGCCCCGCTTTAGGATCGATCAGTAAAGCCGCCGACGCCGCAGCCAATGCGGCGGAGGCGGCGCCGATCAGCGCCGCCGAGCGAAATCCGATCAGGAAGGATTGCGCGGAACCTTGCCGTGCAAACACGAATCCCAGCAGCGCGGTCGCAATCAACCCCGCGATGCGGGCCACGGCGCTGTTGAACCCCGAAGCCAACCCGACATGAGTCGCATCCACCGACGTCATGACGGCAGTCGTGAGAGGGGCGACGCATGCGGTCATGCCGAGGGCGGCGAGCATGGTGGGCGGAAAGATGTCCCGCCAATATTCGAGGGCATTTGCGCCGACCCTGGCGTACAGCGCAAGTCCGATCGCAACGATTGCTGCACCGACGATCAGCGGCCGCCGCTCGCCATAACGCGCCGACACCCGGCCCATCAGCCGCGAACCGAAGCCGATCAGCGCAGGCACCGGCAACAGGGACGCGCCGGCGGCGATCGCGGGCCAGCCGCCGATCCGGATCAGAAAAAAAGGCAACAACACGATCAGGCCGCCCATGCTTCCATAAAGAAAGAACGTCAGCAGGTTGAGTCCGATGAAGGTGGGCGCGCCGAACATCCCTAAGGGCATGATCGCGCGCTCCTTGAGCTTGCCCTCCAGCCACAGAAACACTCCGAGCAGAGCACAACCGGCAAGCGCCGCAACCCAAGCACCCGCGTGTCCGCTGCTCGGCTCGGATGCGTCCGTGAGCGACCAGGTGAGCAATCCCAGAGCAACGGTCGCAAGGGCAGCGCCGGCGGTGTCGAGAGGCACCGCGCGAAGGGACTCCTTGCGCTCCTCGACATAGTTCCACGACAGGTACCCTGCAGCGGCTGCGATCGGCAGATTGATCAGGAAAATCGTCCGCCATCCGACGGTGTCCACGATCCACCCGCCGGCGATGGGTCCCAGTGCGCCGGCCAGTGCGCCGACCGCGGCCCACGTGCCGATGGCGCGGCCCCGGGCCTCGCCCGTGAATACACCGCTTAGAATGGCCAGACTGTTGGGAAGCAGCACGGCCGCGCCAAGTCCCTGCAGCCCGCGGGCCGCCAGGAGCCACCCGAGCGACGGCGCCGCTGCACAGGCGCCGGAAGCCAGAGTAAAAATCGCGAGCCCGAAGTGGAACAAGCGGCGTCTGCCCATTTGATCGCCGAGCGCGCCGCCCAGCAAAGTCAGTGCGCCGACCGGCAGCAAGTACGCATTGACGACCCAGGGCAGGTTGGAGGCGCCGACGTGGAGATTCCGCGCGAGCGCGGGCAATGCGACGTTGACGACCGAACTGTCGATGAATGCCAGGCTCGATCCCAGGATGGTGGCCGCCAATGTCGCGCGCGGGTGCATGCGCGCAAGCATACCCTGCGCGCTATCGGCGATGGGTCCCCGAGGTGCTGGTAATGGATTGAATGGCGCGCGCCAGCGAGCGCGCCGCAGGATCGTAGTCTTCCCAGGGTTTGGTCTTCGCCAGCAAGGCGGGCGCGGTCCTCAGCGTAAATCGCAGGGGATCCAAGCCGCGGCGCACCTCCTTCCAGAGCAGCGGCATCGAGATGGGGGCGCCGTCGCGCGCGCGCGGGCTCAAGACCGCCACCGCCGTCGCGGTCCGGTCATTGCGCAAATAGTCGAGGAAGATCTTGCCGACGCGCCGGCTCTTCGACATGTTGTCGAGATACTTCGTGGGACTATCCTCGGCCATTTGCGCGCAAATGATGTGTGCGAAGTTCTTGGCCATGGGCCAACGGACCGCGGTCTTGCCGGCCGTGAGCGGACTCACGACGTGCAACCCCTTACCGCCCGTGGTCTTGCAGAACGATTCAAGCCCTGCCGCCTTGAGCCGCTCACGAATCTCGAGGGCACCGGCGACGACCGCTTCGAACGGCACGTCGGGTGCCGGATCCAAGTCGAACACCAGGCGCCCGGCAACTTCCGGATCGCCCGGAGCGCAGTTCCAGGGATGCAGTTCGAGCGTTGCCACTTGTGCGGCCGCGATCAACGCCTCGGCCCGATCGATCTGCACATAGGGCGCCTTATCGCCCCGGACCTTCACGGAAGTCAGGAGGTCGGACATTCCCGCTGAGGCGTGCCGTTGAAAGAATGCTTCGGTACCCAGGCCGTTCGGTAGTCGAACGAGCGAGCAGGGTCGACCTTCCAGATGCGGCAGCATCCAGCCGGCCATGGCCTCGTAATAGCGGGCGAGGTCGGCTTTGGTCACGGGCGTGCCGGCAACGTCCGGCCAGAGGGCCTTCTCGGGATTGGAAATCGGTACACCCAGGACGACGACCGAACCCGTGCCCGTGCTCAGGGCCGCACTCGCGGTCGCGGTCGCGATTGCGGCCCCGCGCCCGGCCCCGGTCGCCGAGGCGGGTAGCTCCGCGACGACATCCTGCGCCGCCTTATCCTCGCGCAGGCCCTTGAAGGCAGCCTGACGAATCATGCCGGTATCGGTCCAGCCGGCGAATTCTATTTCGGCGACCAGCTCGGGCTTGAGCCAGCGAACGTTCCTTTCCTTGGGCGGTGCGTCGTCACCTTCGAAAGGGCTGGTCTCCCGCGTCAATCGTTTGAGGCGCGGCAGCAAGGATTTCGCGACCTCGCGTCCGAACCCGGTGCCGATGCGTCCGACATAGACGAACTGCCGGCCGCGGTGCACGCCCGCAAGCAGCGAACGAACCGTTCCGGCTTCCGTGGTCCAACCGCCGAGCACCACCTCCTGTCCCGCACGGCACTTGATCTTGAGCCAGCTGCCGGAGCGGCCTGAACGGTAGGGAGCTGATCGTTGTTTCGACACGATGCCCTCGAGGCCCATCTTACAGGCGGATGAATAAACGTCCCGCGCGTTCGATTGCAAGTGCGCCACAAAGTGGAGCCGCCGGCTGACCCCGCGCGCACTCAACAGCGCCTTCAATCGGTCCTTTCGGTCCGCGAGCGGCAATGTCCGCAAGTCCTCTTGCCCCTCGAACAGGAGATCGAATGCGAATAAGACCAGATCTTCTGACTTGCCCTCGGACAGAGCGGCCTGCAACGCGCTGAATCTCGGCAGGCCTTTCGCGTCGAGCGCCACGATTTCGCCGTCGATCATACAGTCGGGCAGCGCCTCGGCATCCTTAGCGATGGCGGCGAAACGCTCGGTCCAATCGAGACCCGCGCGGGTGCGGATGCCGCTCTCGCCGCCGGACACTCTCAGCTGCGCGCGATAGCCATCGAGCTTGACCTCGTGCACCCAATCGGAGCCCGCGGGCGGCACGTCGGTGAGCTTGGCGAGCTGCGGCTCCACGAAACTCGGCATTTTCGCGACCATGACCGGCGCTGCGCGCGAGGTGGGCTTGGCGGCCGGCCGGCTAGGCTTGGCGGTCGCCGGTTGGGTCGTCCATACGGCATCCGCCGGTGCAGCCCTGGTGGTTGCGAGCATGAACGGCTTGGGGCGCTTGCCCGTTCCGTCCGCGATTTGCTGCATCGTCCGGCCCGACGCGACGGAACGATCCTCTTTGAGCAGTTCATCGGCATCGCCGGGTCTTGCGCCGGCATCTCGATGCTTGATCAGCAGCCAGTTGGTTCGCTTCCCGCCGTAGCGGTCCGCGCGCATCCGCACCAGCACCCAACTGCCGTGCAGCCGCTCACCGTCCAAGGTGAATTTCAGGTCGCCGCTGTCGAAGGCTTCCTGCGGGGTTCTATCGCCTTCCGGAGCCCAGTAGCCGCGGTCCCACAGCTGCACCGTGCCGCCGCCATACTCTCCTTTGGGAATGGTCCCCTCAAAATCTCCATAGTCCAGAGGATGGTCTTCGACTTCCACGGCCAGCCGCTTGTCCTTCGGATCGAGGGACGGGCCGCGGGCGACGGCCCAGGACTTGAACACGCCGCCCCATTCCAACCGAAGATCGTAGTGCAGTTGCCGCGCCGCGTGTTTCTGTACGACGAATCTTGGTAGAGGCGAGGGCGCCACGCGTGTTTGACCGGACGGCTCGTCGGTCTTCGAGAAATCCCGCTTGGCTCGATAGGCAGAGAGTGCGGGCTTCGCCATTCAGGTGCCTTGACGATCGATCATGCGCCGGTAAGCGAGCAGGTGCCGCAGCGATGCCTTGGGATCACGAGCCCTCTCATAGAGCCGCGCCAGATTGAAATGCGCATCGGCCATTTCCGGATCGAGCGTGAGGGCCTCGCGATAGCTCTGAATCGCCTCGCGCTCTCGATTCAAGTCCTCCAGAAGCACCGCCAGGTTGAAAGCCAGCAAGGGATCCGGCTGGTCAGCGGATCGGTAGACTCGCTCCGCTTCGGCCAGACGGCCGGCGATGTGCAGCAAGCGGCCCAAGTTGGTTCTCGCCTCCAGGTGCTGAGGGTCGGCCTTGAGACAGGCTTCGTACGCCGCTATCGAGCCCTGTGGATTCTCCTCCTCGAGCGCAAAAGCCTTCGCGAAGTGCTCGTCGGCGGATTCCGCCGATGGCGGCGAGGCGCTCTGACGGGAAATGACGTGCAGGCCGCCTTTCTCCTCGCCGATATCGAGCGCCAGAGCGTACTGGCCGGATTCGGACTCCCACAGCATCTTGCCTTCGCGAATGGCAATCTGGTTGCCGAGCGCCGTGAGCGAGCGCTGATTCAATGCGGCGCCGGAGGGCAGGGTGGCGCGCAGCGTTTGCAGCGTGCGGTTGATTTTGTTCGCCGAGATATTCGCCGATCGCAGCGCGCTTGCCGTGCGCAGCATCAGCAGGTCTTGAAACGAATAGTGGAGCCGCCCGCCGCGTTTGATCGGGCTGATGTGCCCGGCTCGCGTCAGGGAACGGACGGCGGAGGCGGGCAGTCCAAAAAGCCGCTCGAGATCCTTCGTGTTATAGGCATGCATCTCATCTGCGGGCGGTTTTGCGCGAGGATGCTTGGGCTGCTGCACGTTTGGGCGCCTTCCGTTCCTTAAGATCAGCGGCCTTCGATCCTCGGGCATCGATGCTCGCGCGTAAAGCCTCCATCAAGTCGATGACATTGCCGCCCTTGGCCGACACGGGGCCTTCGGCCAATGAGACCTCTTTGCCGTCGACTTTTCGCTGGATCGCCGCCTCGATCCGCACCTTGTGCTCGTCGGCATACTCATTCGGATCAAACCGCTTTGCCCCCAACTGATCGATGAGCTGCCGCGCGAGCTTGAGTTCAGGCTCCGACACCGGCGCCGCCTCGACCCCCAAGTCCTTGAGGTCGCGAACCTCGGCCTTGAAGTGCAGCTGGTGCATCGCCAACCCGTCTTCCAGCGCCCGGATGATGACGATATGTTCCTTGCCGCGGGAAATCCACCGGCCCACCGCGCACTGCCCGGCCTTGCGAAGCGCGGTCGCGAGCAAGGTATAGGGCTTCGCGCCGCCCTTATCGGGCGCCAGGTAATACGTGCCGTCAAAATAAACCGGATCCACGGAGTCGAGCGGCACGAACTGGCCGATGTCGATCGAATGGGTCGTCGCATCCTCGAGGGCCTTCAACTCCTCGGGACTGAACATGACGTACTGGT
>Ga0210391_10000190_pt1 | contig 73014 bp, 65 predicted proteins | sample IncBWC12OmetaG_FD_160573 | JGI IMG/M metagenome (GOLD analysis project Ga0210391, IMG submission 160573) | Forest soil microbial communities from Barre Woods Harvard Forest LTER site, Petersham, Massachusetts, United States - Inc-BW-C-12-O ...
CGATCTGGAGGTACATGCGCAGGAGGAGGATGGAGAGATCAGGACGAACTGGATCTACAACCGCGACCTGTTTGACCAATGGCGCATTCAACAGATGGCTCGCCATTACCAGGTCGTGCTTGAGGCAGTTGCGGCAAACCCGCAACTGGAGGTCGGGAATATTGACCTGCTGGACGTAAATGAGCGGAAGCAAATGCTCGAAGAATGGAACCGGACTCACAGAGATTATCCACGTATTGCTGGCCTCACCGAATTGGTTGAGAAACATGCAGAGAGTTCGCCCGAAGCAATAGCAATCACCTGCCAAGGGAAGGATCTGAACTATAAAGAACTGAATGGTCGTGCCAATCAATTGGCCCGTTATTTGATCCGGCAAGGCGTAGAGCCGGAAACGAGAGTCGGAATCTGTGTCGAACGATCCATCGAGATGGTGATCGGACTGCTTGGAATATGGAAGGCCGGAGGCGCTTATGTTCCCCTGGAACCAGCCCATCCCGATGACCGCTTGAAATTGATCGTGAACGATGCGGATATCCGGTTCCTCGTCAACGGGTGGCAATTGGCGGATCGGTTTTCCGACCAACCTTCCCTGCAACTGATCGATCTGGATAAAAATTGGGAAGCCATCGCGCGCGAGATTCCTCAGAATCTTCAAGCGCAGCTAACGCCTGATCATGCGGCGTATGTGATTTACACTTCGGGATCCACGGGCAAGCCCAAAGGAGTTGTGGTCACGCATCGGAACTTGCATAACTTGTTCAACGCGGTCGATGAAAATCTGCATTTCAACGCGAGTGACGTCTGGACAATGTTCCATTCGTATGCCTTCGATTTCTCCGTTTGGGAAATCTGGGGAGCGTTGATTTACGGGGGGCGGCTCGTGATCGTTCCTCATCTCGTCGCCCGCACTCCCGAAGAGTTCTGCAATCTGGTTTACCAGGAAGGCGTGACCATCCTGAGCCAGACTCCTTCTGCATTTCAGCACTTCATGACGGCGCATGAAGCGCTTAACCTCGGGAAAAAACTGAAGCTGAGGGCGGTAATCTTCGGCGGTGAGAAGCTCGAGTTTCAGGGATTGGAAAGGTGGTTCGCGCAATATGACGACAGTTTGCCGCAAATGATCAACATGTATGGCATTACCGAAACCACGGTACATACGACATATCAGAGAGTGACGCGGAAAAGGTTGATGGAATCTTCCGGAAGCCTGATCGGCGGGCCGCTGGCAAATATCCGAATCTACGTATTGAATGAACATCTGCAACCAGCGCCGGTGGGCGTGCTTGGTGAACTTTATGTAGGAGGAGAGGGCGTGGCGCGCGGATATTTGAATTTGCCCGGCCTCACCGCACAACGCTTTATCCCCGATCCTTTTGCTCAGCCGGGAAGCCGGATGTACAAAACGGGAGATCTGGCGCGCTGGAACAAAGATGGAAATCTTGAGTTCGGTGGACGCGCCGATCAGCAAGTGAAGATACGGGGCTTTCGCATTGAACTCGGAGAAATCGAGGCAGCTCTAAAAGAATTTCCGCAAGTGGCCCAAGCCGTAGTAATAGCCCGCGATGCCAAGAGCGGTGAGAAGCAATTGATTGGCTACGTGGCGCCATCTCCGAAAGCGGCGATTGATCCTGTCTTCTTGCGTCATGAATTGGCGCACTTATTGCCCGACTACATGGTGCCAGCCGCAATCGTGGAATTGGACAAAGTGCCGTTGACGGTAAATGGAAAACTGGACGTTAAGGCGTTGCCGAATCCGGACTTCCTAGCATCCAAAAGCTATCGGGCGCCGCGTACGATCCAGGAGCAAACCCTCTGCTCCTTATTTAATGAGGTGCTCGGCCTGGAGCACGTGGGAATTAATGATAACTTTTTTGAGATTGGCGGCCATTCCTTGCTGGCCATCCGGCTGGTGAGCCGCATTCGAGCCACGCTCGGTTTGGAACTCTCAATTCGCAACCTTTTTGAAGCACCCACAGTCGCCGGTTTGGTTGCACGGATGGCCAACCCAATTTTGGCCGATCCTTATGAGGTGATTCTGCCTATCAGAACATCGGGCAGCCGGTTGCCTCTGTTTTGCATACATCCTGGCCTCGGTCTGAGCTCTGGATACAGCGCTCTTATAAAACATACGGACTCCTCCTGGCCCATCTATGGAGTGCAAAACCGCGGGTTAAACCATCCAGGTCCATTGCCAGGTTCCATAGCGGAGATGGCCAGCGAATATCTGGTTCATATACGGAAACTACAGCCTCATGGACCGTATTATCTTCTGGGGTGGTCGTTTGGCGGATGCGTGGCACAAGCCATGGCATCATTGCTGGAGCAAACGGGGGAAGAGGTAGGCCTTCTCGCACTCTTAGACGCGTTTCCAGCGGACCGATACCAGCAAACTGAAAATTACGTCAATGAGTATGTTCAGGGAATGATTGCCGCGAATCCGGACGTGGCGAGCCTGATTCGTCCTGATCAATATCGCCGTCTCAATGAGATCGTCAGTAATAACATCAAACTTCAGCTACTACCGCAATCATTCTCGTATTCCGGAGATGCAGTTTTATTTGTTGCCGCTACCGAACATGACCAGGAGATGCTAGCGGGCTTGTGGCGGCCCCATATTCAAGGAGAGATCAAAACTCTTGCTGTTACTTGCGGTCATCTGGAGATGTTGCAGCCGGAACCGATTGCCCAGATTGGAAAATTTTTGAGCAATGAATTGGAAACATTGCCTCAGACGAAAGGCCTGGCGGAATCTGGGCTATCGCGGCCCGGATACTTACGCGACGTGGGCTCCAGGCGATCCACAAACCTAGCGCAATGATTGCCATGGTCGGGACCACATAAATACTGCCTTCTGGCCCGGTGGGGCCACCACTCCAGATCAGCCCACCCGAGGGGTGAGTCGCGAACAAGTGCCCTGTCGCCACCTGGCCGCTGTCGGCTACTCCATAAAGATAGGACTGTGACCAGTCCCAACCAGCGTGCAGTCCCACCGCCCAGTAAAGCGACTTGGTCAGCCACAGGCTCAAGGAAAACAGCAGACCGGCACCCACAACAGAAAAAATCCCGATCGGCGATTCTCCATGGTTGGGCAGATGCGTGGCGCCGAAAGCCAGTGATAGCAGCACCGCAGCCCACCAGAAACCGACACCTCGTGTCAGCGTAGATTGTAGATAGCCGCGCAAAAGCGACTCCTCGAACAAGGCTGTGAGCAGAAAAGCGAGACCCCACAGCAGTCCATAGCTCCATGCGCTCTTACCATGCAATGCTCGCCCATCAAAGATCAACCAGCCGCTCATTTTCAACGCGAGAACCAAGGTGGAGAGCGCCGCAACGCCCCCTGCAATCCCCAGCACGAATCGCGACAGTCCGCATTTGTCAATGAATCCGTAGGAAAGCACCGGATGCCCTTCGATCTTCGCCATGATGGCAGTAGCGACTAGAACGAGAAGCGCCAAAATACCGGCTGCGATCGCGGGACTCCAGGCTTCGAGACTTAGGTTAAGCTTCATGGAGTGCAACAGCAGGTTGACAGGAACGCGGGTCACGAGGACTTCGACCACAAGAATCACGGTGAAAATCAGCATGCTCCAGCCGGAGCGAATTCCCTGCGGCCCAACGAAAGACGAGCGCAGAGTCCACTTACTCGAAGACGACCCAAGTACTGGCTCTCTCTCGATATTTTCCGAATCCGCGGTGCCATCAACTTGCCTGTCAAAACCGTTCATGGTGTCCCCTTTGCTAACGGCCAGCGCCCGAGCGGCAAATGGGTTTCCCACTCAGAAAATACTGTTCAGATCCACTGTGTCTGTCCGACGACGAGATTCGATTACTCTCACTCATCATTTCTAGTTGGAACCAGGCGACAGAAGCCTGCATTGTCAGCCTATCAGCAAATTTTCGCTAGACTGTATAGAAGAGACCACTTTGCTCTGGTTGAAAACATATAAGATGTGTCGTTGAACGTTCAGAAAGAACCGATATCCGCTTGTGAACTGTCAGCGCGTGAATGCGATCTGGAAGCGTTGTGAATGATCTTTTGTTGAACGGAAAATACTAATGTCCGCCGACGAAGTGGTCCGTGTGCATCGCAACATAATTTTACCGCTCCCTCATCAATCAGGATTAAGGCACTTGCTGACCGCTAGGAACGGCGAGGACCTCTCCTCGCGCTTCCGCCTGGTGGCGGTTTACACGCGTCACGCATTATTGGACAGTGGTCACCAAGGGGACAAGCAAGCCTGCGCGGCATTTATTTGGCTCACTTGCTCAACGCGCGAGCCACCTCGGCTTCACGCGTTGTTTATAGGTAAGCGAAGTAGATAAGCGACGTGCCGTGCTCCAGTTTCCGGTTTGGTTATCCTAATTTACTCGCTTGCGCGTGGCCGAAAGGCACGAGATAGAGCCGTTTCCAACTGGTCCGGCTTAAATCCAAACGGCCCCGGTTGGCTTTTGTACGCAATGCGGCGTTGCGAGTCGATCAAATAGATGCGGTCGGGCCAGCCCGTATAGGCTTGTTCGGTTGAATTGCCAAACTCGTCGAGCACAGCCGGAAATTCGATCCCAAGTTTCCGCACGCAAGCTCCGGCTACAAATGCTCTTTCTTCTTCAGTCTTCGGGCTGGCAAAAACAACTTTGTCTTTGACATTGTTTTCCATCTGCCACACATCGCTGGGATGGGCTTCGGTAATGTACACAACCAGGAACGCAACGCGCCCGCGATACTGCTCGTAAAGCTTATTGAGGGCAGGAACCTCCCGCCGAAACGGCGGTCAAGTGTAGCTGCCGAATACCAAAACCACGGGTAGCTGTTGGCTAAGCAGCGACAGTTGAACTCGCTCGCTTTTGTCCAGCTTGAGCAGTGAGAAGTCTGGCGCGGGATCGCCGACGTGAAGGGTTCCGGCGCGAGCGTGGAGCCAGGCCGTCTCGAATGGAAAGATCAGGAAGGGGGCGGGACCGGGCATTCTGGCCATCACCTGCCCGAAGGTCTCGGGAGGCTGATGCATCGCCCACCAGACCAAAGTTCCGAATGAAAGGTAAGCAATCATCAGAACGAACAATAGTCTGACCAGTAGCTTTTGAGCGAACGGAGTAAGCTTCAAACGACGACTATGCATATTCTTTCTCGATTGCTGATAATTGCGCGGTTGACTCGACGTAGCCCTCTTCAGCCAGACGCCGGCCATTCTCGCGATACATGTCTGGATCACTAGGAGCCCAAGTTGCCAGGCCGTCAACGTAGCGGTTGTACATGCAGAAAGCGGCAGCGATCAGGACGGTGTCGTGAATTTCTTTGTCGGTCGCGCCATGCTGACGAGCGCGGTCAACGTCAGAGGTTGTGACTTGCTTGCCGCCTTTTTGAACTTTACCGGCAAGCGCAAGCAATGCCTTCATCTTGTCGGAAATCCGGGCTGACTCGAAGTTGAGCTTCACATCGTTCACCAGCTTCTCATCGCCGCCGAGGCGATAGGCCATCACAGCTCCGTGAGCGTGCTGGCAGAAATAGCAATCGTTCTGAGAAGAGACATAGGTTGCGATCATTTCGCGGTCCGCGGGGGGCAGACTGTTCGGCCCGCGGAGAAGCATCTCCGCCAATGCATTGAGTGGTTTCGCTGTTTTAGGATTGAAAGCCATCGGTCCGAGAATGCCGGGCAAATTGCCGGGAACCTTGATGTGAGCCATGACGTTGACCTCCTCAAAATCGTCAAAACAAAAACTTCAGCGCCACCTGAATCACCCTCGGGCTTACATCCGACTGGATTTGCCCGAAAGTCGGCGATTCGATGTCGCTGACCGGCAAGCGGAAATTGGTATGGTTCAACACATTAAACAATTCACCGCGAAACTGAAGCTCTTTCGATTCCGTCAGACGAATGTTCTTGAAGGCCGAGGCGTCCCAGTTCACGTATCCCGGGCCCTGGACTACGTTGCGGCCTTCGTCCCCGAAGACCTCGAACCGCCCAAGAGGGTCCGGTTGGAGTTGCTGAAAGGCGCTTACGTTAAACCATTCCTGAGGCGTGCGCGGACCGGAGTTTGGGTTGCCAATCAGATTGGGGCGGTTCGCGGAAAATCCGGTGATCTCCGGTGCCTGCCCTTGCAGCGAAACGTCGTTCGAGTCGAATACCGTGAAAGGACCCCCACTCATGGCAGTCAAAATTCCGTTCAGCTGCCAGTTGCCGAGAACGTGCCCATACCAGGTGCTGGAGTGTTGCAGAAACGGCAGCACCCACTGATAACTCAGTACGAGTCGATTGTGGGAGTCGAACATGGATCGGCCACGTTCGGCGGCAAGATCAAATGGGTTCTGTGCCAGGTCGTTTTCTCCGGCCACGGGCTGCGAAGCGGAGCCCGTGATGTTGAACGAAGACACATCATCGATGGAGTGCGACCAGGTGTAGGACGCAAGGAACGACAGGCCATGGCTAAAGCGTTTTCGCAGGCTGGCTTCCAAAGCGTTGTAGCTGGAGTTTGCGACGCTGGCCATTTCGCCAACCGAGCCATAAGTGCAATTACCCGTCGGATTCGCCAGCGTACACCCAGAATAGAGACGACGGTAGTTCACATTGTTTTCAGTGGAAATCGGACACGGGGTCGCCGGCGTACAGCCAGCGCTGGGGTCATTGGTGACGGCGCCGGGGACAAAGACTGGAGGATCGCCCTCAATGAATCGCGGCAGCCTCACGCCGGTGGTGCCCACGTACCCGATCTGGAAGAGCCAGTCCTGGCCAAGAGATTGTTGAATGTTTAGATTCCAATCCTGCGCGTAGGGCAGATGCAGGTTGCGTGCAGTCACGAGCAGAGTCATTGGCTCGGGGAAAGCCTGCGCAAAAGGATTGGAGGTGGTGTAGGGGTCGGCAAATGTGTTTAAGAAGGGAGGGCTCAGCTGCAGGGTCTTCAGGTAGGGAGGAGAACTGACCGGATCCTGCAGCGGCCCACCCTCGCCGGTATAGTAAGGCTCATAGAAAATCCCGTAGGCCACGCTGACTACAGTTTTGGAGTCATGTCGCGGATCCCAAGCTAAACCGAAGCGCGGAGCGAACGCTGTTTTCTGAGTTGGAATCAGTCCTGCCGGCACACCCGGATCGCCAGGATAAAGAAGTCCCGCTGGAGCATTGGGAACGACTCGCGACTGCGCTCCGGGAACAAACAGATTCACTTCGTTGTGCCTCTCAGTCGTGGGGAAGGGCAACTCGTAGCGAAGTCCCAGGTTCAGCGTCAGGCTAGGTGTGACTTTGTAGGTATCCTGCCCGTAAGCGTCCAGAGCTCGATCGCGGATTTCACGGGCAAAGTTACCGCCGCCCTGAAGAAAGACCACTGGATTACCGGACAGGAAGCTGGCAAATCCGTCGCTATAGGGAAAATCCGCGAATACAAAGAAGCCATTGCTCGCGATACCCTGCAACGCATTGATCTGTTCGCGGCGATAGCCTCCGCCAAATTTCAACTCGTGGCGGCCGTGAACCCAACTAAGAGAGCCGGAGAGATCAAAAGTATTTTGATATGTGTTGCGTGGCCCCGTGATGGGGTCGCCAACCGAAGCGTATCCGCCGACCTGAATGAACGGTGGTCCGGCGGCCGAAGGTAACGTCGGAGCATACTGAAAGCCCAAGTCCGATGGCGACTCGTGATTCAGGTGTTCGTCCAGCAGAAACGCATTGCGGAGATACGAAAAGCGCGCGACGCCGATGATTCTGGGGGAGAAGATATGCGTCTCCTGCGCGACAAAGTTCTGGGCACGGTCATACTCTCCCACCGGGAAACCGGGAACATTCGCTCCTACCGGCGAAAGCGGATCCGTCGTGGGGCCGCTGCTGTACATGTAGCGGAAATTCAACGTGTCGGCGTGGGAAAGGTAATGATCCATGCGCACGCCGAATTGGTCGTTATTTTCGCTTAAAGTCTGCGTTGCGATAAATCCGTTTGTTCCGTTGTTCGGCAGAGGGAAAAACGGCAAGAGATTTTGCGCAACGGGATTAATCGAGGGCAATTGGCCGTTCGGAACTAGAACCGGCTGACCGGTAAAAAAGCTAAAAAGCGGCTGTGGAAAAGTGCCTTCCCGTTCCGCCAGCGAAGGCACGGTTGCCGGCACCGTCTCACCCTGCCGGTTTCGGAAGCCTTCGTAATATCCGAAGAAGAAAGTCTTGTCCTTAAGGATCGGCCCTCCGAAGGTGGCACCAAACTGGTTCTGTTTCAACGGCTGCACGTTCTGCGTGAAGTAATCGGAGGAATCCATCGCGTCGTTGCGAAGAAATTCCCATGCGGCGCCATGAAATGAATTGGACCCTGACCGCGTAACGATGTTGGTCGTAGAGCCCGTGTTCCGTCCGAACTCCGCATTCGCGTTGTGGCTCAGAATTTTGAACTCAGCAATCGCATCGATCGGTGGCTTGAGAACAAATCCGCCGTCCACGGAGCTCACATTGTCGGCACCGTCGATCATGAAATTGTTTGATTCGGGGCGCTGACCATCGACGGCGTAGGCCTGATTCTGCCGCGCCGGACCGCCGGCTTCGAGCAGTCCAGGAGTCAGGGGCAAGACGCCGGGCTGAAGTAACCCCAGCTGAGAAAAATTGCGGCCGTCCAGCGGGAGGTCGAGGATCTCGTGCTCCATCACGGTTTGCCCGAGACTGCTGACCGTGCTCTGCACCAGAGCCGCATTCGCACTCACTTCCACCTGCTGCGTCTCCGACCCGAGTTTGAGGTGAATGCCGACCGTCGCAGTCTGGTTCACGTCCAGCGAGATTCCTTGCTGCAAGTAGGTCTGGAAACCTTTCGCCTGAGTCTCTAACTGGTAATGCCCGATCGGGAGTTCGACCAGCACGTATTCTCCCTGACGGTCCGTAATCGCAACCCGTGTCAATCCGGTTTCGATCTGCTTTGCGGTAACCGTGGCTGCCTGCACAATCGCGCCGCTCTGATCGCTCACAGTTCCGCGAATGCTCCCTGTGATTTGCTGTCCGACAACATTCAAACTTGTAAGCAGGGCCATCAGGAACAACGTCAGCGTTTTCGCACTACGCATGCTTTTCCCCATTCGTCCTCAAGAATCAAGATTGATTTCGCAAAACAGTTTCTCGCCGGCGCTTTAGAGAACACGCACGAGAATTCGCCCACAGATTGAAGTGCGGCGACTATAGGGATGCTTTGCAGCAGGGTCAATAATCGGAAAGCAGTACTTGCTTCAATCACCAAGTGAAAAGAGGGCCGCCCCGTAGTGCTTTCGCATTATTGCGTCGCGAGTCATCTCCCAGCTAACTTATCGCCACTCCTATTTGTCTTTATCATGGTCGTCTCAGTCGGCGGCAGAAGATTGGGCCCTGGATGAAGGTTAATCCGTCGATACGAATGATATGAATACAGACAACGATGCGAAGAGTTTGTCAAGAACAGACGGGACTCCAGCCGCAAAGCCAGCCACGAAAATCAGGATCATTGAAGACGCGGAAGCCACCGGAGAAACGGCTGCCGCTTACGACTTTTGGCGAGCCGGGTCGGGGAGACAGCAAGTTCCGGGCATCATCAAGTGCTTCGGAGCGCGGCCTGACTTTCTGCGTCGCATCATCGAACTGGGAAACACCATCCATTTCTCGGAGGGCCATCTCTCCCGCCGCCATAAGGAGATGATTGCCAGCTACGTTTCTTATCTGAATCGGTGTCCGTATTGACTGGACAGCCATGCCTACTTCCTGCGGGTTCAGGGAGCATCCGATCAATGTGTAAAGGCAATCGTAGAAGGCAAGCTTGACGAGGCGGGCCTTACGGCCGCGGAGCGCGCCCTGTTGGCATATGTGGAGTTGATCACCCACGCTGCTTACCGGTCTACTCCAGAGGATGTCGAAAAATTGCGAATCGCCAGCTGGAAGGAAGAACAGATCTCAGAAGCGGTATATATCACAGCCTTGTTCGCCTTTTTCAATCGTGTCGCTGACGCATTCGGCGTTCCTTCTCAGGACTATCTCTCGACCGGAAAATTGACACCTTGATCTTCGCTCATTCAATCTCGACCTCGAAGGAATCCGAGTAGCGGGGAAGCAGGAGATTCGTTGACGCCGCCATTCCTAGCGCTATTGCGAGGAGAGTCAGCAAAGAAGCATAGGAACCAGTCGCATCGAATGCACGCCCCAGTATCACGGGACCGATGGCTCCCGCAGCGGCATAGAACGTCCAGGTGAGACCATACAGAGTGGAAAAAGCGCGCAGGCCAAAATAACGCGTCAGCAGGTAAGGTGTAACGGCGGCTTCGCCTCCGGCGCCCACGCCAATAAGTGCAGCGGCAAGACAGCCCGAAGGAAAACTAGTCGCGCGAGCGAGAAGAAAAATGCCCAGCGCGGTAATAAGGTTGATTACCAGCGCGACGCGCGGTCCGAAGAATCGGTCCAGCAGCCAGCCCACCACAATCCGGCCAAGCAGGCTTGATCCCCCGAGTATGGACGCGCAGAGTGCCGCACTTCCGGCCGTGAGACCTCGATCGGTCAACAAAGCGGAAAGGTGAGTAATCGCCCCGTTCATGCTGATCTAACTTACGAAAAGGATAGCGGTGACAATCCAGAAGGCAGAAGAGCGCAAGCCCTGCTGCCACGTCATTCCAGAATGGGCGACCGGAGTGGCCTTGTTTCCGGTTACTCCGCGCTCGCGGATGTAGCGCCAACTGAGGGGCAAGCCGAGTAACAATGCGAGACCGCCGAGAGATGCGTACGCTGCGCGCCAGCCAAACCGGCTGATGATGGATTGAGCGGCTACAGGTAAAATCATGGCGCCCAAGCCCGCTCCAACCATCACAAAAGCCAATGCCGTCCCCAAACGTCGCTGAAACCAGGTGGAAATCGATCGCGAAAAAGCCAGATGAGCAGCGCCATTCCCAACGACGCCCAGCACAAAATAAGTCAGGTAAAACTGCCACAATCCGGAGCGCAACAGCGACAACGAGGCGATGGCGCACGCGTATATGGTGATGCAGACAAGGATGATGCGGCGAGGACCGAAGCGGTCGATCCACCGCCCAAGCAGCGGGGAAATGAAGCCCAAAGTGACAGCGGCAATAGCGAAGCCGCTGGAGATGGCCTCGCGGCTCCAGCCGAATTCCGCAGCTAGCGGCTTCACAAAAACGGAAAACGTGTAAACGAATAGCGAACCGAATCCCGCCATCACACCGAGACACGCTGCCAACACTACCCGCCAGCCGTAATAGCTGAGATCGAATTCACTTGGGCCGGACCCACTGTTGGCGCGTGGCGTCATCGCCACGCCGACTTCGACACTTCCGGGAAAGGGCTCCTCGCTCATTGTTTGATTTCTTGGTCTCTGTGTCTTATGCAGGAGTGGGATAATACACAAAACACTCGCCGGCATCTCTAGCCTTTTTCTAGTATTCTGCGATTCGTAATCGCAAGCGAGGTTTCTGCATTCAGAAACGCCCGTTAGATGGAATTAACGTGCCATCGTGCGTGAGTTTAGCGGCTCGAATTTCGCCATTCCCGTTGGCTACGGGGAGTCACTTCTGAAACCTTAAAATCCGGCGCCGTTGCATAAACCGCCGGAGCGCTATGTGAAACTTGGCTTCGGCGGCGCACACACTGATTCAAACCAGCGACTGATGTACACCTCGGCATGAGCTTCACCGCAGTAATGCCGGGCTCCGGCCACGTTGGCGGTTTCAGAATTCCACCGGTACACAGTAAGCTCGGAATCTCCACATCGAATCACGAACCAGTGGATGGGATTAGTCGTCACCAGTCCACAGACTTCACATCTAAATTCCTGGAGAGATGTCATGCGTTCCGTTTCATATACCAGTAGTTTGTCATCTTCACTCCACGATCGAGGCTGGTCGCAGACTTGGTGTCAGAATCGTCAGTTCGCCGACTTGTTCCCTCTTCGCGGTACCACGCAGGTGGGCATGATCCATCATCCAAACCTCTGGAATGATCTCGCCGACCAGTTGTCCATGGCAGAAAAATCGCACCAGCGAACTCTCAGAAACCACAATACCCACCGCCTTGGTAACAGCACTCATATTGGCCGCGGCAATGTGACGGCTGCCGAGTCCCAACGGCACGGCCACTTGTGCGGCGACGGCATCGAGATAGCGGCACGCGGAAAGGACAATTCCTTTGCGGCTTACTACAAACCCACCGTCCAGCTGCGCCAATTCCTTGATGGTTCCGCGGAGATTGAGGTTGCTGACATGTCGCGAAGCCTCAGGATGCCCCAGCAACGGATCCAAAATCAATGGTCTGGATCTCGCGAGGACGGCATTCTCATCCCCGAGTGTGAACAGCGTGCCAACGCGCCTTCCCTCTCGGCCTTCGCGAGCAATTTCGACTGCGAGCCCAATTAGGGACTCTAGAACGTCGGGATCATATTCCGTGACTTGGCAAAGAATACTCTCAAACATCCATTGGACTCCTCGCTTCTGGTAGACGCTACGGACAGGCAGCGGAGATGCACTCTGCTTTGGATGAAAGACCCACAAGGAGGATTCAGACACGAATTGTGTCGCCAATGTTGTTTGCTTTAATCGAGTCGGGGTTTAATCGAGTCGTGGAGCACGTTGGACTTTAAACCGCGGTCAGCAATTACACTTTAATCGTCGGGAACATCATCTTCCAATACCTCACCCGGACACTACTCGCCGTGTTCGGCTATGTTGCCGCGGATTTTGAGCAGTTCATGCCACAAGGTTGGTCCTTCGCTGCCCGCGGCATAGTTGGGAAAGGCGGGCACCGGTAAGTGCACCCACGCTTCTTCAATCGGCGTAATGATGCGCCACTCCGCCTCTACTTCGTCTCGGCGTGTAAATAGTGTTGCATCGCCACGCATCGAGTCGAGCAGCAGAGTTTCGTAGGCAACTGGACCCTTGGATCCAAAGCTCACTTGGTAAGAGAAGTTGGCCTGAACCGTCACCGTCCGCATTTGCGTTCCCGGTCGCTTCGCGTCGAATGCGATCGAGATTCCCTCGTCCGGCTGAATGCTAATTGTGATGACATTGGGGCCAATTACCGATGACATACTCGCAAACAAAGCCTGTGGCGTCGGTTTGAGATGCACGCGGATCTCAGTCAGATTCCGTGCAAGATGCTTCCCCGTCTGGATGTAGAAAGGAACTCCCGCCCAACGCCAGTTCTCGATCTGAAACTTTACGGCTGCGTAGGTCTCGGTTGCGGAGTTGGGATTCACGCCTAGCTCTTGCCGATAGCCCGGTACCGGTTTCCCGTCAATCACGCTGGGACCATATTGCCCTCGAACTGTGAATCGCGCTACGTCCTCAACACTCATAGGCCGAATGGATCGAAATACCTGCACCTTCTGTTCACGCACCGAATCCGCATCAAACGCTATCGGCGGCTCCATCGCAGTCAACGCCAGCAACTGAAGCAGATGTTTCGCCACCATATCGCGCAGCGCGCCCGTCTCTTCGTAGAACGCCGCGCGGCTTTCCACTCCCACGGTTTCAGCGGCGGTGATCTCCACATAGTCGATGTAGTTTCTGTTCCACACCGGTTCGAACAGCGAGTTGCTGAAGCGGAAGACGAGGATGTTCTGCACGGTCTCTTTGCCAAGATAGTGGTCAATCCGGTACACCGTTTTCTCGTCGAATACACCGCGCACAATGTCATTCAGCTCAAGCGCCGATCCCAGGTCACGCCCGAAGGGCTTTTCCAGAACAATTCGCGTCCACCCATGCTCGCGGCGGTTTAGTCCAACCGCTCCCAAACCTTCAATGATAGGTCCCGCTACTGACGCGGGCGTCGATACGTAGAACAAATGGTTTGGGCTCGAACCATTCTTCTCCATCTCCTCCAGCCGAACGCGCAACTGCGAATAGAACTTCGGATCGTTGATGTCGCCTACCATGTAGTGCAGCCGCGTTTGAAAGTCTGTCCATCCCGCCTCGCTGAAGTCGCGTGTGTCTTTCGACTTCGCGGCTGCCTCCCCTGTTTTCTTGCGAAACTCTTCAGAGCTCATCGGCGTGCGGCCGATTCCGAGAACTTCAAACTCAGGGTTCATGCAGCCCACACATGACAGGTTGTAAAGGCCCGGAATCAGCTTCCGCCTCGTCAGATCACCCGAGGCTCCAAAGATAACCAGGACACACGAATCTCCGGTTGGCAGTGGTTCTTGCGACAATTTCTCGAGGGGACTGGCTTGAATAACCGCAGACATAATCTTCTCTCTATAGATGTTCTCGACATGGATTTCGAATCGCACCCGAAATTAGTCCGCAGTCATTCCTCCGTCAACCGCCAGGGATGCCCCGATGATGTAGGACGCCTTGTCAGAGGCAATGAATACGATGGCATTTGCAATTTCTTCGGGTGTGCCGATGCGCTTATTAGGAACTTGTGCGTCAAGGAAATTTTCTTTGTTTTCCTTTGTTTGCGCAAAGTGGTTGAACATTCTGGTTTCCACCGGTCCAGGGCCAACGATGTTGACACGAACGCCTGTGCCGGCAAGTTCGATCGCCGCCGACTTCGTGATGCCTTCCACGGCATGCTTGCTGCCGACATACGCGGCCGCACTAGGGCCGCCGACTTTGCCGTACGCAGACGAGATGTTAACGATGCTGCCTTTGCCTTGCGGAAGCATTGTCCGAATCTCGTACTTCATGCTCAGAAGCACACCGAGTACATTTGTGTCGAAGATGGCTTTATAGTTCTCTGTGTTTGCATCTGCGGTGGACTCGGGATTGCCCACGGTGCCAGCATTGTTGACGGCAATGTCGAGGCGGCCGAAACGAGCGATGGTCTTGTCGACGAGGTCCTTGACTTCCTCTTCATGCCTCACGTCGGTGCGCACAAATTCGGCCTCAGTGCCGATGTTGCGCAGTTCAGTGGCTAGCTTCTGACCTTCATCATCGTGCCGACCGGAAACAACAACCCGCGCTCCTTCACGCGCGAAGGCCACGGCCGTGGCGCGACCGATGCCAGTCAGCGCCCCGGTAATCAAAACAACTGGTGAACTCATAGCACTACCTCCCTTGATTCAGAGCATATAGCCTGGGCATGGCTAACTGCGCCTCGCCAGGTCGTTCTGAATAGCTCAGATCACTTGCTTAGATTGCGAATGCAGATATTGGTACCGCGGTTGGAGCATACTTTGTTGCGCTGGCATCGATGCCTCAGAAGCATCGGCGTGTGGAATGGAATTACGATATCTCCGCAATTTCGTCGGGTCGGCGAGGCGGGAAGTCTGACGATGGCAGCAGAGCAAAGGGGCACGCGTCTGGCTTAATGTACCTTTTTTAAGACACGAGCCACCAACTCGTCCAATCTCGAAAGCAAAAGCTTTAGGATGGGAGACTCGTTCGACTTTTTGTAGCCGAGAACTAAATCGACAGTTGGCGCATATCCCTTCAGAGGGCGACTCGTTACAGAGGAAGGCAGAAAGTTCTGTGCGTAAGCAGGTAACAGCCCTACGCCGCGTGTCGACACTATTAAGGAAAGTCCCATGGTGACATGGTCCGCCTCGTGAGCGGGCGTGATATTGATTCCGGACCGCTTCAGGTAATTGTCAATGACCGCACGCAGTACAGGAGCCGTGCCCGAAACAATCACGAATGTCTCGCCTACTAGATCCCCCGGACTGATGGTTTTGAGCGCAGCGAGATGGTGGTCACTAGGCAAGATCACCATCAAAGGCTCCTTCACGAGAAGGCGGAACGCCAACCCTGGCACTGCTTTCTCCCGTCGAAGAAACGCCGCGTCGATTTTTCCCTTCGAAAGGCCATCCGCAAGCAGCGGGGAATATTGACTCGATATCATCACGTCGATGTTAGGGAGTTCGTCGCGCAAGATCCGCATGGCTTCGGGCATCCACGTCAATTCGTGGCCGGTCAAAAAGCCCATAGTGAAGCACGGCTTGGCGGGATGAGCGACTCGGCGCGCGGCTTCAGCTGCCGCGCCAACCTGCGATAGCACCGCGCGGGCGTGATCGAGAAAGGCTCTACCCGCCGGTGTCAGCTCGATGCCGCGACCTGTGCGCATCATGAGTTGCGCGCCAACCTCTTCTTCAAGATCCCGGATCTGGCGGCTGAGCGATGGCTGCGAGGTGTGCAACTTAGACTTTGCTGCCAAGGTCAGACTCTCGGTCTCGGCTACCGCAATGAAATAACGCAGGTGTCGTAATTCCATCTTTCAACATACTCCGAAAGCATCGCTGTTCACCTTACAAAATATCTCTTCAAGATGCGACGGCCAGTTTGCCAAAACATCTGATGAGGTGATGAGCTTTTGGATGCGTCGGCCAAACTTTTTGACTCATGCCTAACCTTACACCGCCTTGGCTGCACTTTTTGGAGGGCGTCGTACTGGAATATTCTGCGACCATACGGTCTCTTCATGACTCTACTGGGGAAACAGCTTTGGCTCTGACTGCGGACGGAAGCGGCCCTTCGCGCTATCCGTGTGCGTGTGCCGCTTTTAAAGTCCAAGAGTCTCCCTCGCCAGAGAGATGGCGTATTGCCAGGGCTGCATCAAGAATGGGCTTCGAAAGGGAGGAATTATTCCGGTGACGGCGAACAAATTATCGGTGCAGGTGGCAATTAATTCATGGCGGCTTGTCTTGGAGCGAGCGAACAAGACACTTTCAAATCTTACGGAAGACCAACTTTTGAAAGAAGTAGCACCGGGGAGAAACCGTCTCATCTATCTGTGGGGGCACCTCACTGCCGTTCACGACGCCATGTTCCCAATTCTCGGTCTAGGAGAGCGACTGCACCCTGAACTCGATGCAATCTTCGTCTCCAGTCCTGATAAGACAGGGCCGCAGTTGCCCCCTATGGGAGAGCTGAGAAAATATTGGGACGAAGTGAATGGCAAGCTACTTTCGCAGTTCGCAAGTCTTTCCGAGGATGAGTGGTTACATCGGCATAATGCAGTGTCTGAGGGAGATTTTGCCAAAGATCCGACCCGGAACCGATTGGCTGTTCTGCTGAGTCGAACTAACCATATGTCCTACCACTTGGGACAGATAACTCTTGCTCTCAAATAACGGAACTTAACTCGTCGTCTCCTGTGTATCTTTGGCAAGCAACTTTGGAGCTTCGCCGGCACTCTTCCGCATATGAACAATGACTCCACCTTTCCTCAAAGTGAACTTCATCCATTAACGCTTTCATCACGAGGATGCCACGGCCGTGAACCGATCCAATGTGCTGTAGGGTCCGGGACATTATTAATGTCAAATCCTTTTCCTTCATCCTTTTACAGCGATGGACACTTCGTCAGGCTCGCACCGGCAGGTAACGTAGACATGTTTTCGACGATCCTCATGATTTCCATGAATGATGGCGTTTGCCAGGGCTTCCCGCAACGCGATTTCAACGTCGCTCACCCCCTTCAGGAACGCAGCTGCAATTCCTCAGCAAGAGCATGAGCTTATCCACGAAAAGAGAAATCGCAGTTACTTCGCTTGGCAAGGGGGCACTCCAGAGCGATGTGCGGACCTCGGTGATCATGCGTTATCGTCATTCAGAAACTACCTTGGTGATTGCAATACTCCTCTCTATGACTGAGGCAATTGCGAGACGTCCCATCCGCCGCCCATGGCTTTGATCAAGAGCACGTTCGCTTCGAGGCGCCGTCTCAGAATGTCGATGTCGTTTCTCTCGTTCGTCAAAGCCGTGGTTTGTGAAGTCACCACTTGCAGGTACGTGTCAACGCCGCCGGCATAGCGGTTCTGAAACAGCTTGAGCGATTCTTCCGCAGCACTCGTGGCCTGTTGTTGTTGCGCCGATTCGGTGCTGAGGACGCGCAGGACTACCAGGTTATCCTCGACTTGCTGAAATGCATCAAGGACAGTTTGCCGATACCCAGCTACAGCAGCGTCGTATCCGGCGCGGGCTGATTCAGTAGTCGCCCGCCGTCGCCCAGCATCGAAAAGCGTCTCCGACAGTTGCGGCCCCACCGCCCAGAAACGGCTAGGCCAGGTGAGCCAATTCAAAATCGAAGATCCCTCTAATCCCGCACTCGCGGCTAGATTGAGAGTCGGATAATAGGCCGCCCTGGCAATGCCGACTTGCTCGTTGGCGGATGCCATGCGACGTTCCGCTGCAGCAATATCTGGACGACGCTCAAGAAGCCGCGCCGGCAGGGTAACGGGAACGCTGGGCAGCACGGGCGCTACAAGATTCAGGGGAGAAACTGCCAGGTGGAATGCCGCCGGAGGTTTTCCGATAAGAATCGCGAGAGCGTGCTCGTACTGCGCGCGTTGGACAGTAATATCGGAGGCCAGCACCTGGGCAGCCTTAAGCTGCGTCTGCGCCTGCGCCACGTCCGATTTCGGCGATGCCCCGCCCTCGAAGCGATTTTGTGTCAGCCGTAACGCTTCGGTATAAGCCTTCACCGTATCGTTCAGAAGTCTCTCCTGGGCGTCGGCGCTCCGAACTTCGAAGTAGTCGACCGCAACTTCGGCATGCAGGCTCAACCGAGCAGTTTGCAGATCAGCTGCGCTTGCCTGGGCCTGCTGCCTGGCAGATGCTACACTGCGACGAACACGCCCCCACAGGTCGATCTCATACGACAAATCAAGAGGAAGAATAAAATCTCCATTGCCATTGTTGACTGAGCTGGACGGGAAATAAGGTTTGTTAGCGGAAGATCGAATGTCGGAGATGCTGGGAGAACTTCCAATGGTCGGTGCTTGCGAGGCGCGATTGAAGCGAATCGCCGCCCGGGCTTGCCGTAGATTCGCCTCAGCGATCTTCAGGTTCTGGTTGGACGAGTCCACCTGCTCTTCGAGCTCGTTTAACACTGCATCGCCGTAGAGTTTCCACCACTCTCCGCGGATGAGGTCATCGTCTGGTTGTGCGACCTTCCATCCGTCTCCCTCTTTCCACTCCTCTGTCTCTTCAAAGTTTGGCGTCACCGGCACCGTCGGTTTGACGTATCTGGGACCAACCATGCAGCCAGACATGAGTAATCCGATGGCACTCACAAGAACGATGCCACAGCGTCTCATTCTCATTGCCTTGCTCCATTAGCGTTCTTAGCGACCAGCTGTACAGCGGCTCCATTTGCAAGCGAGTCGGACGGGTTCACAATCACCGTATCGTGCGCCGATAGCCCGGAGATCACCTCGACCGTGCTGCCATAGTCCTGCCCGATTGAGATAGCAGCGAGTTCGACATGACCATTGCGAACAACTCCTACCCGCAATCCTTCGGCGCGGAAGAGCAAGGCGTTTGATGGGATGGTGACCGAGCCGGAATGGGGAGGAACGCGGAGATGCACAAACGCATATGCACCGGGCAGCAGGCGCCCGGTTGGATTGTCAACGTCCACCTCAACATTTAGCGTGCGTGAGGTCGCATCAATCGCATCGGCGTTGCGTACGATAGTGCCCGTCAACGTTTCGCCAGGTAGTGCATCTAGCATGAGCTTTGCCTGTTCTCCGTTCTTCACAAATGCGGCGTAGATCTCGGGCACGGCAACATAGACACGTAGCGTCTGAATGGCTGCCATATGAAACAGCTCTTTCGGGCCCGAATTGTCGCCGGCCTGCACTAACGCCCCGATGTCTGTATTGCGGGCCGTAACCACACCATCAAAAGGAGCGGTAACGCGCTCGAAGGCTTGGAGTTGTTCTAAGCGTTCGACGTTGGCTTTACCTGAATTCACCAGAGCCTGTTTCGAATGGAGATCGCTGACGGCCTGGTCGGTTTCCTGGTGCGAAACAGAATCGGTCTCAAGCAGATGTTGCCAGCGCACAGCCGTGATTTTCGCCAACTGGAGATTCGCTTCGGCATTTTCCAGATCGGCCCGTGCCTGTTGCAATTGCTGGTCAAGCTCCGGAGTTTCAATCGTGGCCAGAAGTTGGCCTTTTTTTACGCGTGCGCCGATGTCCACGTACCAGTGCTTAACGTAGCCGCTCGTCCGCGCGTAGATGGGAGTGTCATTGAAGGCTGACGTACTCCCCGGCAGCGCGATTTCATCTGCATCTGCACTCGCTTTGGGAAAGACCACGTCCACATAAGGAATCGCCGAAGCGTGCGCACTTTCTCGTAGTCTGACTTCAGCCGTGAGCCGGGAGTGTACCCCGGAGGCAATCGCCAGTACCGCACACGCTATAACGATCACAGTGATCGCGATTGCTCGCTTGCTGAATGCACGTCCTGACTTGTTCGAATCTAAGTTGTTCGGGCCTGAATCGCTCCGAGCCACTTCCGTCGCGACTGCAAGATTGTTTGTTTCATTTGTTGGCATGGTTAGAGCCTTTCCGTTCTCGACTTGCGTCCATGAAATATTGCGAATACAGATGGGACGAACACCAGCGTCGCTACGGTCGCGCAAAGCAGACCGCCGATGACTGCGCGTCCTAGAGGCGCATTTTGCTCTCCCCCCTCGCCGAGACCTAGCGCCATTGGCACCATGCCGATAATCATGGCAAGCGCCGTCATAATGACCGGACGGAACCGAGTGGTGCCCGCTTCGATTGCGGCTTTCAATGAGTCGCCATGGATTTGCAGCTTTTCCTTCGCGAATGAAATCACGAGAATGCTATTGGCCGTCGCAACCCCGACGCACATCAGAGCGCCCATCAGTGCCGGAACGCTAAGGGTTGTGTGGGTGAAAAAGAGAAAAAGAACGATCCCCGCCATGGCTGCCGGCAGAGCAGTAATAATGATGAAGGGATCGAGCCATGACTGGAAATTCACGACGATCAGCATGTAGACAAGCACAATCGCGAAACCCAATCCAATGATCAAACCGAGATAGGAACTGCGCATGGTTTCCACTTGGCCGCGAATCGTAATAAAAGTTCCCCGGGGCAGTGATTTTCGATTGGCCTCGACGATTCGTTGCACGTCGCGGCTTACAGCTCCGAGGTCGCGATCCTGAACCGCGCCGTAAATATCGACCACGCGACGGATGTTGTAATGGGATACGATGGCCATCTCGCGTGAGCGCTGCATCGAAGCCACGTCAGCTAGAATCTCGGGATTGGATTTGCTGCCGCCCGCGATAGGAATGTTCTCAACATCTTTGACTGTTTGAAGGCGATACTGCGGTGTCTGCGCGACCAGGTTGTAGCTCACGCCATTGTTCCAATTCACAAAGAACATCGGGGTTATCTGGAAGCTACCGCTGAGTGAATTCAGGACGCTTGAAGCCACCTCCCGCTCTGTGTAGCCGGCCTGAGCTGCCTTGGTTCGGTCCACGTTTATTTCGAGGGTCGGATAGTCGAGTGGCTGCTGAATATGCAAGTCCGTAAGACCTGATACCTGGTGCAATTCGGTCAAGATATTGTCAGCGATTTCGTGGCTGGCTTGCACATTCGCGCCTTCGATTTGCACGTCAATGGGTGCAGGGAGGCCGAAGTTAAGGATCTGGGTCACGATATCTGCGGGAAGAAAATAGAAACTAACGCCCGGAAACTCTCGGGGCAACTCTTCGCGCAACTCGCGGACGTATTCAGCCGTAGTCCTGTGATTCTTGCGGAGCGAGACGAGCACATCGACATCGTTCGCGCCAATAACTCCCGACGTCGAATGCATCGTATTCAACGGGCTGTACGGCAGTCCGATGTTATCGAGAATGTTGTCCAGTTCTGCCGGCGGAACTTTCTCGCGGATCGCATCTTCGACTAGATCCGATAAGCGCGCAGTCTCCTCAATGCGGGAGCCTGTCTTCGCGCGAATATGAAGGATGAATTGGCCGGCATCAGACTGGGGGAAAAAGTCCTGGCCCAGCCAAGGCACCAAAAGAAAAGCACACAGGCAAATCCCGAGAAACGCTGGAACAAAGACCCGCCGGGTTTCGACACATTTCATTAAGACACGTCGATAAGAGTTGCGAAGCCGTTCAAAGCCTTTCTCGAATCTCTTCTGAAAACGCACGAACAGATTCTGCGACTCCCCGCGACCCTCATTGAGTTTGAGCATGTACATTACCAGCGTCGGCACCAGCGTTCTCGAAAGAATGTAGGAAGCGAGCATCGCGAAGACCACCGCCTCCGCCAGCGGAACAAACAGATATCGGGCTACTCCTCCAAGCAGAAACAACGGCATGAAGACGATGCAGATGCACAGTGTCGAGACGAGTGCAGGTACAGCGATCTGCTGGGCGCCATCGAGAATGGCTTGCCGAATCTCGGTCTCGTGGCCTTCCTCGAGGATGCGGTTGATGTTTTCGATCTCAACCGTGGCGTCATCCACCAGAATCCCAACCGCCAACGCTAGTCCGCCCAAGGTCATGATGTTGATCGTCTCGTGCAGAAAACTGAGCACTAGAATCGAACTTAGGATCGACAACGGGATGGAGATGGCGATGATGAGCGTACTTCGCCAACTGCCTATGAAGAGAAGAATCATGACTCCTGTAAGCGCCGCGGCAATGACCGCTTCGCGAACCACACCGTCGATCGCGCTCCGCACAAACAGGGACTGGTCGGCAAGGGCAGTAACTTTCAACTGCGGGGGCAAGGTCAGCGCGGCGCGAGGTAAGACGCTCCGAATCCCCGACACGACATCTAGAGTCGATGCAGTTCCGGCCTTGAGCACGCTGAGCAGCACGCCCCGATGCCCATCCTGTCGCACCACGTTGGTTTGAAGACCGAATCCGTCGCTAACGCGCGCTACATCCCTCAGATAGATCGTTTTTGCTCCTACCTGCTTGATGGGAAGATCACCCAGCTCAGCGACCGTGCGGGGTGTGACGTTCACGCGAACGTCCAATTCGCTTTCGGCGATCTTTGCCGTGCCAGAGGGCAAGATGAGATTTTGCGCATTCACCGAATTCAAAACGTCGTTGGGCGAGACGTTCTTGGCCTGCATCAGGTTTTGATCCATGTTGATCATGACCTGCCGCGGTTTGCCACCGTACGGTAGAGGAATGACGGCGCCTGGCACCGTAATGAGCTGAGTGCGCAAGAAGTTGAGCGAAAGATCGTTAAGCTGCTGTTCCGACAATCCAGGTCCGGAGACACCTAGCTGAAGGACCGGCACACTAGAAGCGCTGAAGTTGATGATCTCAGGCGGCTGCGTGGCGGGAGGCAGAAGCCGCAGAATGAAGCCGGAAAGTGCTACCACCTGCGAGTTCGCCCGGTCCACGCTGGCGCCGGGTTGAAGATAGATCTTTACGACCGCAGTGCCGTTGTACGTGGTCGATTCGATATGCTCGATGTTGTCTACCAGTGTCGTGAGGCCCTTCTCGAACGGAGTGGTCAGTCGCGTTTCCAGATCCTCAGGATTCAATCCGGTATACGTCCAGGCAACGGAAATGACCGGGATGTCGATATTCGGAAAGATGTCTGTGGGGGTCCGAAGAATGACGGCCGGACTCAGCAGGAGAATGAGGATGGCAAGAACCACGAACGTATATGGGCGGTTAAGCGCTAATCTGACTATCCACATGGATGCACCTTTGCCCGGCTCGGGCGCTCATCGGAAGATCCGAAGTCATCACTCATGTCCCCGGCTCCTTCCGAAGCTCTCCGAAACCTGAACGATTGATCTCCTCGTCACGCGTTTCGCCTCAGTTCATGTTCGATGCGTGATGAGACCGTTCGGTCTCATTTATATTTAACGACGGCGCCGGTATGGAGCGATCTAGAAACCATTGCAGATTAGGCCGCATAACAGGTCTGCCAAAGCCGCCCGGGATGCTCAAATCACTCTGTTAGATGGCGAGGTTAGTTCGTGGTAGCGCCGTTGAACCATACTTTGTTAAGCCTGGTAACGATGCTTCGCATGCATGGCAGTCAATGTATAAGTTATGCGACCGAATGGTCCCTTCTGTCATCAACAGTGTCAGAAAAAGGAAGTGCGAGGCTTAGTCTTCCCAGGCGTTCAATGAGCTACCAACGTAGTTTCATCTCGGCCGATCGGTTTCATTTCGATCCCTACACGCAATCTCGAAATGCGGAGCGTACCCTAAACGCTGCCATCGTCCATGCTGACATCAGCCGAAGCTACGAAGAATATCTGGGGATATTCGACGAGTTTTATGGCGACGATATCGAGGGAAGCAGCGAAACCATGAAGGAACCGCTTCGCGGAAAGGCGAGAGTCCGCTCACTTCTTTTCAGCTTCCTCGCTCCTCTTCATGCAATGGCCGAGGTCGGTGGTGTGTCGATATCCATTCGAGAAACGGCGATTCCCGGAGATGCTATCGACGAGACCCATTCTGCGTGGACACTGGAGTTGGGCGGGGTGTCCGGCAAAATCTGCACTGTGAGCTGGCGCATCTTACGGAAATGGAACGAATCGCGTGTAGTGTTGGAGCATCATTACGACTACCAGCAAAGCGGTGAGCCACTGACCGACGGCGACCTTAGGTTCGATACGCCTGAGTCTGCTCAAGGTTTTCAAAGGCCCTCGTAAGCAGGCTAGAAGTTGTTACCGAAGCCCGAAGCGGGCATTTGAAAAATGGGTGTTCCTCTGACTGGCCGCAGCAAATGCGACTCGGGACCGGTCGGTCTCATCCAACCACTTGCATCGTGCGGTCAGCGACCGTATTATCGCGGCATTGGCACTGCCAGGAGCAGGAACATGCGTAAAGGCGAGCAGACTCGGCAAGAAATCATCCGTAAGGCCGCCCCAATCTTCAACCAAAAAGGATACGATGGGGCTGCGCTTTCCGATCTCATGCGAGCGACCGGGCTAGAAAAGGGCGGAATCTACCGGCATTTTGGGAGCAAGCAAGAGCTTGCAGGAGACGCGTTCGACTACGCCTGGAAACTCGCAATGGATACGCGTTTCGAAGGCACAGAGCAGATTCCGAATACCGTTGACCGCCTCAAACAAATTGTGAAGAATTTTCGAGACCGGCGCACCGGAGTGGTTCCAGGAGGCTGCCCGCTGTTGAACACTGCCATCGATTGTGACGACGGCAATCCAAAGCTGCGAGCGAAAGCTCGCCAAGCCCTCAGTTCATGGCTTGACCGTATGGAATCAATCGCTAAGGAGGGGAAGCGACGAGGCGAGATCCGTTCTGATGTCGATTCCAGGAAGTTGGCCACGTTGATTGCCAGCACGCTCGAAGGCAGTCATATGGTGAGCCGTTTGCAGAAGAAGGACGCGCCTCGTGACCTTGCCGTCCGTCATCTGGAGGAGTACCTCGAAAAAAGGGTTCGTGCGCAGAAATCGAAAGCCGGAGCCGAAAAGTTATGAGTGCTCAAGAAAGTGTTTCGCAAGCGGACTTTAGGGAGCGAGCAAAAACGAACGACGTTCCGATCGCGCGTTTGATTGGATTTGAGGCGAAAGACATTGCTGACGGACGGGCAACGGTCGTCTTGGCAGCCGGACCACAGCATGCAAATCCCATGGGAACGTTACACGGAGGGGTTCTTTGCGACATAGCGGACGCCGCCATGGGAATAGCGTTTGCAAGCACTCTCGCTCCGGAGGAATCCTTCACTACGGTGGAACTGAAAATCAATTTCTTTCGCCCTGTCTGGCAGGCGCAACTCAAAGCGGAAGGAACGGTCGTGCGGCGGGGCCGTATGATCGGCTACGTGGAGTGCACCATAACCGACGAGGAGAACCGATTGGTCGCAAAAGCGGCTTCCACGTGTATGGCGCTTCGCGGCCAAAAAGCCACAGGGCGGTAATCCTTTTACATTGTCAGCTTCTTTGATGCAGCAAAATTGTGCTCAGAGAACAGGTCTCTCAGGTTACCGTTGTGCGGAGGCGACCTTTGCCGTGTCCGGCAAGGTTGACCGCTTCAAGGTGTCCGCAACGTTGTGTGCCAGGTTGTGAGTCGCTCGCGAGTTGATGCCGGTGAACCCAACATCGCCTTCAACAACATTGTCCAGAACGAGGTGGCCTTCCCGCGTGTAAAGCGGGGTGCGGGCGTTCAGTTTGTTCACCCCACTCACTGTAGTCCATCCACAGAACCTAAGGAAAAGTCTCGCGACTGCTCCCAACAAGCCTTCGTCATCGAGGGCGGCCCGGCGAGCCTCGCCACTTGGCGGGTACTTTTGCACTGTCATTTTCAAAATCAGAAGGTCAGAAACTTCTCTCGCGTTACGGTTGCTGCTAACGAGCACTTGCTTGAAGTGCTTCGTTTTGGCTAGCTCTCTCAAAAGATTCTTGTGGAGGGCGGATTCGAAAGATGGATCCAGGCTCACGTCGCCGGTATCGACTTGATCGACTCGCAGGCTCCATTGCTGGGAGCCGCTGTTCTTCCTCTCTGCGGGGGATTCCGCGCGGGCGGCAGGAACGCACAGCCGAATTATGCACTGCAGAGAGGATCAGGATCAGAGCCGTAAGGCAGACCCAGCGCCTGTTGTGGCGAATGAATGCGAATAGGCCGAACTCAGTCCCAGTTATGGCACGAGAGTGTTCTCTACGTGTTTCATTCTCAGCCTTTCGACGGAACCTCTGGACGTCGGCGCGATCGCATTTACACTTTTTGTTGAGATGTCACTGCGTCGCCCTTTCTCAATTCTTAACATTTGATTTAGGCGGAAGCCTTGTTCGCTCTCATGGCCTCCCTGAAATCACGCCGGACTTGTTCTTCGCGTTTTAGAGCCTGGTTGAGTTCCTGAACGATCTTCAGCAACTCATCGGGATCTTTTGCTCCCAGCGCGGCGTTGCACAACTCTCTCCAGTTCTTGCGCTCTCTTTCAACCATGGTGCATTTCCTCCGAACATTTGGCTCCTGCAGGAATATCGCCGTTGTGGCCATCCCAAAGTTGCGGCCATCCCAAAACAGTTACTTCAGCCACGAAACCGAAGCTCTCTTCTTTACCTCCTCGCGCTCACAGTACCGCTTCCCCGGCCGACTGCGCGTAGGGCCGCAACAATCGAGCCAACGATACAAAAACCGATCAGTAAAGTCAGAGCACTCAAACATAGACCACCCAACAACTCAACAGTGCTTTCCAGCATGCGCACATCCCTCCACCGCTAATGGCGTTTGCTCGAAGTTCCGGTTCTCCTAACGCACCACCATGGCAGGCAGGAAAACCCTGCCTGCCGGGAGCCTTACGATCAGAATCGGAAAACAATTCCAGCAGACGGTTGCGCGGTGTGAGTCCAGCTATCAGTGTTGAGTGCCCTGATGCCGAAATCGGCATCTTTGTACACATAGCCCCTATACTCGGCGCGTACAGACCAATGTTTGGTCAGCGTGTAATTGACGCCGCCGCCGTAGAGAAAAGCACCTTTCGCCTGGGTATCAGCGCCGGACACAAAGCCGCCCGCGTTGCCGGTTGGATGAAACACCAGGCTGCCACCTCCGCCAAGAACATAGGGATTGAGTCTAGCTATTCTGAAAGGAAGGTTTACAACCGCATCGGCAGTGGCTGTGTGGACATCGGACTGAATTCGCGACAGTCCGCCAGTAGAGAAATACCTCTGGGTATCGCGATCGTAGCCGTAGTTCGCTTCGCCGGAGAGCCAGCGATTGAAGTGATAACGGTACCCAACGAGAAACCCGCCGGTATTAGTGGTTGTCCGCGAAATGCCCTGGCTGTTAGTGTCCTGGGTGAAAAAGCCTGTCCCTTCCAGACTGACCTCCGAGCGGCTTTCCTGAGCCGTGGCGCCGAGAGTAAAGAGAATGACAAAGCCTGCAAGTATAATCGCAGTTCGTCGCATCATGTGACCCCTCCGTATTTGAATCCGTGCCTACGAGTCCGCGACCTTGAATGGTCACAGTACGTAAATCGTGTCTCGCATTCGATACTGGCATGTGAGGTGCCAACGTTGCGCTTTTGGCGGAGTTGTTCTGAACTGCTTGAGCGAGGGCAGGTTGTGCACCTGAAGCCGAAAGTTTGACTATGCGGTCTGTCAAGCGCCCGGACACATGATTTGACATGTGGCAAAGGCAACGACATTTTGTCGAAGCTTTATGCCGCGTCACTACATCAGATCAAACGTATCCACGAATCCACGTCGCCCTTGGGGGCGTTAGCCGTGGCTGGGGTGTTCCTGATCGATGTGACAAGCGAACCAGTCTATGAGCACTTTGGCAGCAACAATCTCAGAGACCTACCCTCAACGCTATGAGGCGCTGCTGCGCGCGACCAATGCTATCGGCACGTGCAGCGATTGCGACGCCGCCGCTGACGTGCTCGTGAAACAACTGCTCGAGGTTGTTCCCTTTGACTACCTGCAGTTGGTCGCGTTTGAGAGTGACACCAAGACAGTCGAGTGGCATCTGCTCTACTCAAATGGCAGAAGGCACGATGTGCCCGAGGCGGATGTCGTTCTGGAAGATACGCCTATTGCGTGGGTACATGAATCTCAGCAGGCTCTCGTAACGACCGACTGGAGGGCGGAAGCGCGGTTTGCGAAGCATGGGGAATTTCTGAATGAATTGGGTATCGCCTCTACTTGTGTGCTTCCGCTCGCGAGAGGCGAGCGCCGGCTCGGTGCGCTGAGCATTGGCAGCACCCACCCTCATACCTACCCCGAAGAGGAAGTCCGCTTTCTCTCTCTGGTCGCCGACCAGATTGCGCTAGCCATTGATGCTGCCGTGAACTTCTACTTGTCACGGCAGGCGCAAGATCGGTTGAAGCTCATCCTTGATCTAACCAACCAGGTCGTCTCGAACCTGAATTTTCAGGAACTGCTGCGAACCATCTCTGCGAGTGTTCGCCGGGTCATGCGCTGTGACGCTGCAGCGATCATGCTGCCCGAGCCAGACGGTGCGCACTTGCGGGTGCACGCTCTCGACTTCCCAGATAGCAGAGGAATTTTCACAAAACAGGTATTGATTCCCATCGCGGATTCGATTCCGGGTGAAACTTACCAAAGCGGCAAGCCATGGGTTTTGAACCGACTCGATCCTGCAGAGGTGCCTCCTGAGATGTACGCCAAGGCCTCAGGCGAGGGTATAAATTCGTTCTGCGACATGCCTCTCATCAGCAGGGATCGCTCGCTTGGCGTGCTCGCCCTGGCGAGCCGGGGAAAAAATGCTTTTGATCGGGAGGCGACGGCCTTTCTGTCCCAAGTCGCACAGCAGGTCGCTATCGGTGTAGAGAACGCGCTGGCGTACGGTGAAATCGCTGATCTCAAAGACAAACTCGCGCAGGAAAAGCTGTATTTGGAAGAAGAACTTCGTGGCGAGATGGACTTCGAAGGAATTGTGGGGCAGAGTTCGGCTCTCCGCCATGTTTTGAACCTGGTGGAAACCGTGGCTCCCAGCGACTCGACGGTTTTGCTTCTCGGGGAAACCGGCACGGGCAAGGAATTGATTGCCCGCGCGATCCATGAACGCAGCCGGCGAAAGGAGCGGACCTTCGTAAAGCTCAACTGCGCTGCGATTCCGACGGGACTGCTCGAGAGTGAACTTTTTGGACATGAACGAGGCGCCTTCACCGGCGCGATTGCACAAAAGATTGGCCGGCTCGAACTGGCCGACCAGGGCTCACTGTTCCTGGATGAGGTCGGGGACATCCCCGTCGACATCCAGCCCAAATTGCTGCGAGCGTTGCAGGAACGTGAGTTTGAAAGGCTGGGCAGCAACCGAACCAAGAAGGTCGACGTTCGACTGGTAGCGGCCACCAATCGCGACCTCGAGAAAATGATGGAGAATCGCGAGTTCCGCAGCGATTTGTACTATCGTCTGAATGTCTTTCCGATCCGCATCCCACCTTTGCGCGAGCGCCCGGAGGATATTCCGCTGCTGGTCCGTTACTTCACGCAGAAGTACGGCCGCCTCATGAACAAGGAGATCGAATCGATTCCCGCCGCGGCCATGAGGAAGCTCTCGAGTTGGCATTGGCCGGGGAATATTCGTGAGCTGGAGAACTTCATTGAGCGTTCGGTGATCCTTACTCACGGCGCGGCGCTGCAAGCGCCGATCGCTGAACTGACCAACAATGGCAGGACTACTCCAGTGGCTGGGACGCGCGAAGCGAATGAACGCGATGAAATCGTCCGCATTTTGAAAACCACCAACGGGCGAGTAGCTGGCCCGGACGGGGCTGCGTCCCGTATGGGCCTCAAGCGCACGACTCTAATCGCTCGCATGAAGAAGCTGGGGGTTGACCCGCGAAGAGTGTCCTGAAATCGACAACCGCCGAGCCTCACGACAGCACTCTCTAGCCTAAGCAAGCCTAGCAGATCCATAGATCTCATTGAGCGCTTGCCCCTTCCCTTGCTTTGAGACTTCTCTATCCCTTTACTCTAGGGCTCACACCTGTCGCCTCCAATATCTACAAGTGTCAATTTTGATTTTGACATTCGTTGACACAATGCTCCGACGATTTTGCTTCCGCCAATAGTCTCAATATCTTGCGGGCCCGCGGCTTTGGCACGCGCGTTGCGCTTACGTAATCCGTCCTGAGATTCAATATGTTCAAGATTTCCATCGTCGATACCCGAACTCAACGCAAGCTGGTGGTGGAAGGAAAGCTGAGTGAACCCTGGGTCGACGAGCTTCGCACCACCTGGAGAAATGCGAGCCGTGACTTAGATGGCCGCAAAGTGGTTATAGATTTAAGCAACCTGACCGTCATCAGCCGCGACGGGGAAGATGCGATTTTCGATCTTATGAAGCAAGGCGCAAAGTTTTCCTGCGCCGGTATTCTTACTCGACACGTGCTGAAGGGGCTTGCCCGCAGATGCCAATGCACACCGTCGCAGGTACTCGAAAAGAAAGAGTGAGACGCTGAAAAACATCAGAAAAATAGTTTTGATTGTCGATTTTCACTAAGCTCAAACGACTATTAGATGAAAGACGGAGGTGAACATGCCGGAGGCAAAGCAAATCACGAGATCCACGACGTACGCAAGCAGCGACGATTTCCGCCGGGTTTTCGACGAGGATATGAACAGCCTCTACCTGCTCTCGTTTCTGCTAACCGCGGATCACGAGAAGGCTGAGCAGTGTTTTGTCTCCGGCCTGGAGGACGCGGTAGAGGGCAACCCGGTCTTCAAGGAATGGGCGCGTTCCTGGGCTCGGCGGGTGATCATCATAAACGCCGTAAGGGTAATCAACCCATGGCCAATGGAAGAACGTGGCCGTTCGAGATCTGCCTCGGTCAGCGGCAATAGCAAAGCGCCGCCGGTGGGGCAGGTCGAGCTTGCTTCAGTTCTTGCACTCGAACCGTTCGAGCGCTTTGTCTACGTAATGACGGTTCTTGAGCGCTACTCCGATCAAGATTGTTCTCTTCTACTGGGCTGCGCACGGCGGGACGTGGTCGCCGCGCGCACTCGCGCTTTCGAGCAAATTGGAAGCGCGATGACATCGCACTCAAGGCAACTGCCGCCTGCCAGCTCAGAAAAACCGGTACCGGATGAGCGCCGCAGTTCCCTGCTTGAGCTGCTAGTCGGTCAATGTTTAGCGATTTCGGCGTAAACCAAGAACCCTTTCAGATTCAGATAAGGATGGCCATGAATATGACGGTGAGGACTACTTCAAATCTTCGATACGGACGGCTTGGACTTGCTGCGGTGCTGTTGTTGGTGACGGCAGGTTGCAGCCGAAGCAATGTGCAAGCAGCGGCGCCAGCCATGCCCGCGCCTCTGGTGACGGTGGTCAAGGCCACAGCGCAGGACGTCCCAAAGTATCTGGATGAGATCGGCCGAAACGCGGCCTTCGAGTCGGTCACAGTGACGCCCCAGGTCGGCGGACGTATCGTCGAGCGGCATTTTCAGGACGGTGAAAATCTGAAGAAAGGACAGTTGCTGTTTGTCATCGATCCTCGTCCCTACAAAGCGCAGCTAGACTCGGCGCAAGCGAGCCTTGCCCAGGCAAAGGCGGCGCTCGATCTCGCCAAGATTCAATTCGCCCGCGATGAGGAAGTCATAGGAGAAAGAGCAATCTCGAAGCAGGACTATGACACCAAGAAGAATGCCGTGGACGTTGACCAGGCGCTGGTGGAAGCGGCGGAAGCATCTCTCGAAACCGCGAGACTGAACTTTGAGTACTGCTACATCCACTCTCCCATCGACGGCCGGGCCGGCGCACGTTTGGTGGATGTCGGAAACGTAGTGCAAGCCAATGCGACGTCGCTCCTTTCGGTCCAGCGGCTCGACCCGATCTACGCAAATTTCACAGTCACCGAGAGCGACCTCCCGGAAGTTCAACAACAGATGTCTCGAGGAACGCTAAAAGCTGCAGTCCGGTTACCGTCGGACTTGGAGAGTGCGGCTAAGCCTGGCCGCGTCGAGTTCCTCGATAACTCGGTGCAGAACGGCAGCGGCACGGTGAATTTGCGCGCCACGATGAGCAATCCCGACCATCACTTCTGGCCAGGCCAATTCGTCGACGTAAAACTCGTTCTCACCACAGAGAAGGCGGCGGTGCTGATTCCGAATCAAGCCGCACAGATTAGTCAGCAAGGGCCGTTCGTCTACGTGCTGAAATCCGACGATACTGCTGAACTCCGGCCCGTGAAGTTAGGACAGCGCCAGGGCGATGACGTGGTTGTGACGGAGGGAGTCACCGCCAACGAACGTGTCGTGCTCGCCGGCCAAATGCTGGTTCGCCCCGGCGGTAAGGTGCGCGTCGATTCCTCAGCTCCCGCCACGCCATCGTCGAACGCGGGCAACCAGGTTACAAACGGGGGGCATTCATGAATCTCTCGGAAGTCTTCATTCGCCGTCCGGTAATGACGGTTGCGCTAACTGTCTCCGTCATCCTGTTCGGAGTGTTGGCATATTCTCGGTTGCCGGTAAGCGATCTGCCGGCCGTCGATTACCCGGTCATCCAGGTACAGGTCAACTATCCGGGAGCTACGCCGGACACGATGGCCAACAATGTGGCCACACCGCTGGAGCGCCAGTTCATGCAGATCCCGGGTCTTGAACTGGTGACTTCTAACAATGGTCAGGGCCACTCCAGTTTTGTCTTACAGTTTGATCTTTCCAAGAGCCTCGACGGCGCAGCGACCGACGTGCAGGCCGCCATCACGCGTGCCCAGGGACAGCTCCCTGTTGATCTGCCGAGCCCTCCCACATTTACCAAGACAAATCCCAACGACCAGCCGATCCAATACATCGCACTGGTCAGCGATACCGTCACGGAAGGCCAACTCTACGACTACGCCAACACGCAAGTGGGCGAGCGCCTTAGCATTCTGCCCGGCGTGAGCCAGGTTGCGGTCTACGGCACGCAGTCGGCCGTACGGATCAAAGCCGATCCATCAGCGATGGCGATTCGCAACATCACACTGGAAGATCTGACAGGAGCGATCAAGAATGGAACCGCCTACACCGGTGCGGGCCAGTTTGATGGGCCGCACCGCAGCTTCCTGCTCCAGCCGCAAGGGCAACTAACCACCGCCGACGAATACAACGACCTCATCGTCGGACAAAGCGGTGGCGCACCTGTGTACCTGAAAGATGTTGCCAGTGCCAGGCAAAGCGTTCAGGACGAGCGCATCGACATGCGTTTTTGGGTGCGCGGATATCCGCAGCCAGGTGCGACGGTGGTGGTCGCGGTGTTTCGCAGGGCGGGCGTCAACGCGGTTCAAGTAGCAAAGTCGGTGCGGGATCTGCTCCCTACCATTCAGTCGCAGCTTCCTACCTCTGTTCTGCTGGTGCCGGCCTATGACCGCTCGCTGACCATCGTGGGCGGGATTAAAGATGTGCAGACGACGCTTTACCTCGCCTTCGTGCTGGTGGTCATGGTTATTTTCGTCTTCCTCGGTCGCGCGACCGACACTCTGATTCCAGCGGTGGCCCTGCCCTTGTCTCTGCTGCTGACCTTCATAGCCATGGATGTTCTCGGCTACAGCCTGGACAACCTCTCATTGATGGCTTTGACTCTGGCTATAGGTTTTCTGGTGGACGATGCAATCGTGTTCCTGGAAAACACAGTGCGGCTGATGGAGACAGGACAGAACGCGTTCGAGGCGTCGCTGAACTCGGCGAAGGAAATCAGCTTCACCATTCTGGCCATGACGCTCTCACTGGCCGCGGTCTTCATCCCGCTGGTGTTCATGAGCGGGCTCATGGGCCGCATCTTCCGCGAGTTCTCGCTCACGATTGTGATCTCGATTCTGGCCAGCGGAATTGTGTCGCTCACGCTGACTCCACTGATGACCTCCCGGCTGCTCGGTCAGCGCGGCGCGGGCGCTAAGAAAACCTGGATGGAGCGCGCCTTTGGAGCCTTTGAACATCGCGTGCTGGATGTTTACGGGCGCTCTCTATGGTTCTTTCTTCGCCATCGCTGGATTTCGGCTGTGACCTGGGCGGTATGCCTCGTTGGCACTGGGTACTTATTTTATGTCGTTCCGAAGTCGTTTCTGCCAGTGGGCGACAGTTCGTTTATCCGCGGCATATTAGTGGCACAGGAAGGATCATCACCCGATCAGATGCACGCCTATCAAACGCAAGCAGAGAAGATCATGAAGGCGAATCCGGCGGTGCGCAGCACTTTCACCATGAGCGGGAACGCGCAATTCATGGGATCAAATCAGGCATTCCTGATTGCGTTTCTTAAACCCCCGTCCGAGCGCCCACCGATCGCACAAGTGGCAGGACAGCTCATGGGCGCGATCGGCAGTGCAATTCCCGGCACCGTGGCCTTTCTCCAGCCCAACCCTGCGCTCGAGATCAGTACCGGCGCCACCGCCAACGCGCAAGGCCAATTTGCCTATGCGCTTTCCGGAATCGATCCCAACCAGGTCTACGACTCCGCGGGCAAGATGATGGCGAAGATGCACGAGTATCCAGGGTTCCTGTTCGTGAATTCCGATCTCTATAATCACACGCCGAACTTGCAGGTCGATATTTTGCGTGAGCAGGCAAAGCTCTACGGCGTATCGGAGACCCGGATTCTCACGCTTCTGCACGACGCCTATTCGCAGAATTACAGCTACCTGATCAAGAAGCCAACCGATCAGTATCAGGTGATTCTCGAAGTCGCGGATGACAAGCGTTCCGCACCGGAAGATCTGGGCAAGCTTTACATCAAGAGTGACGACGGGCAGCGCATGGTTCCTCTGAACGCAGTCACGAGCTGGCATCCGGTCATCGGCCCGCAAGCGGTCAACCACATCAATCAATTCACCAGCGTGACCATGTTCTTCAATCTGAAGCCCGGTTACGCCATTGGGCCGGCGACCGAGTTTGTGGAACAGACTGCTAAGCAGATTCTGCCGCAGGGCATCGTTGGAACGCTGCAAGGCGAGGCACTCACGTTCCGCAACACCGTTTCGGACCTCGCTGTGCTGATGCTGGTCGCAGTGTTCGTCATGTATGTGATCCTGGCAATTCTTTACGAGAGTTACCTGCACCCAATCACGGTGCTCTCCTCCTTGCCCGTGGCATTGCTGGGCGGACTGCTGACGCTGTGGCTGTTCGGCGCGGAGGCTTCGCTGTACGCCTACATTGGAATGTTTATGCTGATGGGCATCGTGAAGAAAAACGGAATCATGATCGTTGATTTCGCGGAGCAGCGAGTGCGTCAGGGGATTGCAGACGATCAGGCGATTCACGATGCCAGCATGGAACGTTTCCGTCCCATCATGATGACGACGATGGCCGCACTGCTGGGCGCAATGCCGATTGCGCTGGGGTACGGCGCCGACGGAGCCTCGCGCCGGCCATTAGGCTTGGTCGTAGTCGGCGGCCTCATCGTCTCGCAGTTCATCACGCTATTCGTTACGCCGGCCATCTATCTGTATCTCGAAGAATTCCAGGAGAAAGTGCTGGACCGGTTCTCTTTCTTCCGCTCGACGCGTAAAACAGCGCCGGACACGATCCCGGCTTATGCGCTGCAAGAAGGAGCTGGAGACTAATCCATGACTGAAACTCTGAAGCGCATTTCTTTTTCGTTTGCTTTTGTTCTAGGTATGGCCGGGCTTACCGGTTGCGCCATCGGTCCAAACTATAAGCGCCCGGCCGTGGATGTGCCAGGTATGTATCGAGGATCAACCGCCGACACGCCGGTGACTGCGGACGCGAAGCCGCAACCAGGCCAGCCCGAGCAGGCCAAGGCCGAGCAGGCCACGGAGTCCTTGGGAGAAGCGAAGTGGTGGAAGGTTTTCCAGGATCCTCAACTTCAGAGCTTGATTCGCACTGCGCTCAAGAATAACTATGACGTTCGCATTGCGGCGACGCGAGTGCTTCAAGCCCAGGCACAACTCGGAATCACTCACGCCGATCAGCTTCCGTCGTTGAGCACCGGTGGTAACGTCACCAGCCAGCAGAGCCCAAAAATCGGCCCGATCCCGGCTTATGAGATCACCCAAGGGCAACTGACTGCCTCCGCCGCATATAACCTCGATTTCTGGGGAAAGTATCGCCGCGCCACCGAGGCTGCCAGGGCAAATCTTCTTGCCAATGAGTGGGCTCAGAAAGAAGTGACAGCGACTCTCGTAGCGAACCTGGCGACAGCTTACTTCCAGCTCCGCGAGTTGGATCTCGAATTGGAAATCTCGAAACGGACCTTCCACTCGCGCAGCGACTCTCTGCAATTGACGCAAACCCTGGAGCAACACGGAATCGACTCGCTATTGGACGTACGCCAGTCCGAGCAATTGGTCTACACCGCTGCCATCGAGATTCCGGACTTCGAAAGGCAGATCGCACAACAGGAAAATGCCATCAGCATTCTTCTGGGGAACAATCCCGGAGATGTCCCTCGCGGATTCAGGCTCACCGAGGAGCCGCATGCTCCCGAAGTCCCTGCCGGACTTCCTTCGTCCCTACTGGAGCGACGGCCGGACGTTCGGGAAGCTGAAGAAAACCTGATCGCCGCTAACGCGCAGATTGGGGTAGCGCGGGCGGCTTACTTCCCCCAGATCTCGCTCACGGGAACCGCGGGTTACGAGAGTCCGGCGCTAACAAGTCTCTTCACCGGTCCGGCTGGCATATGGAATTTGGCTGCCTCCGTAACTCAGCCCATATTCCAGGGTGGAAGGCTTAAGTCGAATGTTCGTCTGACCGAGGCACAGCGCGAGCAGATGCGTTTGACCTACGAACAAACGATTCAAGGCGCGTTTCGAGACGTGTCGAATGGGCTGATTGCTTATCACAAGAATCGGGAATTCAGGATCCAGCAGGAACATCTACTCGAATCAGCCCAAGATGCGGCACGGCTCTCGGAGGTGCGTTTCAAGGCCGGCACCACCGACTACCTGGAAGTGCTGACCAATGAGACGAATTCCTTTTCCGCTGAACTAGGACTGGCACAGGCCCAGGCGAATGAACTCATTGCTCTGGTCCAAATCTATCAAGCTCTGGGCGGCGGTTGGCAACAATGAGCGGTTGTATCCAACAGAGTATGTTAGAAAATCAAGCAGGGGAATCGCCCACAATAATGTATTTCCCCGAGTGTTGCACAAATGCATTCTGAGAACACTCGAAGTTAAGCGGCCGACAAGGACGCCCAATCCCGGTCTGCCGTTTTAACAAGAAGCTCACAATCCGCCGAGGCGATATTCAAGGCCGACCCCGAATCATAATGTCGCCAAATCGGGTAGCCCAATGATTGTGTTCCTTCGCACGGACGGCTCTCCCAGCCTCGATGTCTTGCTCGACTCCGCTGGACGTCCGGATCGAACGTTTCGGTTCCGACGGAAAGCAATCCCTCAACCCTGATGTAACCAATCAGCCGACAAGTCTTGTTGGATTTTGAGGTATCTTCGAAGGTCATGAGTTGCGCCGATGTTGGAGAAAGCGAACTCTTCGAAGGGAAAATCCAGAGTCGGCCTGGCGTTGCGTCAAATCATTAATTACTGAAGTGGCTTTTGTGAAAAAAGTGGGTACTGCTGATTGACGGATATTACTGAATTGAAGACGAGCGCGAGAAAGCCATCGAATTTGTGGCGGCCATTGCAGGCCACACTCTTCCGAAATCTGCTTGCTGCAAATGTTGTCTCCGATATCGGTACCTTTATGCAGAGCGTTGGCGCCGCGTGGTTGATGGTATCGCTCGGTGCCGGCCCAAAATATGTGGCGCTCACGCAGACAGCTGCTTCATTGCCGTTCTTTTTACTGGCGCTTCCGGCGGGTTCCGCTGGAGATATTGTTGACCGTCGCAAGCTGATTCTCTGTACCGAAGCATGGATGGTGTCTGTTGCCCTAGCGCTGGCCATCTTGACCATTGCAGGTCTGATGACGCCTTGGCTCTTGCTGATGCTGACGTTTGCGCTCTCCGCAGGCGATGCCTTCGAAACGCCCTCATGGCGCGCGCGGTCCTTCCGGAGCTAGTGGCAAAAGCTGACTTAGAGGCGGCCTCTGCTCTGAACGGGATTGAATTCAACCTAGCTCGGGCGGTGGGACCGGCATTGGCAGGCGTCGTTATCGCAGCCGCAGGAGTCGCGGCTGCATTTGTGACAAATGTGCTGTCTTTCTTCGGAGTCATCTTCGTCGTTGCGCGATGGAAACGGCCGGTTCGGAAGCAGACCGCACCTGCAGAAACGCTGGGAGGAGCGACCATCGCTGCAGTTCGGTATGTTCGCCATTCCCCCCAGATCCGCGCCCTTTTACTCCGGACTGGAGTAGCGATGTTCTTCGCCAGCGCTTTGTTCGCATTGTTGCCGGCTGTTGCTCGAAGCGTCAGCAATAGTGCGATAGGGTACGGGATACTCCTGGGATCATTCGGGGCGGGCGGAATTCTCGGTGCCTTAATACTTCAGGCCGTTCGCGCTCGGTGGTCAACAGAAACTGTAGTATCGGCCGGTGTCGCAATCGTTGGCTCCATAATCGTCACGACCAGCGTCTTGCATCGACTCAGCACTCTAGCTCCCGCAATGCTGATCGGAGGGATAGCCTGGATCGTCTTCATCTCTCTCATCAGCGCACTGGTTCAGAATCTTGCCCCCGACTGGGTGCGAGCTCGGGTTCTCGCTATCTATCTTCTGGTTTTTCAGGGAAGCGTGGCCCTTGGAAGTGCAACATGGGGTGCGATTGCACAAAGAGCGGGCATTCGGACGGCGCTGGTGTACGCTGGCTTTGGCGCTATCGCTAGCACAATGCTCGCACTATTTGCGAAGATTCCGGAAGCGACCTTGGATCTCAGTCCATGGAATCATTGGCGAATGCCTGTCGTGATCCAGGAAGTCACCACGGAACTTAACGGCGGACCAGTACTGGTTACGGTGGAGTATGTCATCGCTGCTCAGTGGAGGGCAGATTTTCTGCAGGCGATACATCGATACGAACGCATACGGCGCCGCGATGGTGCGTATCGCTGGGGAATATTTCACGATACTGAGGAGGCAGATCATTATCTTGAGATCTTCCTGGTTGACTCCTGGGCGGAACATTTGCGCCAGCATGAACGGGAGACGCTAGCCGATCGCAACCTGGAGCAACGGTTGCGCAGCTACACGCTTCATGAACCAATTGTGCGCCATCTGATCTATGCAATGAGTGGATAGATCGAGCGAGAAGGCCGGGATTTACAGCTCCCTCCGCCCTTCCATAGCTTTGAGCATAGTGATCTCGTCGGTATATTCAATGTCGCTGCCGACGGGAATGCCCATCGCAATGCGCGTAACTTTAACGCCGGCGCGTTTAAGTTGGTGAGAAAGGTAAGTGGCCGTAGCTTCGCCTTCGACAGTTGGGTTGGTCGCAACGATCACTTCATCCACATTGCCCGCATCCACCCGCGTTACTAGATTGGCGATGCGCAGCTGATCCGGCCCTATGCCGTGCAGGGGAGAGATCGATCCATGCAGGACATGATAGACGCCGTTGAAGTGCTTGGTCTTTTCGATGGACGAGATGTTGGTGGGTTCCTCAACTACGCAAACCAGGCGCTGGTTGCGGGTTGCGCTGGTGCAATAGACGCATGGATCAACGTCGGTGATGTTGTTGCACACCGAGCACAGCCGAAGGCTGGCCTTCACGTCGCGCACCGCCTCGGCCAGCGCCTCGGCGTCTTCCTCGCTCGCGCGCAGAATGTGGAAAGCCAGCCGCTGCGCGCTTTTCGTGCCCACGCCAGGCAGCTTCTTCAACTCGTCAATCAGCCGCGACATCGGTTCTGCAAATTTAGACATGGGAAATTGAGTGATTGTGCGATCGGGTCATTGAGTGATTTAAAATCAAGTCAAGGATAAAAACCTCATACCGTCAAACTCGGGATGTTAAGTCGCCCAATCACCCGATGAATCAATCGCTCAATGCTATAGTCCCATCCCGCTCATCATGCCGCCAAGCGAAGACTGCATGGCACCATCCACCTTGCGCGCGGCTTCGTTTACGGCGGCGAGAACCAGGTCCTGCAGCATCTCGACGTCGCCCGACTTCATGGCTTCGGGATCGATGTGCAGGCTTAGCAACTGTTTCCGGCCGTCCATCTTCGCGGTGACCGTCCCTCCGCCCGCAGAAGCCTCAACCACGGTCTCCTGCATTTTTTTCTGCAGGGTCTCGTACTGCGACTTGGCTTTTGACATCAGCTCTTGCAAATTAAATCCGCCCATATGTCATCGGCATCCGGCTTTTGGCGTCGGCTTCCGGAACGAAAATTCCCGGGAACCGGACGCCGGGAGCCAGTTCTACCGCTTCTCCTTATAATCAATTACGGTTCGAATCTCGGCACCAAACTTTTCTTGCAGCCGTCTGACAACCGCATCCTGCTCGGCGCGGCTTCGGCCGCCAATCTTAGCTCCAGCTCCGTTCGCTCCGGAAGTTGCGCCGTTATGCTTCCCTTCGGTCTGCGCTACCGTTGCGCTGGGAACAATCTTCAGCTTCACGGCACGCCCGAGAATTCCGCTAGCAGAAGCAATCGCGAGCCGCCGGGCATCGGAGCTTAGCGACATATCGACGACGGTCTGCGACTCCGCCACCTTGATCACCACTTCGTTTCCCTCAACCGACCATTCGCCTGCCTCAAGCATTGAGACCAGAATTCGTTGATTGCCGTCCGTGAGAGCTTGCAGCACGGCGCTTTGCAGCTTCTCGATAGGAGCAAGCGAAACAGACGTCGCTGATTGTGCCGGTACAATTTGGGGAACAGGCTCGGCCTGCAATTCGGGCGCCGGCTCCGGACGCGAACTGATGTGAAGTTCGGTAACGCTCTCGCTGAGATTTGCGGGCGCGGCGGCCCCCATCACTACTTGCGCAGGCGAGTTCCCATTGGAGACGGACCGTGGGCCGCCGGCGAGAATTGGGTCGGTGGAGGAATCCTGCCTGGGAGTGCCCTTGCGAGCTGTATCAGCGGCGAATGGCGAAACCTGATTAGGACGTGCGGACGCAACGCTCGAGGCCGAAGAGACGATCGAAGGGCGCGTCGGAGCCCGTGGTACCGCTGCCCCAGCGCCTGAAACTTGCGAAGAAGTGGCCGCGTCGCTCAGCAATTGCTCGATTGGCAGAAGGCGCTGCGCATGCGCCATCTTAAGCAGGCCAAGTTCCAGATGGAAGCGCTGTTCTTGTTTGTATCCCAGTTCGCCGTGAGTACGCAGCATGATCTGCAAATGTCGTGTGAGATCTTCCTCGCCAAATAATTCGGAGACCCGTTCGACACGGTCACGTTCTTCACTGGAGATCTGCAGCAGGGAAGAGTCTTTGCCGGCAATTTTGGCGACCGTAGCATTCCGCAGGAAGCGAACCATCTGGCGTGCGAAGTGTGTCGGGCTGTGGCCTTCACTGATGAGGTGGTCGACTTGTCGCAACACTTCATCGCTCGCGCCACGAGCAATCGCCCGCATCACTTCTTCGAGAATGTGCGCGGGAGCGGCACCGACTAGATTTCGCACCGAATCAGCGGTGAGTCTCCCGCTGGAAGACGCGATGGCCTGATCCAGAATCGACAGCGCATCGCGCATGGATCCGTCTCCAGCCTCGGCCAGCAAGGCGAGAGCATCGTCATCGGCTTCGATGTTTTCGCGGCCAACCAGATCGCGCAGCTGTCCGACGATATCATCGAACTTCACAGCGCGGAAGCTGAAGTGCTGGCAGCGCGAGCGGATGGTCTGCGGAATGTCCTCGGGCTGTGTGGTCGCCAACATGAAAACGATGTGGTCGGGAGGTTCTTCCAGCGTCTTTAGTAACGCGTTGAAAGCAGCGTCAGTAATCTGGTGAGCTTCGTCGAGAATGTAAATCTTGAAACGATCACGAGCTGGGCGATAGCGCGCCGCCTCGCGAAGTTCACGGATTTCGTCGATGCCGCGATTCGTGGCAGCGTCGATCTCAATTACATCAACGGCGTTACCGGCGCGAATCTCTGTGCAGGATTCGCAGACTCCGCACGGTTCAGCCACCGGCTTGTCGGATGAACGGCAATTCAAAGCTGCGGCCAGAATACGCGCCACGGTGGTTTTTCCAATGCCGCGATGGCCACTGAAAATGTAACCGTGCGCCGTACGTCCTTGCTCGAGAGCGTTCTGCAAGGTCCGGGTGACGTGCTCCTGGCCGATGACCTCGGAGAATTTTTGGGGACGATATTTACGCGCCAGGACGGTGTAGCTCATGCCGGAACAACGATTATACGCGATGGAATCGGGGCGAGGCTGGCTCCGTTAATCTGCGTTCAGTTCGGCCTGTCGCGGCGGCAGCGCGGGCAAATCGGGATGCTGCGGGTCGCGCCATAATACCTTGAAGCATTCGCCTTCGTTTTGCGATTGCCAGGTTGATCCATCCTGGTATTTCACCACCGACGGAAAGAAAACCCAGCCCATCACCGTCTGGGCGCTGGCGGAATGAGATCCCGGTTTTTCCAGAGTCAGCTCCTGGCCAGGTAAAATCGGCTTATTCGAGGACCACTGAGCGTTATATGGTCGTCGCAGATCCTGCGGCGCGAGAAGCATCTCCGACGTAACGGTCAGATTGGCAATCGGTTTATCGCCCATATTTTTCACGACCAATGTAGAATTTCCAGAATTTTTCCAGAAGTCTCCAGCAGTGAAAGCAATTGGGCAAGAACGCGTGGGCGGCACATAGATCGTGTAAACCGCCATCATTCCTGCTTCCATGTGATCTTCTACATGACAATGGAACATCCAGGTGCCGGGATTATCGGCGACCATATCCACAGTCTTCATGCTTCCTGGAAGAAGTTCAATCACATCGGTATTCTTTCCCGCGTCGATAACGGTTTCTCCGTGCCAATGCGGAGTGTGCACGTCAATCTCATTTCCCATTCCAAGCAAATGCCAGCGCACGCGGTCGCCTTGCTTCATAAACAGACCGGGAAGATTGCCAAAGATGAAGCCGTTAATGGAATAGAACAGACCTGCGGGCTTTCCCGCCATTTGGTCAAAGATCATGAAGGATGCTACGAATTCGCGGTCAACATCCTTAGGGGAGCCATCGGGATTCGCTTTGCCTCTGGCTGTAACGATGATCGGTCCCAACAAGCCGGAGTCAATTTCAATTGCCGGGTCGACGTGCGCGTGATACCACCAGACGATCGAACTCGGCTGTCCCGGCCCAGGACCGCTGGCCGCATTGGCGAACCAGTGGTAAGTAAATCTGCGTCCTGGCGCAACGCGGTCGCCCCGGCCGAAGGGAATGTAGAAGGATCCCTCGTTGTTCTTGTCATAGCGCAGACCGTGCGGATGCATGTCGTGGGCAACGTGTCCGCGATTCAGGAATTCGACGACGATTTCGTCGCCCACCTCGGCGCGAATCACCGGGCCAAGAATTCCAAGCCATTCAGGTTGCGGCTTGGGAGTAGTAAATGTTTCATCCGTGTATTCGATGAAACGGGTTTTTGGCCATTGCAGTTTCATCGACCATGGCTGGCGAACGGGTGTAGCGGTCAGCAGATCCATGCCGCTGGGAGCGTAGTTCCAGGTTACGTCTTCAGCGGCGATGTAGTAATGCCGAGTCGCGGCAAAGCAGGTGGAGACAGAGAGCAATAGGACGCATAACCCAACCGCGCGCTGGATTCTCACGGAAGCATTATCCCATTGCGGAGATCATTATGTAATGAAGCCCTAATGATCCCCGGTCTTGGATTGAGTCACGGCGTTGGTGCGGCCGTCGAGCAGGTTCCGCCGGTGCTCTGTGCAGGCGGGGTGGGAGGCGTGGCCCAAGGCACATTCACGAAGTCAAAGAATTCGTCCATTTGGGCTGTCGCCTGACCGTTGGAACCGGATTGAGTAGTGGACCAATAAGCGTCTCGTTGAGTGAGCGCAGAAATGTTGAATCGCTCTTCAATCAGGTTGAGCCACGCGGTCGTATCTCTCACTATGTGGGACACGTAGTTCTTTTTGGCAAAAGGCGATATCACGATCAGCGGCACACGAGAGCCAGTCATGCCAAAGCTGCAGATTCCCGATGTTTGATCCGCACCGTCGCAGGCATCGTTCGGTTGCAAGTCGATTGGGTACTGGTCGGCATTGGGATCGGGCACCGGCACAGGCTGCTGCTGAACATGGTCGTAGAACCCGCCCCCTTCGTCGTAGGTGAAAATCATTGCGGAATCGTTCCAGCTGGGGCTGGTCATCAACTTATTGATCAGGTTCGCAGCATAGGCCGCTCCATCCTGAATGTTTTCTGGGTATTGGTCGGAATCTGAAGGATGCTCATCAAGGCCTTCGGTGGACGCGGGCTCGATCATGATGACCTGAGGCAGGGTTTTGTCGTTCTGAATGTCAGTGTAAAACTGCGAGATAGGCGCAATGTTCGGTAACAGATCGGGAGTCTTACCGGCACTGTTCAGAATGGTTTCTTCATATGTGAACTGGTTGAGATAAGAATAGCCTTCAAGCAGGCAAGCCGAGAGTTGGTCGCCGGTTTCGTTGGCGCAAGTCGTATTGTCGGAATTGATGTAGATTCTCCAAGTAATCCCGGCATTTTGCAGCGCCTCAAAAATAGGAGTCGCTGTGAACTGCGACCCTCCGCTCGGAATAGGATACGCATGGCCTTGCGAAGTCGCACCGATGATGTAGGCGCGGTTCAACTGCGTGCGGGTCATGACCGGGGAAAACCAGCGGTCTGACGTAGCGAAATTGCTGGCCATGTAGTAGTAGTAATTCAAATCCGCATCGGTAAAGTAACCCATGCTGCGGTAACCGTTAATGTCGTTCACCGGATTGCCGCCGTTCGAGCCTATCGGGTACTGACGGGCATCGTTGGCGGCTGCAATCACGAAGCCGTTCATGAGCGGATCGATCGTGGTTGGATACAGGAAGTTATCATTCCAATCCGTGTGGGCTTCATTCCAGAACGGGCTGATCTCTTCCGTGCAAATCGATTGCATATGAAACGACGGTACGGTCACGCTCGGATCCGGAGTACAAATATCCGGTCCGTTGGGATTGGTGGGATCGCACCCCGGAAGGGATGGAGCGGTTCCACCAGCATTAAACTGTGGCAGACCATCGAAGGTCTGTCCGCTGGTGCCGTAGCCATTCGCTGCCCAATACGGCAGCATGTAACCGAAGTAGTGATCCAGCGAGCGATTCTCCTGCGCAAAAATAATGATGTGATTCAAATTCTGCAAGCTGCCCACCACAACGGGTGAAAAGGTTGCAGTTACTGAAGTGGAGGTGGTTAAAGTAACAGTGCACTGGGTCGCAGTACCAGAACACGCGCCTGACCAACCGCCGAAAGTATTGTTGGCGCTTGGAGTTTCGGTGAGTATGATCTGGGTATTCTGCGGAAAGGTCGCGGAACAACCCGTCGTTGCTCCAGACGCGCAACTGATGCCTCTGGGACTGCTGGATACGTTTCCAATGCCGGCACCAGCCATCACGACGCTAATACCGTATCCCGGGTTAAAGTTCGCAGTGACGTTGGTCGCTGCCGTCACCGTGATGCTGCACGTCGGGCTAGTTCCTGTACAGCCTCCTCCGCTCCAACCGGCAAAGAAGTAACTACCCTCGGCCTCCGCGGTCAACATAACTGCGGTATTCTGCGCGAAACTGGCCGAGCACATCGTGGGACACTTAATTCCTTTTGGGTTGCTGGTGATAGTTCCTGCATTTGCCGGAGGCGACGCCACAGACAATTGATAGCTAGGAGTCGGCGGTGGAGGAGTTGTGGTCGTAGTCGTGCTCATCCCCGAACTCGCGCATCCCACCAGACTCAGCGTGGAAACGGCCAACAATAAAAAGATCAACCAGAACTTGTGTCCACAACCCATGGCGCGAGGCTCCTGAAACGCAGGTTGGATGAAGAGTGAGGAGAAAGCGGTTGTATCCAGTTTCGAAGCGCGCCTTCGAGTACAGCCTCGAAGGTTGGAATATAGGGTGTTGAGGGTATAGCGCTCTCGCAACAAAAGCACCCTCGCGGAGCGTGGGCTTGCTAAGGAGCGCGCGCAAGCGATAGGCTGGTGCGTCCTGTACAAGCTTGCGCCAGAGAGATTTCTTGTCGTGATTGGTTCCAGCGTAGGGATGATCGGTTTCTAGCGAGAAAAAGGAGCGTGCTTATGCAATTAAAACTGGCAACAACTACCAAGGATGGAATCCTCGTGGTGGGTTGCAGTGGTCGAATCGTGTTTGGCGAGGAGTCTACTTTGTTGCGGGAGAAACTCAAGACGGCCCTATCGGAGAACAACCGCATCCTGCTTGATCTTGGCGAGGTGAACTACATAGATTCTGGTGGACTCGGTACGCTCGTGGCCCTGCGCACCAGCGCGCTTAACGCAGGAGGCACGATCAAGCTGGCAAACTTGACCAAACGGGTGGGCGATTTGCTGCAGGTCACTAAACTTCTCACTGTTTTTGATGTTTATAATTCCGAGGCGGAAGCCCTTGAATCCTTCCGTAAGGTGGCATAGCTCCGCACGCGACTTGGGGTGTGCTGCCGCGACTCGACAGCCGCGGTGCATGACCTCCTCCGTTGCTGGACTTCTCTCGAATGCTTCCTCGCATCGTCTTTCTTCTTTGCCTGCTGGTGAGCGCCAGCGGGTTCGTCTCTCCGCCGGTTGCGCTGGCGATGGGACTTGTGTTCGGTTTGATTTTTCCGCATCCCTATGGCACAGAAGCGAAGAAATTTTCCAAGTTTCTGCTGCAGGCATCCGTAGTGGGGCTTGGTTTCGGGATGAATCTGCACGAAGTCGTGCGGGCAGGGCGAAGTGGCTTCCTTTACACGGTGCTGGGCATCAGTTTCGCGTTGATCACGGGCATGGGCCTTGGAGCGCTGCTCGGAGTTCAGCGTGTGCCTGCCTTTCTCATCTCTACGGGGACTGCAATCTGTGGCGGAAGCGCGATTGCCGCGGTGGGGCCGATTACGCAGGCCAGCGACGAAGAGATGGCGATCTCGCTGGGAACGGTTTTTGTGCTGAATTCCGTAGCGCTGCTGATTTTCCCTGCCATCGGCGCGGTACTTAGCCTAACCCAATCGCAGTTCGGACTGTGGGCGGCGCTTGCCATTCATGACACAAGTTCAGTGGTCGGTGCGGCCGCGAAATACGGAGCCCAGGCGCTGGCGATCGCGACCACGGTGAAACTAGCGCGCGCATTGTGGATTGTTCCGCTCTCAGTGGCCACCGCAGTTGTACGCGGCGCGAAAGCCAAGATTCAGTGGCCGTGGTTCATCGGCCTTTTCTGTCTCGCGGCAGTGTGCAACACGTATCTGCCGGCCGGAGCGCACGTTTACGCGATTGCGGTGAAAGTTGCGAAGATCGGTTTGACCGCCACGTTGTTTCTGATTGGCAGTGGCATCTCGATAGCAACGATTAAACAGGTGGGGCATCGTCCGCTGCTGCAGGGAGTGATCCTGTGGCTGATGGTTTCTGTGGGATCACTGTGGCTGATTCGCATGGGATGGATTGGATTGTGAAAAAACGAAAATCATCGATAGACCAATCGTCAAGGATGCGGCTGCACATTGAGGCTACCATTCGGCGAATTCCAAAGGGCAAGGTTTCCACTTATGGCGCCATCGCTCGAGCATCGGGATTTCCTGGGGCGGCGCGGCAGGTGGCGCAAGTGTTGCATCGCGGGTTCAATTTGCCCTGGCAGCGCGTACTAGGCGCTGGCGGCGAAATCAAACTTCGTGGGGATTCCGCGATGGAGCAGCGGTTTCGGCTGGAGGCAGAGGGCGTGCGGTTTCGACGACGGAAGGTGGATATGAAGGCGCACGAGTTCAAGTTTGCGCGTATCCGCAAGAAGTGATTCCCACCTTTGCCGCAAAGAGCGCGGCAAAGATGGGGCACCCGCGGTCCCGTACTTCTTGAAGACCAACCACCAACAACTAACGGCCACTCTTAAACTGCTCGTCGATCTCCACCTGATATCCCGTGACCATCTTGTTGGTTTCGTTCGCCATGCCGACGACGGCCATTAATTCTTTGAACATCGCATCGGTCATGCCTTTCTTCTGCGCGCCAACGGTGTGCGAGGCGATGCAATAGCCGCACTGATTGGTCACGCTCACTGCGATATAAATCATTTCTTTGGTGAGCGGATCGAGCGCGCCGGGCGCCATGATCTGTTTGATATCTTCCCAAGTGCGCTTGAGTGTCGCGGGATCGTGTGCGATGGCCTTCCAGAAATTATTGATCCAATCCGTTTTGCGCGTGGCCATGATGTCGTCGTAGACGGCGCGGACTTCCGGGCTGGCGTCTTTGTATTCGATAAGTCCGAGGGTTGACATGAGTTCTCCGGTGGCTGCCGTTAGCAATTAGCAATTAGCCTTTGACCCGCATGAGCACCGCACCGCTAGAGCGGATTCGCGACCGCTGCCTAAATCCTAATTGCTAATTGCCAACTGCTGCTACTTTGGCAACTCCCCGCTCAGCAATTTTCCCAGTGCCGCCGCGGGGCAGCGTACTCCCACGTAGAACTGGCCGAATAAGGCGTAGACCGCGCTAACATGGTCGAAGCGCATTTCGTAAATTAGCTTCTTAAAGATCAGCGGTTCGTCGGCGAACAGATCGACACCCCATTCCCAGTCGTCGAAGCCAATGGAGCCGGTGATGATCTGCTTCACCTCCTCGGCATAACGGCGGCCTACCATGCCATGGTCATTCATCTGTCGCGCGCGCTCTTCAATGGGGAGCGTGTACCAGTTCTTATCTTCGCCGCGCTTCCGGTCCATGGGATAAAAGCAGATGTAACGGTTCGGAGGGATCTCGGGAAATAGCCGCGGATGCATCGCTTCGCGATGCCGGTTAAGTTTGCACTCGATCTCGGCCTTCCACTGGTCGGAGTGCGGCTGGATGCCTTGATCCGTCAGCTCTTTGTAAATCTTCAAGGTCGAGTCATAAAGTCCGAGTTCGATGATGGAGAGATACGACGTTGTAGGTTCGAGATAGTCGCTCAATTGCAAGTTGGCCAGCTTGAGTTCCGCCTGATTGAGATCGGCGAACGAGTTGCGGAAGTGCACGAACATCAGGTCGCCCTTGTGGCCGATCAGAGAAAAGAGTGCGGACTGTCCGGCGGGAACTGCTCCAGCGGGTTTCTTCTCCATTTCACTGAGGACCGCCTCAGCCTCCTGGGCAATAGCCGATCTGGTTGCGTCAGGCAACGCCCGCCACGCAGTGCGGCGAAAACGCATCATCTGATGTAAAACGCTGTAGCCTTCGGTGGTAAGTGGAACCTCGGGAATTTCTGCGGAGGCTGAATGCGGCCGGACGGGAGTAGTGGTAGTTGCGGTCATCGGATTCTCGGGATGTGTACTCATCTGGTTTCAGCAACCATTGTACGCAAGAGGCGCGAGAGCAGCGAGTTCAGCGTTTACAATCGGGATGGCGTTTCTCGCAGTTAGGTTTGCGCACTTTATTCATGGCAATAATCAGCAAGATGCCTCGTACATTTCTTGTTTCCCTTTTGCTGGCTGCTTCGCTCGCCGCGCAGGAGCAGGGTAAGAATCAAGGTCAGGATAAGAATTCAAGTGGACATAAGCGTCTATGGGTGCTGCGCGCGCCGGGCGAGGCAGTAGAGTACAACCCGGCGACGTTCGCCGCGATGCGGCCGGTAAAGGTCCCGGCGGAAGCGGTTGCTTCGCCGCAGAAGTTTTCCGTGAATCGTCTGGGGCAAATGTTATTCGCCGCACCGGCCACATTACCGCTGGCGGAAGGCGATCTTGCTACCGAGGGAAAGGCTTGGTTCTGGGACGGCCACGCAGCGATCACGCTTCCGCTAGGTGGGACGCGAAGCGCGGCCACCACTGGGTCCAATCTGGCCATCACAGAGTCGGCGCCCGTGCCTTTTCTCTCAGAAGACGGGAAGCATCTCTATTGGTCGGCAAACCAGGCACGACGACTGCAACGCGACGGCGTCGATCTTTCTACGAAAACGACGTGGTCGATCTTGCAGACGGACCTTGCCGGCGGCGCGCGTCAAGATTTGGCCTCAGTTGCCTTGCCCGATTGCTCGTGCCCTACGGGTGGCTGCGAGGAAAGTTGTCCTTACGGCGTACCGTGGGTTCCGGACGATGGAGTTAGCAAGTTTTTTCTGCTGAATCAGGTTGTGGCCGCACAGGATCAGTCGATCTATAAGGTGTCCTCGGTCTATGAGGAGAGCGCGGGCAAATGGAGTGCGCGGCTACTCGATCCGCCGCTGCGGCAGGTGCTGGATGCAGTGAATGCGGGAGAGATTCTGGAAGCGATTCCAGACACGGGATGTTGCGGCTGGGCAAACCAAAGTGATGACCAGACTCTGCTGCGTCTCGACGGCCAAAGCGTGACCGTATTCGATGAGCGGAGTGAGTACAAGAATCCTGATTACGATGTTAGCTTTTACACGCAGAACGGCAAGCTTTCGCCTGATCGTACGATGGTGGCGTTAACCATCGTGGCCACGGCGAAAGCAAATGCTCCAATTCAACTGGCTCAGGAGGGGCAGGCGAACCCGGAAGAGTCACAGCGCATTCGCAAGGCATTGCTCGATCTGCCGGCGGTCGTGGTGAAGAGTGCCGAAGCCAAAAGCGGTGACAGTTCGCCGCGGCGCATCGCATTCCTCCCGCATGCCACGTTGGTGGGCTGGATCAGCGCTAAAGAAATTCTAGTTGTCGAAGGAAATCTGCTGGTCGCTTACGATGTCGCAAGCGGCGCACGGCAGAAATCGAGCATTTATGTGGAAGGTTCGGCGCATGTATTTTTGCGGTGAACAGAGTGGTTGCTCGGATAGGCATGGATCTCGGATACAAATACTCTTACGGAAGATGCGGTTACGGAAGATGCGGTCTTCTCCGTTGACCTGCGCGGTAGATGATCCATCCGATGAAATTCGCGCCCAACACCACGCCAGCGATCTTCAGCGAATAGCCCCACGAATTTTCTACCTCGATAATGGGGAAGATGGAGAGCACGAGATAAAGCAAAGTCATCAGAAAACCAGAGACTGCGGCCAAACGCAGCCACCATCGCGGGCGCAGTCCGCGATCTTTTGGCGAGAGGAATGGGATGGCGAATAGCGCCAGGTAGGCGATGGCGTAGAAGGTGAATCCCCAGGTCAGCAAAAGTTCATAAGCTTCCTGCGGCCCAACCCCGATGAGCGCGATCGCGCTGCCAGCGAGGGTGACCGATCCGAGAAAGATAACTGAGTTGACCGGAGTCTTGTACCTGGAGTGCAGTCGCGTGAACGACTCGGGTAGCAAGTGGTCCCATCCTGCGACCATGGGGAGTCGTGCGCTGGCGCTGAAATATACGCTGAAAGTTGTGGGGTAATTCACAAACAGTAAGATGATTGCGAGCGGGACGACAAAGCCGGCCAAGCAGAAGCCGTGCCAGCCCAAGCGTAGAGCCTGCGGGATAGGGGCGACCACGTCAACGGCCGCGGGCGTCACGTAGGCGAGAATCGAACTTGTCGAAAAAATGTAGAGCAGGGCGATTAACGGCGCGGTAATCAAAACCGATCGCGTGAGATTGCGTGTGGGGTTGCGGCATTCGCCGGCGAAGATTGCGACATACTCGAAGCCGCTGAGTGCTCCGAACATCAGCTTGCTGAAAACGCTGAGGCTGAAAATAGTGAGAGGCGGCATTGCCAGACGAAGTGGATGATACTCGGCGAGCATTCCGCGCCAGAGCCCTAGTAGCGGAGTGAAAATCAGCACCGCCAGCGTGATTAGGACGGCGATGCTCCCCGCATTGCCCAGCCATTTGCCGATGCGAAGTCCGAGCGCAGCCAAACACATCATAGCGAAAATCAGAGCGATAGAAACCGCAAGAATCAGCCAACGGCTGGAGGCGATCCACGCCGCAGCAGGGCCTAAGGCGTAAGCCAGGAACGTTGTGGTGACTAGGCCGATCACCGCCACGTAAAGCATGACGAAGAGCCAGAGATTCCATGCCACCAGAAAGCCAATCTGATCGCCAAAGGCCAGGCGCGCCCACTCGTATAAGCCGCCCTCCAGTGGCATAAGACGATTGAGATGAGCGACCACCAGGGTGAGGGGGATGAAGAACAAGACGAAGGCTACCAGCCAAAACACGACGTGAGCTGACCCAGCCTTGGCGGCGGTTCCGAAAAAATCGACCACGATCACCAGCAAAATCTGCGCCATGACCAGATCGAACAGTCCAAGCTCTTTGCGCAGTTCCGCGCTTTGAGTTTGAACGGCAGCTTCGGCGCCCCGCAATGAGACGTGCTCCCCGGTGCTCAATGCGCTCTCCTTGAGGAATCAGAAAGAACTGAAACAGGAAGCCAGCATTAGAACACAAGGAAGGTGGGTTGAGCAGAAGTGGAAATTACAAATGCTTGGCGAGCGGTTACCGAGAGGGTCTTGCTGAAACTCAAGCAGGGGAGTATCCGAAATCGACTCCCCTGTCGCAGGTCTGTTTAGTGGTGGTCGTGGTCGCCGTGGGTGTGCCGCCAGGTCCAGTATTCTTTTTGCTCCTCGGGCGGCAGCCTGCGGAAATCGCGATTCGGGTCGCGATGGTACTCGCCTGCCCACTGGTGGTAGAAGACAACCTCGTTATCGTTCCAGACGTGATAGTCGCTGTAATAGGGGTCATAGACCCGGTAGTAATGATGATGGCCGCACGCCATGCCCAGTACGGAAGACGCCAGGGCGGCGGCGAGAAATAGCGAAGTGACGAAACGCGACTTGCGGTTCATGCGGTGAATGATCCTCCTCGAGTTTCGATCTCAACATCGTCCGACTCGCTGGAAAATTGAGCGGATTTAGATTCGTTGCCCAGCCGCGTAACCGGGTTGTCTGCTAACCGAGCAAAGCTTCATACCTTCACGTTCAGCTTTTCCAAATCGTTTCTCAATTGATCGAGAGTCTGCATCTGGATGGTGTGCATTCCAAGTTTTGCGGCACACTCTAGGTTCAGCGAGCGATCATCGATGAAGCAGCAGTCTTCCGGAGCGATCTGTGTAATCTCGATTGCCAGTTGGTAAATGCTGCTCTCGGGTTTGCGCAAGCCGACGAAACAGGAACTCACAAACAGGCGAAAGATTTCCCGCAAACCAAACTTGTCGATGCGATACAAGTTCAAGTCGCGTGACTCGTTGTTGATCGTGCCCATGAAGTATTTACCTGCGTCGGCCAGCGTGCGGACGAACTTTAGAACCTCGGGCATGGGCCGCGACAGCGACAACATGTAGTCGCGGAACTGATCGCGAGTGAACGGACGGTCGCAGTAAAACACGGTGCGATCTAAATACTCGTCGAGCGAGATTTCGCCCCGCTCGAATGATGAGACCGCCATCTCGTGCCGCACCTGAAACTCTTTCACGTCGAGATGAAAATGTTCGAGCGCATCGGCGCGTTCTGTGTGGTCCCACGCATTGGTGAGCAGCACTCCTCCAACGTCCCAGAAGATGGCGCGAATCGCAGACACGTATGAATCCTCCTAGCAGGTCTAAGAGTGTAGATCAATTCGGACTAATGTTTGTAGATGCTGGTGTCGGGATGGTAGTTTCGCCAGTCGAACCAGTAGTCTTTCAACGCTGGGACGCGGTCGAGACACTTTCCTTGCACCGGGCCGGAGATGGCGCAGCCTTGGAAATTCCACTGGCTGGAAGTAGTGGCATCGAGCAGGGTCCATTCTTGTTTATCGGTTGGGGATGCAGACGTATCACCGGCTGGAGCATTGGTTGCGACTTTCGTCTGAAAAAAGAATTCAGCGTCGCGACCATCGACGCGGCTGACGAAGACGCGGAATGATTTGCCATCCGGACCGAGGACGAGCAACAGAGGCGTGCCGTTGACGCGATCCAGAACTGGAGACTGCTTGGCGAAAGTCTCCCAGGGATAAGCGCGAGCGGTGCCGGTGACGGTGAGTCCGATGACCAGGTCGCGCGACTTAAGCTCGGTGCCGGGAAAGCTGATCACGACGGGAAGCTTGGCTACGTCCGGCTCCCAGTTGGGATCGTATTCTTTCGTATATTTGGCGACGGGAGCGAGCACTTCGCCGCCGGGGAATTCATTTCTCCACTCGCCGAAGCTGAGTTCGTCGCTCAAAACAAGTTCGAGGGCTGCGCCTTTCAGCGGGCCGTAGATAGCTTTGCCGGTAATCTGTTGCCACCAGCTTCCGGTTTCTTTATCGCGCATGAGGAAGTTCTGGTTGTTGATGCCGGCCAGATAAAAATGCAGCACCCGTCCGTTAATCGTTCGTGTCCACACCAGACCGGTGTGACAGAGCGTTCAATAGGTAACGGCGATCGGCACTCCGCCGACCACGTCGTTCAGAACGTGATGGTAAGCCATCTGGCTGATAGGGTAGGCGCGGGCGTGGCCGTCGAAGCGCACGGCCATAATCATCTCTTTAGGATCCAGTTTGCTCTGCGATTGCGCCACGAATTGCGCGGCGGGGATGGGATGAAACATCCACTCGAAATGATTGAGCCGCGCCATTACCGCGGAGAAGGTGGCGACGCACATTGCGAGCGCGAGGAGAGCCTTGCGCCAGCGGTCGACGGTTCTCCACAGCAGGAACGCACAAAGAAGACAAACGAGGCCCGCGATCGCCGTGCCCAGAGGTGCACGCTGGCGCAGCGCCATTGCAATCAGGAGTGCCCGCGGCGCTTGATAGCGGAAGGGACGAATGATGAAAACAGGAATAAAGAAAAGGCCGAACGCGACAATGGCGCAGAGGGAAAAGACAGTCCATATCCAGCGCGAGCCTGGATGCGCTGTGGCCGGACTTTTGAGTTGTGGTGTCGCCGGCGATGTGCTCACGGATGAGTCGTTTGACGCATGGATTATTTTAGTCTGTGAATCGTACGAGAAGTCGTGCGTCGGTGGAATAGTACAAAAAATTAACCCCGGTCGCGAAGGACCGGGGTGTTAAATCTAGCTTCGTGTGATCTTACTGGGGCGTGAAGCTTTGGTGGAAGCCCAAACTCACCACGTCCTGGAACATGGGGGTTCCGGGAGGAAGATTGCTCGGGTTCTGGAATTGCGTATCGAAGAAATAGTTTCGCGTCGGCGCGCCGTAGACAGAATTACAGCACTTGAAGTTGCCGGTGGCATATTGCGAATAGTACATGCTGATCAGCGAACCAGCGTAAAACACGTTCGTGCCGCCGCGGCTCTCCAGATAGCGTAAGAAGTTGTGCATCCCGCCATCGGTGCCGAAGTCCTCCGCACCCCATGCGGGTTGCGGAAAGGGAATGCTCTTGCCCGCGGCAATGGCTACGCGGTAATAGCTGTCGGTGGCGACTCTGTTTGCCATGGTTCCCGGATTAGCGAAGCTGACAGCGTCCGACCAATTCGGCGAAAGCAGCGTGACCGCATCCGCAATGATCGCGGCCGCGGAGTGTGGAGTGGTGGCATTCGCCCCGAGGCTGGGGAAGAAAGGATCGGCGGGACCGCTGTTGTAATTACCCCAAATGTAGACCGGTTCTTCGGAAGCAACGGTGAAGCCGTTGCCGGATGTAGCCGGAGCGATGGGCTGAGGCAAGTAACTGTTGCCAGCTCCATCCATTCCGCCATCCACCAACCGCAGTACGTGACGGGGACCGGAGACCATATTCCACGCACCCGTCGTGGGACAACTAATGCCGTTCGTCGTGCCCGGAATGTAGTAGGGCTGGTTCATCGTAGCTGCGGATACGCCAAAGCCTGCGCCCAGGTATTTCGCTCCGAAGGTGTCAAGAAAGCCGTTCCCATCCACGTCTTCCGGCGAAAGAGCTGGAGGCCCGGGATAGTAAGTGACCGGTTCCATTGCTCCATCCGGGACGCCGATGGCTGAACCGGAATTAACGACATCTTCTAATCCGGAGATGCCGACGAAACCATTATAGAAACCAGTGCGGTTGGGGTCGGGATCGGGCTGCATGCCACGATGATCGGAAAAATACACAATGTAGCCGTTCTGGTTGGTGCTGTTCACCGAGGGTCCGCTGCCGCCAACATAGGGAGCCTTCCCTTGCAGCCAGAGCCACAGGTTGCCCGCGTCCAGTTCAACGGCATTCATTACTCCGGCGGTGCTGCAGTTTGTTGCCGTTCCGCCCACCCTGGTGTCGCGCGGCTCGCCCTCGCGCGCATCGTAGAAATTGATAGGCATCCAGTTGTATTGCGTGCCGGCTCCGGTTGCGTTGGCCGCCGTTTTGCCGCTTTGCAACTGCTGAAGAATGAGGATGGCAGCGGGGCTAATCGGGTTTTCCCCAGCGCCGCCTGCGGGAGTGCTGGGTGAGACGTTGTACGCCCGCCCGAAACCATATCCCAGCCATTGTTGAGTTACGCCGACCCATGCGCCAGCATTGTTCAGGTATTCCACGCGAAGCCATACGCTCTGGCAGGGGTTGGCCGTCCAGTCGACCTGTCCGAGCAGAGGCCAGGGGCTCGCGGCACAGCCAGTAGGCTTAGTGAAACTTCCCGTACCGGTTTGTCCCATGGCGAAGTACATATTTCCAGGGAATGTTGCTGATGCTACGGGTACGTTTCCGACGAGCTGCACGTCGTTGGCATCGAGCGTTCCGGCGCCACGCTCCGGGTGGAGTTGCGAAATGTCATCCGCCAATAGAATGCGGATCTCAGCCTTGCCATAGAGGCGCGAATTGGTAAGCAGCGTTGTATCGCTGACTTGCGGTCTGCGAATGATATCGACGGCACCCACCACCGATTGCTGCACGAAAGGCAACTGCAGCTTGGTCGCTCCGGTCAACCCGTTCACCACAAAACCGTGGAAATCAGTGGCTGCGGATCCTGTGGAGAGCGTTGTCCAGCCGGGGTTCGGCACGCCAGCAATTTGCGCGAAGCCGCCGGTCCAGCTGCCGGCGGTGAGCTGCGGGCAGTTCGCGGCCGGTCCCGTTCCAGGTGCGCTCGGACAGCCGCTGCTGGCGTTGGGAGCATAGACGGTGCCCCCGTACCCGTTACTCGTTGGATGTCCATTTTCGAGTTGATCGAGAATGATCTCATTTACGGCGGCAATCTTGTCGGTGAAAGTCAGTTTGGCGCCCGATGCGAGAAACAGGTTCCCGTTGGTGTGAACGCGGCCACCAAAGTTAAAGTTAGGGCCTGCGAAGTAATCGCAATCGCCGTCGCAGAACACTCCAAACTCAAAGGCCGGAAGCAGGGCCACTTCTACGGTACGCGTAAGGTTGACGGCTGAGCCGGTGGCTGCGAGGGTGTTTGTGCCGACCTGACCACCGCTCGACTGGCGCGAGGCTGTCACTTGCAGGGTAAAGGGAATGAGAGAAGCGACCATGCCCTGATCCTGACCCGAACCGACGATGTCCCACGAGCCGCACGGGTTGGGGGCATTCGGGCAAGGCGTGCCATTGGCCTGAGTCGGTGGCCAAGTGATGGATTCGACATAATTCATGCCGGTAATGTTCGAACCGGTAATCGTCGTCGGATAATTGGCGGCGGTGGCGAGGGCAGTAATGGAAGCGGCGTTAGGCGTCTGCGACGATTGGTACAACTGAGAGAGTTCGGCAGTCAGGTTCTCGATGCCGGCTTCGGCTCCGTAGTAGGCAATGTTGCCTTCCAGGTCGTTGTTCCCCATGTGCTGTTCATTGGTCACCAGGTACAGCAGACCTACCGCCATAGCGGACAACAAAAGCGTTATCAAAAGTGCCGCAACGAGCGTGAAGCCACGCGAATCTCGGGTTTTCTTAACCATGTTTTCCTCTCAGCTCAAAAGCAAAACCACGAACGGCTTATCATTGGCAAACCGTGCTACTGGAGCTGTATGAATTGCAGAAACTCATGTTGCGAGTGGCGACGGAACTCGCCAGATACATGCTTTGGGATCGATTGTTTCCCGAAGTCAAACCTTGTCCCATGACCCACAGCTCAACCTTCTGAATCAGGGCGGGGGAATCTCCAACGCCGATCGGATTGGGTTGATTGGCATCGATCGTACTGTTCACAGAATTGATCACGTCGTAGCTGAATTGCAGGTTGATGATGTTATCGGCCACCGGAACGGCGTTGCCCCCGTTGACCTGGCGCATGAGGCGCGGGGTTTGAACGGTGCCACCAGCGGGAGGAACCTGCAAGAAATAAGTGACAGCGTAGAGGCGGCAGACCGAAACCTGGTTCACGCCTCCGAAATTAGCAACAGCGTTGGCCAGGCTATTGCCGCCAGTTTGACCGTTGAAATTGAGTGCGTCGCCGGGGGCGAAATCGACCGCCCAGGGCGGCCCTCCGCCCGGAATGCCGGTGATTTCGGCGACAGCTACGGCGGTTTGCGCGGAACTGGTACCTTGAGCGGACTTGCCGTTGCCAGGAGTACTCACCAAAAACAAGAGCAGATCGCCTGTGCTCAGGCCTCCAGGCTGCAAAATATTCTGGGGTAGAGTCGGGTCAGGAGTCGCGACCAAACTCACCGAGGCAGCAGCCGGGCTAACCGGAAAAGAGAAAGTGAAGTTGGTCAACTGGAAGTTGTAATCGCAATAGATCGAAGTAATACTGTCATTCACCGCGCCCGGAGCAGCGGCGATGGCCGTTCCGTTCTGGACGCCGTTAGCAAATCCGGGGATGATGCCAGTCATCTGACTCGCGGGGTACGTGTCGGCGGGAACATAGCAGGTGCCGGCCTGGTTGCAGGCGATCTTGGAATTCCCCAGACTATTAGGCAGCAGCAAGCCGCCCGAAGGCAAACCAGAGCCTGCCAGGCTGATATCTTTTGTCATCAGCTCGATCCCGGCGCGCAGGTTCTGCTGGGTTTCGGCGCGCTGGGTCACCGTGAAGGTGGTGTTCATGCCCATGCGGAACAGGCTGGTCACTCCCACCATCATGACCAGGCCGATGACAGCGGAGATCATAAACTCCAGAAGGCTGAAGCCGCGTTGCGAGTTTGAGATTCTTAGGTTCATGTTTTAGCCGGACTCAGTGGTAGCTGGAGATCAGCCCATTCACGACGTAGTTTCGCGTGGGCCAATTGGGTTTGGTGTACGAAACGGTTATGGTGACGGCGATCATGTTCGTGTTCACCTGGCCGTTCGGCAGCAGCACCGTATTGAAGGCGATGGTCCGGGTGAAGTTGCTGAGGCTCCAGATTTCATCGTCTCCCGTGCCGAGAATGCCATCGGGGCCAGGCAGGACCATGCACTCGACGCCACCGTTGGGGCAGGCGGCTCCAGCAGAGGTAAGACACGGAGCCGTATCGCCGTTCACTCCGACAATTCCATACTTGGGGCCGGCGCAGAGCAGCGGTTGCGCTCCAGCCAGAAAGATTCCGCCGTTGGCAACATTGTTGATCGATGCGAAAGGAAGCTGCTGGCTATTGCGAGCAGCGTAAATGCTTTCCATGGCGTCAAGCGCCTTGTGGCGGGCGACGAGATCTTCCTGCGCCGAAGCGGTAGCGGTGATCGCGGTGGCGAAAGTTGCGATCAAGCCGCACAGTCCCACCGTCAGAACCACCATGGCGATCATGACTTCGATCAGCGAGAAACCGCGCTGGGTGCGACGCTTGCCCATTGATTGGTTTTCTTGTGTCATTGTTGTACCCAAATCGGAGCGCCTGCCTGTTTAACCAGAGACCACCCGCGCACTCGACCAGTTGCGCCCCACACCGTGACCGCCTTCGAGGTATAAAGATCGCCGGCAGTGCGACAGACATAGACGATCCCGCTGTTGAGGTTGTTGAGGCCATCTTGCGCGGATCCGTCCGGCATGAAGACGACATAATTCAAGGGCTCGGTCGCCAGAGTCTGGCCGAAGTCAATCGCATTAATGCCGGCGCCAAAACCGTCTGGCGTAGCGGCGGGAACTCCCGCCTTTATCAGAAAACTCGTATCAGTCGGAATGTTGTAGTTCATTACTAGCTGCAAAGGCGGCAGCGCCCCGTTTCCCACGGCGGGCGGTTGGTATTCAACCTGAATCGTCCCGGCTGGGAGTCCAGCCGGATTAAAGATGACGTAGTACTCGTGACCCTGCGTGATCGCTTGATTGCGCGTGTTGCGTAACACCATCATGGTGGTGTCATAAGCCTGATTGACATGGTTCTGTAACAGTATCGGCTGCAGACCCATATACGTAATTCCACCCAGAATCAAGGAAATGCTGATGGTGATCACCAGTTCCAGGAGCGAGAAGCCGTTATGTTTCCGCAATACCATAAGTTCTTTCCGGGGAGCTGATCTCCCCAGGATTTCCTGAAGCTTGAAACGGACTGGAAATCTGTAACCGGGGAAGGCAGCTCGACCGGTAGTTGTACCGGTGTGGCAGACTTCATCCTAGGAACGGGGACCGACGGCGTCAAAGCACCACGGTGCAACGCGGGCGTATTGGTCTTTTGTAATGGCGATGGTGACTCAGGTCACCTGACTGAGATCAGTGGAGTTAGCGGGATTCTTACGGAAGACCCGGGACCGGGCGATGACTCCGGTAACTTGTCGGGAGAACTGGCGTGATCCTAGGATGCATGCAGGTATGACTCTTTCATCGCTATTGGTTTGCGAAGACGAAGCATCCGTGCAAGTGCTGAGCCGCGTTTTGGAGGAACTCGATATCCGCGTGGAGTTGTGCGCGGATGCCGCACGCGCCTTTGTCCGGCTCGCGCAAGACCGGTTCGACGTAATCATTCTTGATTGTGAAACTCAGGCGGATCTGGTTTCGCTATTGCACGAAAGCCGTTCCTCCCGTTTGAATGACTCGACCCTCGCTGTCGCCGTAGTCATGGGACAGGAGAGCATCCGCGAGATGTTCTCTCTCGGGGTGAACTTCGTGTTGTACAAGCCGGTGTCCTACGAGCGGGCAGTGAGCACTCTCCGGGCGGCGCAGAGTGTCCTGCATCGGGATAAACGTCGCAAAGGGCGCGCTCCGGTGCATACGCATGCAACTATCGATTATGCCGGCGTGGAACAGGCGCGAGCTACGCTTGTTGATTTGGCGGAAGATGGCATGGCTGTGAACTTCGGCGAGAGATTGCCACCAACCTGCAAAGTTTATTTTCAGTTTCAATTGCCAGGGCAGATGACGAATGTGAGGCTATCGGGCCAGGTAGTATGGCAGGACTGGAACGGTCGTGCAGGGATTCAGTTCGTGGACGTGCCGCAAGCTTCGCGCCGCATTTTGCGCGAGTGGCTGAATGTCAACCTGAGCGAAGTGATGCAGCGCGAGTTGGCCGCGCAGTCGGTAGAGGTCGAGCACTCGATCCGGCCGCGTGAAGAAGCGGCCGTGGCTGACACGCCCACGATTGAGAAGCAGCATCAGGATCGGCAAGACCGGCAGGAAGAGAAAAACCGCGATGGAGAAGCAGGGGTGCGGTTGCGCTCCGAGCCTGATAACCGCCGCCGGCAAACCCGATATGCTTGCCGTCTGGGAGCCGAGGTATATCAGCAGGGAAGTACAGTAAAGAATTACTGCCATCTCAGCGATCTGGGCCCAGGTGGATGCTACCTTGAAATGCCGCTCGCGTTCGCAATGAGCACTCCGGTAGAGATTATCGTACGCACGCACGAGATGAAGCTGCATTTGAGCGGTCAAGTGAGAGCCTCGCATCCTGGCTATGGGATGGGGATCTCGTTCAAGCTGAACACCAAGGACGAACGCCACGGCGTGCAGCAATTGATTGATTTCGTGGCGGCCGCAGCTGAGACCAGCGAGTAGTTGGCTGGTCCGCACTGCCCAATAGCGTCGAATCGGTGTTCGTTTTTCTTCAGAGCGACCTCGCGACTTTTGACGTGGTTGATTCTTCTTCGATTGCGCTTCGGAAATAATCCAGGGACATTCGCAGGCCGGTGGTGAGATCGATTTTTGGTTCCCAGCCCAGTAATTGCCGAGCTTTAGTGATGTCCGGCTGGCGCTGTTTAGGATCGTCCTGCGGGAGAGGCTCGTAAACGATCTTGCTTTTCGATCCAGTGACTCTTAATACCTGCTGAGCGCATTCGAGAATGGTGAACTCATTCGGATTGCCGATGTTCACTGGCAGATGCTCGGAGGATTTCGCAAGGCGCATGAAACCTTCGATTTCGTCGCGAACATAGCAGAAGCTGCGGGTCTGGCTGCCGTCGCCGTAGACGGTGAGGTCTTCGTCCCGCAAGGCTTGCTTCATAAAGTTCGGCACGACGCGTCCGTCGTTCAACTGCATGCGTGGGCCGTAGGTGTTGAAGATGCGGGCGATGCGCGTATCAACTTTGTGATAGCGGTGGTACGCCATGGTGGCAGCTTCCGTAAAGCGCTTGGCTTCGTCGTAGACGGAGCGCGGGCCGATGGAATTCACGTTTCCCCAGTAAGTTTCTTTCTGAGGATGCTCGAGCGGATCGCCATAGCATTCGGATGTGGACGAGACAAGGTATTTCGCGCCGTATTTCTTGGCGACATTGAGGGCATGAAAAGTGCCGAGCGATCCGACTTGCAGAGTGGCGATCCCGTGTGCGTGATAATCGACGGGGCTGGCGGGGCTGGCGAAGTGGAAAACGTAATCTACGCGGCCGACGTCGAATGGCTGGCAAATGTCTTTTTCTACAAACTCGAAACGAGAGTCGTTTGCCAGATGTGCGATGTTGGCGCGGCGGCCGGTGAGAAGGTTATCGACTACAACCACGCTCCAACCGTCAGCGAGCAGGGCATCGCAAAGATGGGAGCCTAGGAAGCCGGCACCACCAGTCACCAGAGCGCGAGACTGATTCATGCTTTCTTCGCGTTCTTCACGGCGGCGTGGACGCCTTCGGGCTGCGATGCCTCGCGTCCGACGCTGTAGTAAGTAAAGCCGCGCGCCGCCATGACTTCCGGATCATACAGATTGCGGCCATCGATCACGATGGGATATTTGAGTTCCTGGCTGAGTTGATCGAGGTCGAGATTGGCAAACTCTTCCCACTCGGTGAGAATCAGTAGCGCGTCGGCGCCGCGGGCAGCCTCGTAGGAAGAACCGGCATAGCGAATGCCGGAGTTCATGACTTCCTGCGTACGCTCCATGGCTGCGGGGTCGTAGGCCGTGATTTTGCAGCCTTCCTGGAGCAAAGCCTGTACCAGAAAAAGCGCGGGAGATTCGCGAATATCGTCGGTGCCGCCTTTGAAAGCTAGGCCAAGGACACCGAGATGCTTGCCGCGCAAGGTCCAGAGTGCGCTGCGGACTTTGCGGAGGAAGCGATTCCGCTGATCTTCATTGATGCGCATTACTTCATCGAGCAGGCGAAAGTCATAGCCACACTCGCGAGCCACGGCGCGGAAGGCCATCACGTCCTTAGGAAAGCAGGAGCCGCCGTAGCCAATACCGGGGTTCAAAAATCGTGGGCCGATACGGGAATCGGTGCCGATGCCGTGGCAAACCTGGTTGACATCGGCGCCCACGGATTCGCAGATGGAAGCGACCGCGTTAATGAAGGAAATCTTCATGGCCAGAAACGCGTTGGAGGCATGCTTGATAAGCTCTGCGCTCTTCGTACTAGTCACGATGATGGGAGGGGGGATTGAGGCACGATCAGGGCGGGGGATGGCGTCGTTTCGTTTGTAGTAGGCGCCGCTGGTGAGCGGGGCATAAACCTGGCGGAGGGCGTCGGCACTGCGATCGTTGTCGCAGCCGATGACGATGCGGTCTGGGAAAAGGAAGTCAGTGACGGCCGTGCCTTCGCGCAGAAACTCAGGGTTGGAGGCGACGTCGAAGGACTCCGGGTCGGCCCCGTTGCGCAGGATAATCTTGCGAACCCATTCGCTGGTGTAAACCGGAACGGTGCTCTTCTCAACGATAACTTTGTATTCGTCGATGGCGCCCGAGATCTCACGGGCTACCGACTCGACGTAGGAGAGATCGGCGTCGCCACGATCCGTGGGAGGCGTACCCACGGCAACGAAGATTACCGAACTGGCGCGCACGGCTTCCGCTAGGTCGTCAGAGAATTGCAGAAGGCGTCCGTGGTGGCGGCTCAATAGTTCAGGGAGGAATTTTTCGTGGATGGGGATTTGCGCATTCTTAAGGGCGGCCAACTTGCGTTCATCGTTGTCCACCAGGATGACGTCGTGGCCCAGATCCGCGAAGCATGCCCCCGCGACTAAACCGACGTATCCGGAACCGACTACGGCAATCCGCATATGGAGACTCTCCGGATTGAAGAACTTGGAAAAACCATAGGCTCGGACGTTTGTACCGAGAGACCTTGAGAGGCAAAAATAAGTTGAAGACGCATTCTACCGAGCCGCAAGATTAATTAATTCTAACATCTGTCCTAATGCAGGGAAGTGAAGATAAAGGCTCACGCTGGTTCGTGGTTCTTGCGTGCGACCATTTCGGGACGCTTCGCCGAGTGAGCGGCCGGATCGTCTGGCCCCGGGGCTTGGCGGAGCAGGTTCAGCAGAGTCGGCGGGCCGAATGTGATATTGACAAGCCCCATGTTTGGGGGTGAAACTCCGCTACAGAATCACATTTGCTGAGTTCTTCGCATGCCTGATCCCCCCATGCCGGCTGCTGAATCTGGGAAGACTCCAGCAGCAGAATCAGCTTCTACGAATAGCGCGCCCGCGCCCGACGCCAGCCCAAGCATCAAATCTGACTTGACGGCGCTGGCTGCGCGATTTGCGGCGCACGGCGGCGGCAGCTTCTCGGCGGAGTTTGCCGCCGACCTTGCGTTCGACATTGTGCTCAATGAAATCGTCGAGCGAGCGTCTCTGGCGACGGGCGCGACGGGCGCCACCATCTTTTTGGCGCGTGATGGAGAAATGGTATGCCGTGCTTGCGGCGGAAGCACAGCGCCACAGCTTGGATCGCGGCTGGAAAAGGGACCGAGTATTTCGCAAGAATGCCTGCGGACCAGTCGGATACAACGATGCGACGATGCGCAAGCCGATCCTCGCGCTGACGTAGAAGCATCGCGCAGTCTCGGGGTACGCTCGATGTTGGTGCTGCCGTTATTACGCAAGCAGGAAGTGGTCGGTCTTATTGAAGTCTTTTCCACAGGGGCTGCGGCCTTTGGGGAGCGCGACGAACGCACGCTGGAAGCTCTGGGCGAACGCATCCTTCATAACATGCATAACATGGAGGATGCTGCTCAACCTTCTCCTGTTTCTCCCGAAACTCCACCCACTCCACTTTCTTTTCCTTCGTTCTCGCAGGTGAACACCGAGGCGGACCATCGACGGATCGATCCGCGAATTGTTGAAGGCGCAAGAAAGATAGTCTCGGGACGCAGCTTCGATGTGCTAACCGGTGCGTTAGGCTTCGCGGTTCTGATCTGCGCTCTTGTGCTAGGGATGCTGGTCAGGCATCGTTTGGCCTCCCCCCAAGTTTCCGTGCACGAACATCCCGCCAAGGCGATGTTAGCTGCGCCAGGCTCAAGTGGAGAAATTGGTCAGACCGATTCTGCCCATACTTCGGATACGGCAGCCTCTTCTGCTTCGCCATCAAGTGCTTCGCCATCAAGTTCACACGACCAAGGCGTCCGAGATTTGATTCTACCGGGCGAGTTGATGGTTTACGAAAACGGGCGGGAAGTATTTCACATTCCGGCGGCGCGAGGCTTAGCTGAATCGCATCGCGCAGCGGAGGGAGCGGTTCAACCAGCGTCCTCAGTGGAACCCGCTGACACGATGGAATTGTCTGCCGCTGCTGCCGAGGATGGCCTCGTGCATCGCGTAGAGCCGGATTATCCGGAGGAAGCGCGCCGACAGGGAATTCAGGGTGCGGTGGTGCTGGAGGTTCACATCAATCCCGACGGCGTCGTGCAGGAACTCGAGTTAATCAGCGGACCAACGTTGCTCGCTCAGGCAGCAACGAACGCAGTGAAACAGTGGAGATTCAAACCGCGCACGGTGAACGGGCGTCGAGCGGAAATGCAGACTGTCATCACGCTTAATTTCAGATTGCAATAAAGATCGTTGTAGAAGGAGCGAACAGAGATTAGGTCGCGGTCTTGCGTATCCTGATCGGAGGCGTGGATGAGGCCTTGACCGGAACGGGGATTGGCCGTGATTGCCCCCGCGGAGAAGGAACGGTGGCCGGACGGTGAATATTCGCTTTGCCGAGAACATGCAGCAGCACTTCTACGCGGCTCGATACCCCGAGTTTGTCGAAAATACGGAACAGATAATTCTTGACTGTATGTTCCGTGAGCGACAGGCGATGTGCAATCTGGCGATTGGTGAGTCCCTCCGCGACGCAACGCACCACATCGATCTCGCGGGCCGAGAGCAGCGAACCGCCGATGGCAGGGAAGTTTGCGAAGGTGGGTTGCGCTAGAGCTTCAAGAATGAACTGCAGTTCCCGGCTACTGGCCCATACCTGCCCGAGATGCACGCATTGAATGCATTTGGCCAGCGAACGGAACGGTTCCGTGCGGCAGAAGATTCCGTGGGCTCCGGTACGAAACGCCTCGGTTACGCTGGTGCGCTCGGACGTATCGAGAAGCATGATCACGCGGGTATCGGGACACTGAGCGCGAATCTCACGCACTGCTTCAAACCCTGCTGTGTTTTTTTCACCAAGCTTCGCGCTGATCACCGCCACGTGGGGTTTCTCGCCCATAACCAGCGTAAGAATGCCCGCCGGTGTTGGGGCGGATTCGATCATCTTAAAGGGCGCCTCACGAGCCAACGCCTCCGCCAGCAACTGAGTGCTCATGGAAGTACTGTCGGCCGCCAACACGCGAAGCTGGTCTTGCATGGAAACTGCTGGAGACTGAACCATATGGGAAATTTCGTGCTGCGTCTATCTGAAGGAGGTGCCGCTCTGCGAACAGCGGCTGGTCCACACTTGTATTTAGAATAACGGGAGTGAGACCCGGAGTAAATAGCACTACCGGGGGATTTTTTGCTTCTGCGCATCTGTTTTCCTCAGTGTTTTTGCGCCTCCGGCTATTTTGAGTTTGAGGCGTGGAAATTGAAGCCCAAATCCTCAACAGAGACTTTAGTCTCTCCACTTTCCGCCTCTTGCAGGAATTTTCACAGCCGGGGTAGGATCAGTGACAATGAAACACACGGTGGGAGACGATCCCATCCGCATTTTCGAAGTCGATCCCCCTTTTAGTTGCAACCTTTACCGAACTGGCCAAGACGCCAGTGACTATGCCTAATTGTTCGTTAACCCATACTTGGGCGGGGTGATGAAAAAGTTATGGCTTACGAGACCTACGGCACAGATTGCGATGCGAGAAATTCCAGAGTTGGCGAATTAGTTACGGATTGGCTGCATGAACCTCGTTGGTATGCGATCCGAACCCGTTCACGTCACGAAAAAATGGTATCGGAGCAACTTGAGCGGTTAGGGATTGAGAGTTTTCTCCCCCTGGTAAAGCGCACGCGTCAGTGGACCGACCGAACCAAAGAAGTAGAGATGCCGGTTTTCTCCGGGTACAGTTTTGTGCGCATGATTTTTTCCTCGGGCGCGCGGCTGCGGGTTTTGCAGACTCATGGAGTGGCCGGATTTGTGGGCCCGAATAATGTCGCGATGGCGATTCCGGATAGCGAGATTCAAGATGTGCGGAGGGTCGTTGCAAGCAGAGTTCCCTTCGAAGAGCGTTCGTTTCTCCATGTCGGCCAGCGGGTGAGAATCCGAGGCGGATCGCTGGATGGGGTCGAGGGAATTCTTTCCGCACACGATGAAGATCAGAGCCTGGTGGTTTCGGTAGAGTTGATTCAGCGTTCACTCTCGGTTCGAATTCAGGGCTACCAAGTTGAACCTGCCTGATCAGTTGCAGTGGATGGGCGTGCAAAAGAGCTAAGGGGAATCAGGAATGTTTTTGAAATTTTACGGGTTGAAGGAACAACCCTTCGGAGTCACGCCGGATCCGAGATATTTGTATCTGAGTCCCGCGCATCGCGAGGCGCTCGCTTCGTTGTTCTATGGCATCGAGGTGGGAAGAGGATTTCTTGCCCTGATTGCGAAGCCGGGAATGGGCAAGACCACGCTGCTGTTCCATCTTCTGGAAAAATTCCGCAGCTCGGCGAAAACCGCATTCCTGTTTCAAACGCAATGCACCTCGCGCGAGTTCATGCGCTTCCTGCTGGCCGAGTTGGGCTATGACACGGGCGATCAAGATTTCGTCAAGATGCATGAGGAATTCAACAAGCATCTGCTGCGCGAGGCTCGCGCCGGCAACCGCTTCATCGTAGTCGTGGATGAGGCGCAAAATCTCGACCCTTCAGTGCTTGAGACCATCCGCTTGCTGTCGGACTTTGAAACCCCAAAGGCAAAACTTCTTCAGATTGTGCTGGCGGGTCAGCCCGAACTGGCGGACAAACTTGCCAGCCGAAATATGGCTCAATTGCGGCAACGCATTTCGCTGGTCAGCGGGCTGAAGCAACTTTCGATCGAAGATACGCGGAACTATATCCAGCACCGCCTGAAAGTGGCGGGCTATGAAGGCGGGAACTTATTCACACCGCAAGCTCTTGCCGATACCGCTGAGTTCACTGAAGGGATTCCGCGAAACATCAATAATTTCTGTTTCAACGCGATGTCTCTTGCCTGCGCTATGCGGCAGTCGACAATCGATGCGGCGATCGTGCGCGAGGTGATCTCCGACTTGGATATCTCTCAATATGTCACCGAGCACCGGCCGACGGATCGGTCGGTCGCGCGGCTGGCGGCTGGCGAAGAAGGCCGCGCTGATTATGAGTGGACGGCGCCCCGTCCTGTGGAGACTCTTGCGGGAGTCTCGGGAACGCAAACGGAAGCCGCGGCTGGCCTTCTGGCCCGAAAAAAAGCAAAAGGTGAATCGCTGACGCCGGCGGAGGCCAGAGCTTTCCTTGAGCAGATTACGCGCTCGCTCAAGGGTGGGCAGTCTTAGTCATCGAAATAGTCGGTCTTGTCAGGAAAACTGGAGAGTAACCAGCTCGGTGGTTACTGAGTGGAGACGAATGGAGGAGCTAATCAGGGACTTTAGTCGCCTAGGCGTTGGGCCTCTTGTCGCTGTTTGGGCGCTTTCGTAATCTATCGATACATTTGTTGCACACTGCGTCCCCCCTTAGCATCCTCCACTAAAGCGCTATAGCCCGCTGGGCTAGAACAAGAGAATTTATCCGATCGTGTTAGTTGGGGTCTCAGGGAATGTGACTCAGAGGGCGGAGCTGTAAACAGGGGTGGTTCCTGGCAACCGATTTCGTCGAGCCCCCGACGAAGCAATGAGTAAGTGCCGGGCACAAGATAGCGGTTATTGCGGGGAGATACGAGATCAAGTAAGCCGGAGAAACTACAGATGAATATGAATAGTGATTTTCTGTTACACGAAGACCTGGCCACGGTAGGTGATGGCCCGGAGACAGTTACGGGCTCGGAAATGACGGTCCCCGAGAAACTGGCGTCGGGGCCGAGGCCTACGCTGCGAAGCATGCGCGCCGCAGCGGAAGTGCTGGCAATCCGCCATGCTTTGCAGGAAACGAAGTGGAACCGGAAGCGGGCCGCTAAACTGCTCAGCATCAGCTATCGCGGCTTGCTGTACAAGTTGCGCCAGCACCGCATCGTCCAGTCCGAAGTTCCGTCCGAGATTCAGTCCGAAAGCCAGGGCTAAGACCAGGCTTAGCTTTGGCGAGCATTGGAAGGCGCTAAACGCCTACAATGGACGCAGACGTAACGACAGATGCGGACATGGGAGTAAACCATAAATGAGTCGTAACTTCGAATTGTTACAAAACCTGGGCAAGGAAGTGCTGCTGGACGCGCCCGCCGCAGTGGCCGCGGTCGATCAGCACCGGCGCGAGCCAGTGGTTCCTCAGCAGGTCGAGTCCAAAGAGCCGCAACTAAAGCTGGAGCCGAAGGAGCGGGAGGAACTCACCAAGCTGGCGCAGCGGATTTTCTTGCAGCCTGGAGCGGATTCTCCTCGCGTGGTAGTTTTTACCGCCAGCGAATCAGGGAATGGTTGCAGCTCGATCTGCGCCTGCGCTGCCGAATTGCTGGCTGCCCAGGTCACCGGTTCTGTCTGTCTGGTAGACGCCAATTTGCGGCATCCGGGATTGCACGAGCAGTTCGCGGTCGAGAACCATTTCGGCCTGGCCGATGCCTTGCAGGGAACCGAACCTTTACTCAACTATGCCCGCTCGATGTCTCGCACGAACCTCTGGTTGGTGAGCTGCGGATCGTCTCCGGAAGTTGCGCTGCCTCTCTTAAGTTCAGATCGTATGCGCCAAAGGATTACTGAACTGCGCTCTGGAGTGGATTATGTGCTCATTGACGCTTCCGCGATGAATGTTTCGAATGATGCGACTGTGCTGGCCGCTGCCGCCGACGGGGTGGTGATGGTGTTAAAAGCGAATTCCTCGCGTCGCGAAACTGTGCGCAAAGCAGTGCAGGATATGCAAGCCGCCCATGTGCGTGTTCTGGGCGCAGTCTTGAATCAGCGAACCTTCCCCATTCCAGATGCGATTTATAACCGGCTGTAGAGTGTGTGACTTGAAGTAATCGGAGTCAGCTGATCTCAGTGAGCGCTGTTTAATTTCCTCGGGCCGAGCCAAAGACAATTAAAGGGAATCATAAAATGTTTGAGAATTTGCGAGCCGATTTGCAAGCTGCCGCAGGCCACCGCGCGCTCGAGCGGGGATGGCGGGTGTTCATTCGAAGAGAGACCAAGGCGATTTTGCAATACAGATTTTCGCACTGGGTGCATACCTTACGCGTACCCGTGGTTCGCCAGTTACTGATGGTTGTGGCGCTGGTTTGGCAGCGCTGGAATCAGATTATGCTGGCGGGAATTTTAATTGCGCCGGACGCTGAAATCGGTCCCGGGCTGGTTCTGCATACGGCGTACGGATTGCAGATTTCACCCACAATCATCGGGTCAAATTGTACTTTCAATTCCCAGGTGCACATTGGTACCGGGGTGAAAAGCATCGGAGACAACTGTTATTTTGCGCCGGGTTGCAAAGTCATCGGCGAAGTCAAAATCGGAAATAACGTGCTGGTGGTGGCCAATAGCGTGGTCTTGACCGACGTCCCGGACAACACGACCATTATGGGCGTGCCGGCGCGCATCAAGTTGCCCGGTGGCCGTTTGCGCAAGATGCCGTGGAAGACAATGGACGCCAAGAAGAAAGAAGCCCAGATCAGCGCCACAAAGGCGAAGGGACCGAACGGCGCCAACGGGGCAAAGACGAACGGCGCCAGCGCAGCCGTTCCTAAAACAAATGGTGCCCAGCCGCATGCCGAGCCGCAAACCCAGCCGGAACCGCAGCAGAAAATCAACGCTTAAACAATCGTCGCTTAAACAAACGTCGGGGAGAGAGAACTTTGGACTTCGCGTGGACAGACGAGCAAGCTGCGTTTCGTAAAGAAGTGATCCGGTTTGCGAAAGAAGAGTTGAACGACGACCTCATCCGCAGGGATGCGGAAGAAGAGTTTTCCTGGAGTCATTGGAAGAAGTGCGCCGAGTTTGGCATTCAGGGACTGCCCGTGCCAGAAGAATACGGAGGCGGCGGCGCGGATATTCTTACGACCGTGTGCGCTTTGGAGGCGTTGGGCTACGGTTGCCGCGACAACGGCTTTCTGTTCTCCCTGAACGCGCACATGTGGACGACGGAAATCCCCATCATGACATTCGGCACCGAGGCGCAGAAAACGCGCTATCTGCCGAAGCTGATCAGCGGAGAATGGATCGGACTGCATGCCATGACCGAACCTGGGTCCGGTTCGGATGCCTACAGTCTTAAAACACGCGCCGAGCGTAAGGGCAATTGCTATGTGCTGAATGGCAGCAAGACGTTTACCACGAATGCCGAGCACGGTAGCCTGTTTATTATTTTTGCGAATCTCGATCCGCAGATGGGTCCGAATGGGGTCACTGCGTTCCTGGTGGAACGGGATACTCCCGGCCTGATCGTTGGCAAGAAATTGCACAAGATGGGGCTGCGCACTTCCTCGATGTCAGAAGTTGCCCTGGTGGATTGCGAAATTCCGTTGGAGAACGTCCTCGACAAGGAGGGCGCCGGTCAGACGGTTTTTACAGCTTCGATGGAATGGGAGCGCACCTGTATTCTCGCCAGCCATTTGGGTATGATGCAGCGGGTGCTTGAAACTTGCGTCAAGTATGCGCGGGAGCGCAGCCAGTTCGGCCAGGCGATCGGCAAATTCTCTGCTATCGGCAACAAGATCGCCGACATGGATGTGCGGCTTGAAACCAGCCGGTTGGTGCTCTACAAGGCGGCGTGGCTGAAGAGCCAAGGGCGGCATCCGTTGCGCGAAACCTCGATTGCCAAACTCTACGTGAGCGAGGCCTGTGTGCAGAATTGCCTGGACGCCATACAAATTCATGGTGGGTATGGCTACATGACCGATTACCAGATCGAACGCGAATTGCGCGATGCAATCTCCGGCAAAATTTATTCGGGCACTTCTGAAATCCAGAGGGTAATCATCTCAGGATTGCACGGGTTCTAGAGTCAGTGGCTAGTGGCTAGTGATTAGTAAAATCTTGCTGGCCAACCACTGACCACTATCCACTGATTAATCTACCTACGAGGCATCATGGCTTACGTCCTTCAGCAGCTATTAAGCAAGAGCGCGGCCCGGTTTCCGGAAAAGACGGCGGTGTGGGCGCGCAATTGCAGCATCACATATCGGGAACTCGACGAGCGGTCGAACCAGTTGGCGCATTTACTGCAGCAGAGCGGAGTGCGCAAGGGGGATCGTGTCGGCTTGTTCTTTCCGAAGTGCGTGGAATCGATCATCAGCATGTTTGCGGTTGTAAAGGCAGGAGCGGTTTATGTTCCGCTCGATCCGCAGGCGCCGGTCGATCGCGTTGGATACATCATCGGCAACTGCGGAATCAAGGTGCTGATCACGCAGGATGATAGACGGCGTTCGCTGGATGCTGCGACACGAGAATCTCTCCATAAGTGTGTGGTTGTCGATGAAGCCAAGCACTCAGGTAACGGAACCGGAGTAATTCCGTGGTCCGCGCTGTCGGAGTATCCGGCTTCTCATCCTCCAGCAGTGACGCTGACTGAGACCGACCTCGCATACATCCTCTATACGTCAGGTTCGACGGGCCGTCCGAAGGGTGTGATGATCTCGCATCAGAATGCTCTGACTTTCATCGAGTGGTGCGCCGACAAGTTCCAGATCACCG
>Ga0210391_10000191_pt1 | contig 72875 bp, 68 predicted proteins | sample IncBWC12OmetaG_FD_160573 | JGI IMG/M metagenome (GOLD analysis project Ga0210391, IMG submission 160573) | Forest soil microbial communities from Barre Woods Harvard Forest LTER site, Petersham, Massachusetts, United States - Inc-BW-C-12-O ...
GCATAACACGCTCCGCATCCTGAAGGCCGGTGGCGGTCTTTCAGGATGAAGGCATAGTCCAGGCCGCAGCGAAAGCCGCGGATGAACTGTCCCCCCGCCTCCACCATTGAGGGTTCCCGGCAACCGGCCGGGAACCCTCGCCTTCTCCGACAGCTGCGTGAGCGCTTGCCCTACAGCAACGGCCGCAGTCCCCGGAATACCGTCCACAGGGATAACCATAATCACTGCGGACCGGCCCAGCCATGTGGATCGTCAAGGTAGCGCTGCAGCGTCCGTATACCTTCCTCATGCTTGCCGCGCTCATCGTGATCCTGGGCGTGTTCTCGATTCTGACGACGGCCACCGACATCTTTCCGGCCATCAAGATTCCCATCGTCGCGGTGATCTGGCGCTACACCGGGCTGCTCCCGGACGAGATGGCCCAGCGCATTGTGTTGTTCTCCGAGCGCACTGCGCAGACGACGGTGAACGACGTCGAGCACACCGAGTCGCAATCCGTGAACGGCACGGCTGTCGTCAAGTATTTCTTCCAGCCCAATGTGAAACAGGAACTCGCCTTCGCGCAGATTACGGCGATATCGCAATCACAGCTGCAGAGTTCCCCGCCCGGCACCACCCCGCCGTTCATTCTTTCCTATGACGCCTCGACCGTGCCGATCCTGCAATTGGCGCTTTCCAGCGAGACCGTCCCTGAACAGGAGATTTTCGACTTCGGCAGCAACGTCATCCGGACGCAGCTCGCCACGGTCGCCGGGGCGTCACTGCCGTATCCCTTGGGCGGCAAACAGCGCCAGGTTCAAGTGGATCTGGATCCGCGCGCGTTACGGGCCCAAGGGCTGTCGGGCGATGACGTGGTATCCGCCATTGCCTCGCAAAATCTCATCCTGCCGGCCGGCACCGAAAAAATCGGCACCCAGGAGTACTTCGTCAAGCTCAATGCCAGCCCCTCACAGATTGAACAGATGAATGATCTGCCGGTGCGAGCCCGCAACGGCAGTGTGATATATGTGCGTGACGTCGCCCATGTGCGCGACGGCTACTCCCCGCAGACCAACATCGCGCGGGTCAATGGCAAGCGCGCCGTACTGATGAATGTCCTGAAGACCGGCGATGCCTCCACCATCGATGTCATCAAGGGAATCAACGCCAAGCTCGGCGGCACGCGCGGCGAGTTGCCGGCCGGCGTCGATCTGGTCACGTTGAACGACCAGTCCGTGTTCGTGCGCGGCGCCATCTCCGGCGTCGTGCGCGAAAGTCTCATCGCGGCACTGCTGACGGGTCTGATGATCCTGCTGTTCCTCGGCAGCTGGCGCAGCACCCTGATCATCACCGTGTCCATTCCGCTGTCGATCCTGGCGTCAATCGCCTGCCTTGCCGCGCTGCGCGAGACCATCAACATCATGACGCTGGGCGGCCTGGCACTGGCCGTCGGCATTCTCGTCGATGACGCCACGGTCACCATCGAGAACATCAACTACCAGCTCGAACAAGGCAAGGAGGTGGAGGCTGCGATCCTGGACGGCGCCAGGCAGATCGCCCTGCCCGCACTGGTCTCCACGTTATCGATCTGCATCGTCTTCGTGCCGATGTTTCTGCTCTCCGGCATTGCCCGCTACCTATTCGTGCCCCTGGCCGAGGCCGTCGTCTTTGCGATGCTGGCCTCGTATCTGTTGTCGCGAACACTGATACCGACGCTGGCGAACTATCTCTTGAAGAAGCATGAAGCCCAGGAAACCAACACCCGCGGCCGGCGCCCCAACGTGCTGGTCAGATTTCAGAAGGGCTTCGAGCAGCGCTTCGATAAGCTGCGGCTGGGATACCGCAGTCTCTTGAGTGCAACGCTGGATGCCGGGCTTCGCTTCCCGGTGCTGTTTCTGGGCGCGATGGTCGCGACGGCATTGCTCGCCTTTCCGTTGGGCCCGTTGCCCGGTCTGGGTCAGGACTTCTTTCCCAGCGTCGATGCGGGCTCGCTGACACTGCACTTTCGTGCCGCCTCGGGCACCCGTATCGAGCAGACGGCCATTCTCGCCGATGAGGTGGAAAAGATGATCCGGGAGATCATTCCGGCCAATCAGATCATCCACATCGTCGACAATCTGGGTCTGCCTTACAGCGGCATCAATCTCGCCTACACCACCGCCGCGCCGGTCGGCCCCGGCGACGCCGATATCTTCATCACTCTCGCCAAGAAGCACACCGCGCTCGCCAAGTTGCGTACCAGCCTGCGCGAGCAGCTGACGACGGCGTTTCCGGGCACGGAGTTTTCGTTCCTGCCCGCGGACATTACCAGTCAGATTCTCAACTTTGGGCTTCCGGCCCCCATCGATGTGCAGCTGTCGGGGAGCAACCTCGACGGTAACGTGACCTACGCCAAGGAGCTTCTTAAGCGTATCCGACTCATCGCGGGTGCCGTGGACCTGCACATCCAACAACCGCAGGACTACCCGCAACTGGACGTCGATGTGGATCGAACCAAGGCGCAGCTGGTCGGCCTCACGCAGCAGAATGTGGCCTCCAACATGCTGGTATCGCTTTCGGGAAGCTTCCAGACCACGCCTTCATTCTGGATCGATCCGAAGAGCGGCACTCAGTACAACGTCGTCTCCCAGACCCCGCAGTATCGAATGGCGTCGCTCAATGACCTGGGCAATACCCCATTGAGTGAACCCTCCGGCGGCAATCAGCTCATCGGCACGACGGCGCAGGTGCTCGCCAACATCGCGACGTTCCACCGCAGCACGGGCCCGGCCGTCGTGAGTCATTTCAATGCCCAACCGGCGATTGATATCTACGGCAGCGTTGAGGATGCGGATCTGGGCTATGTCGATGCGAAGATCCGCGACATTCTCAAAGACACCCGCAAAGATATTCCGAAGGGCGTGAACGTTTCCGTGAAGGGTCAAGTGCTGACCATGCAACAGTCCTTCAAGGGACTGCTGCTGGGACTGGTCGCGGCCGTCGTGCTGGTCTACATGCTGATCGTCGTCAACTTCCAGTCGCTGCTCGATCCGCTGATCGTCGTGGCAGCACTGCCCGCAGCGCTTGCGGGCATCGTCTGGATGCTGTTCCTGACGGGTACCACGGTGAGCGTCCCGGCCCTGACCGGCTCCATCATGTGCATGGGCATTGCAACGGCCAACAGCGTGCTGGTCATCAGTTTTGCGCGCGAACAGATGGCAGAAGGCAAGGATGCCGTCGCTGCCGCCATCGAGGCGGGCTTCACCCGGTTGCGACCGGTGCTGATGACGGCGCTGGCCATGATCATCGGCATGATCCCCATGGCCTTAGGCCTCGGCGAAAGTGGCGAGCAAAACGCGCCACTGGGGCGAGCGGTCATCGGCGGGCTGGTATTTGCGACGTTTGCGACGCTCTTCTTCGTGCCAATCGTGTTCAGCGTCGCCCATCGGCACGATCAGCCGCAGCAAAGGTCCGGGCGCAATCGAAGTCAAGGTGGTCGCGATGGCTGAGACGGACCAGACGGATGATCCGCGCCGGAAAGAGCGTTTGCGCAAACGCGCGCGCACGGTGGTGATAATCCTGGTGATCGTCGCCGTTCTGGCGGCGATTATCGGCATCACGGTGCGGCTCGTCGCGCGCTCGCACTTGAAGCAACGCACCGCCGCGGATGCCGAGGTGACGGTCACGACCATCAAGCCGACTCGCAGCCAGGCTGACAGCGAACTGGTGCTGCCGGGCAATGTCGTGGCCTATATGGAAGCGCCGATCTATGCGCGCACCAGCGGCTACCTGAAGGCCTGGTACACGGACATCGGGGCGCGCGTTCACAAGGGTGATCTGCTCGCCGAGATCGATACCCCGGAGGTTGATCGCCAATTGGATCAGGCCCAGGCGGACCTGGATACGGCGAGTGCCAACTCGCACCTGGCGCAGACGACCAATGCGCGATGGCAGGGCCTCGCCGCCAAACAGGCCGTCTCCAAGCAGGATGCGGACGAGAAAGCCGGTGATGCCGCCGCGAAAGGCGCTGCCGAGGCATCGGCACGCCAGAATCTGAAACGGCTTCAGGACCTGAAGGACTTCCAACGCGTGGTGGCGCCCTTTGATGGGATCGTGACCGCGCGCAACACCGACGTCGGCGCCTTGATCAATGCCGGACAAGCCAGTGGCGCGGCGCTGTTCATGCTGGCGGATATCCATGTGCTGCGCGTCTACGCGCAGGTCCCCGAGGCCTATGCCGCCGCGACCCGCGCCGGATTGCCCGCGGAGCTGCATTTCTCGGAGCACCCGAACGACTCCTACGCGGCCCAGACCGTTCGCACCTCCCATGCGCTGGATCCGGCTTCGCGCACCCTGCAGGTTGAACTGCAGCTGCCCAACGAAAACGGGGAGTTGTATCCGGGCGCCTACGCGGAAATCCACTTCAAGCTGCCGAGCAGCCGGGAGACGCTGCGGGTTCCGTCGAATACGATTCTGGTCCTCGACACCGGGATTCAGATCGCCACGGTCGACCCCTCGCACGCGATCAAGCTCAAGAACGTCACGGAGGGCCGGGATTTTGGTCAGACCATCGAGATCCTCGGAGGTCTGGACGCCAATGACAGCGTCGTAGTCAATCCGCCGGATTCCATCGAAGACGGCCTGAAGGTACGCATCGCGCCTCCCAAGTCAGACAAGGGCAACGCCTCGTCCGCCCCGGGTCAGAAAGGTCAAGGCGCTCAGGGCAATGCCTCGGGCGAATCAAAAGCCCAGACGCGCGAGTCGCCGCTTTGACTCGCCGGTTGCAAACGGCGGCCTTGGCATTCGCGGTATTGCAGGCCGCTTGCTCGTTCGCGCCTCCCTACAAGGTGCCGCAGAGTGCAGCGACGCCCTCCGTTTATAAGGAAGCCGGCGAGTGGAAGGCCGCCGAGCCTGCCGACACTGCCCCGAAGGGCGCCTGGTGGACGGCCTTCGGCGACGCTGAACTCAATTCGCTGGAATCCAAAGCCGCCGATGCCAATCAATCCCTTAAGGCCGGCTTTGCGCGTCTGCAGGAGGCTCGCGCGGATACCCGCGTCGCCCGGGCGGACCTGTTTCCCACGGTTTCACTGCAGGCCTCCGCGCTACGCTCCCGCGCATCCCCCAATTCACCCACCTACACCCCTGGCAAGCCCACTGAGGGCAATGACTTCAATCTGGAAGCGGACGTGTCTTACGAAGTCGATCTGTGGGGTCGGGTTCGCAACGAGATCGCCGCGGCGCGCGCCAGTCAACAGGCCAGCGCGGCTGATCTCGACTCCCTTCGGCTATCCATTCAGGCGGAAGTCGCCACCGACTACTTCGGCTTGCGCAGCTACGACATGCAGCAGCGGCTGCTCGACAAGACTGTAGCGGACTACCACCAGGCGCTCGACCTGACTCAAGCCCTGTTCGACGGCGGCGCCGCGGCGCTTTCGGACCTGGAGCAAGCCAAAGCGCAACTGCATTCGGCGGAAACTCAACAGGCGGACATCCATTTGCTGCGCGCCCAACAGGAGCATGCGATCGGAGTATTGGTGGGCGAGAATCCCTCGCTTTTCAAACTCGCGGCGAATCCACTGCCGTTGGATACGGCGCCGCCACCGGTTGATGCCGGAATGCCCTCGCAACTGCTCGAACGCCGCCCCGATGTCGCGGAGGCGGAACGGCGCGTCGCGGCGGCGAACGCCCAGATCGGTGTGGCGCGCGCGGCCTACTTCCCGCAGTTCAGCCTGGGTGCCACCGGAGGTTTCAACAGCACGCAGGCCTCCAACTGGCTCACGGCGCCGAGCCTCTTCTGGTCACTGGGCCCGCAAGTGTCGTTACCGATTTTCGAAGGGGGTAAACTGGTCGCGCAGACGGCCCGCGCCAAGGCGGTCTATGCCGAACAGGTCGCCAATTATCGCAATACGGTCCTGACGGCCTATCGCGACGTGGAAGACAATCTTGCGGCGCTCCGGCAACTCGCAGTGGAAAGCGAGACGCAACGGCAGGCGGTCGAGGCCAGCAATATTGTTCTGCAGAAGTCGCAGGACCGGTATCTGGCGGGGCTGGTGACCTATCTGGAAGTCGCGACCAGTGAGACCACAGCGCTGCAGGCCGAACTGTCGCGCATCAATATACAGACCCGGCGCCTCAATGCCGCAGTGCTGCTGATCAAGGCCCTGGGAGGGGGCTGGAATCAAAGCCTGTGAGACTGATGCGTTCGCCCGCCCGCAGGCTGATCCGTCGTACCGGGCCGCCCGCGGTAGACAGCTGCAACGACTGGCTACGCTCATCGATGCTGACGAGCGACTGCAGCTGTCCCGACTCCCCTGTCACCACGCGGGCAATGCCGCCCTCAACCCGTGCGACCGGTCGTCCGTCGAGTTGCAGGTTCGCACCGCTCGCATCATAGGTGAGCTGCGCCCGATGCATGCGGTCGGTGCGAAGACTGAATGTCGCGCCTTGCGAGGCCGCATGCCCAGGACGGATATTCCAGTTCAGTTGCCGACCCGACTCGCAGATCCCCGCCAGCCGCCAGGTGAAGTCGATCATCACCAGTGCCGCCGGCGAATACCCGGGCGGCTGGCCATCGGTAAATCGGCCATTCAGCGGATCGGCCTGCTGCCTGAAGTTGCCATCGGCCAGCAGAGCCTCGCACCAGCGCTGCATGAGCACGGCGTGCGCCGCCGACCTGCCGTAGTGCTCGAACCATCGCACGGTTCGCAGCGCCGTCAGCGCCTGCGACGCACCACCCCAGGAATTTGCAGGAATCGGCCGCACGAACAGCGCATCGTCCAAGGCCACGGACGGCAGCGGCAGCGCTGACCAGAATGCGTGCGGATCATGCAGCTGATGCGACCACAGATGCTCGAACGTCGGCTGATCCACGACGTGCTCGCCGCAGACGCGGCTCAAAATATCGCAGCGTATCCTCACGGACTCGCCCGCCGCGTCCACGTCGTAGAACGCGGCATCCTGGGCGTTGTAGAGATGCGCGAGAATCAGCCGCTGCAGGTCCTGGGCCTGCTGCCGCCAGCGCGCCGCCTCGGCGCTCCTGCCCAGCGCCTCCGCCATCTGCGCCAGCGCCACCCGCCCGCCATAGGTCGAGGCAGACAGATCCGGACAAAGGCGCGGCAGCTTCAGTCCCGCCGGAAATTTTTTCGCATCCTGATCCGGGCATTGCGCAGGAATGCCGCGCCAGCGAGGACTGTTGTCCTGACCGGTGTCGTAGGTGCAGAACCCCTCTGTCAGGCCGGTGCCGCGAACATTGCGGTAGCGGCGCAGCCAGTCGTCCCACTTTGTGCACGCACGGTAGGCTTCCTGGAGCAGCGCCTCATCTCCCGTGGCCTGCGCCAGTTCCCAGGCGGTCGCGGCGATGGGCACCACCATCTGGATCTGGCCAAAGCCCGTTCCCGATATCTTGTTGTTGCACGGCAGCTGACCATCGGCGCGCTGCAGGGCGAAGAAGCACTGATGGCTATGGCGTGCCACATCGGGCCTGAACCTGCGGTAGAGCAATGACTCGTGCGGACCACACTCCAGCCAGATGCCCGGATAAGCGGCCCCTTCTATCAGCACCGGGCTGGCATAGCGCGGCAGGGTCTGCACGTTGGCCGCGAGCACGGCCAGGGCCTTGTCGTAGCCGTGCTGCCAAGTGGCGTGCCGGGTTTTGAAAACGGGCGCATCGGCGGAGGGGCCTTGCGTGATCTCGGCAAGCGCACCGCTCGCCGCCGCGGCGCCGCCTGCCAGAAACCAGCGCCGATTCATGCGCATCGCCAATACCGGCGGCGCGCCTGAGCGCTAGTGCGCGACATGGAACCAATCGATATCGACGTAGCCCTCTGGCGCGGAACCCGTCGCGAGCTCGGGGCCGGTCTTGATGTACGTGAAGACCCCGGGTCGGCTGCCCTTCCACCAGGAAAATCGGCTCAAGGGGGTCGCCGGGCCGAACGCCTGGAACGGCGCGCCTCCCTCCGCATAAGCAAACCGGACCGATTGGTCGGGGCTCACCTGCGCCTGAAGGTCGATGATCTCGCCGGACAGCACGGGACCGCGCGTTTCAATGCCGGCGGATGCGTAGGTCAGATAAGACGATCCCGCATCGCGGACGACGCCGATCCAGGTGGGCCGGACGCCGAACAACACCAGCCCGGCGCGCTGCTGGTCGCTCAGATGCCCGACGTCGAGACGCGCCGTCATGGTGACGGCAGGTCCTTGCAGTATCTGAGTCAGCGTATTGCGTGCAGTGACCAGATATTGTGCCGGTGCTGCGCGCAGCCGCAGGTAGCCCGGCCGCGCACTCAGGCTCCACAGCTGATCATCCGGGTTGTGGTTCCATTCCCACTGCAATCCCAATGTGGGGGCGTTGAATTCATCCGCATCCTGCAAGCGGTATTGCTGCGCTTCGGGCACCACGACCGGCACGGCATGCTCACTCACGGGCTGACCTTGAACCGCATCGCCGATGGGCTCACCGATGACGGGCCAGTCATGGTGCCAGCGCACCGGTTCGAGGTAGGTGATGCGGCCGAAGGCACCGGTACTGTTGAAATGAATGAACCATCCGTGACCGTCCGGCGTCTCCACGTACGCGCCCTGATGCGGCCCCAGTACCTTGGTCTGTCCGGGTACCAACACCACACGCCATTTGTAGGGACCGAAAATGTCGTGCGCTCGCAGTACCGCCTGCCCGCCGCTGCCGACGCCGCCGATCGGGGCAAAGATGTAGTACCAGCCGTGACGCTTGTACAGCTTCGGCCCCTCGATGACCGGCAGGTTGGCCTTATCCTCGACGATGGTCTTGCCCGCGTCGAGAACCCGCAGACCATCGGCACTCAGGCGATGCAGGATCAGCGACCCGGCGCCGACCTTCGCATGCACCAGGTAGGCCTTGCCGTCGCTGTCCCAGAACGGACAGGGATCCTCGAAGCCCGGGCCCGCCAGCACGGTCACGGGCGCCGACCACGGGCCTTCCATGCGTGGCGCGGTGCTGACGAATATCCCCTCATCCGGCGTCGGCCAATACACATAGAACGTGTGATCGTGGTAGCGCACCGAGGGCGCCCAGACGCCACCGCCGTAACGCTGTCCGGGCCCGACGGGGCCACCCGTCGCGTCGGTCAGGGTGAAAGGCGGCACCATGTCATAGCCCGCTGCAAAGTTGAGCCGCGGCAGCACGTGACCGGCGATGCGCCAATGCACCAGATCCGGCGATTCGAGCACCGGTATGCCTGGCGAGAAGTGAAAGCTCGAGGCGACCAGGTAGTAGCGCTTGCCGAACCGCAGCACGTCCGGGTCCGAATAGTCCGCATAGAGAATCGGGTTGCGATAGACCGCGGCGCCGTCCGCCTGGCTGCGACTTGCCATCCCCGCCGCGAGGCATGCCAGGGTCACCACCACCGCGAGGGGAGAATTCGCGAGCTTGATCATGGCTAGCCGGTACAGACGTCGTGGCTGCCCAGATCCGCCAGGATCATCGGTCGGGCGTCCTGCCCCTGGATGGAAAACCTGACTCGCCTCAGCGTCAATCCATCGGTGTGGCGTGCCCACAGCCCATAGGCGGGAACCGCATCGGGGATCATGTGCGCATCGGGATAGACGTCGCGCATTTCCGCGATGTCCGCCTGCTTCGGAACCGGCTTATCGGTGGCACCGACCTGCAGGTTCACATCGGTGAGCGCCACATCCTGGATATGCCGCTCCGACAATCCCATGAAATAGGAGCCCCGTGAGCCGTTGTCCGCACCACTGATCTGGTCGTAGACAATACGGCGCAGCGTCCCCGGTGACGGCCTTGGCTCCTCCGGGCGAACGCGCCCGCGATCGCCTAGTCTTAAAAACAAGGGCGAGTCGGCACGCTCGATGTGGATGTTTTTGGCGTAGATATTTTCCGCCCGTCCGCCATCGACGATCTCCCACGAAATGCCCGACTCCGCGCGCCGCCGGTTGATGGCGGGCATATCCGCCGACGGGCCGCCAAGCTGCAGATTTCGCAGCAGCACATTGCGGAAGATGCTCTGCGAATCGGTACCCAGCTTGACCGCATTGGTGGTGCTGTAGATGCGGCAATTCTCGACCAGCACATCCTCTGTAAGCTTTTCGGCCGCGCCCTTGAAGCACAAGCCATCATCTTCGGAATTGATCCGGCAGTTGCGGACAATGACCCTGCGGCAGCCGTCGATGTCGCAGCCATCGTTATTGAAATTGGACTGGTTCTCCACCCGTAGGTCCTCGATCAGCAGGTCATCGCAATGCAGATAGTTCTGCATCCAGCACGGTGAGTCCTTGAGGAACAGATCCTTGATGTGGACTTGCCGGCAGTCGATGATGCGGATCAGAAAGGGGCGCCCGGGCGTCGCACCGATGGCCTCAAGCCCTGGAAAGTTCGCCTTGGTTCCCCGTCCATCGATCATGCCCTGTCCGCACAGAGCGACATTGGTGCAGCCTTCGGCAAATATCAGCGACTGGTTCATGCCCATGTTGCTGTCCATGACCGTGGGACGCTTGGCGATGCGCAGTGGGTAGTCCCTGAGGTCAATGCTTGCCAGCAGGCGCGCACCTTTATCCACTTTCAAACGCACATGGCTGCGCAGATCCAGCGTGCCGCTGACGTAGTCGCCCTGCGCGAGCACAACCGTCCCGCCGCCTTTTTGCGCCACGGAATCGATGGCCGCCTGAATCGCCAGGGTCGCAAGCGGCTGGCCAGCGGCATAACCGAAGCGCTCGGGGCGGGTGATCCGATCCGGGCCGCGCCAGGGTTTTACGGTGGCGCGCAGCCGCAGGGCCATCGCCTCAAGATCCGCTGCAAGTTGCGTGGCCCAGGCAGGGAACGGGGCCGCGCAGGCCGCCCCGGCCGCGGCGTAGCGATTGACGCTCGATGCGCCGGCGAGCGCCATCATGCCAGCCGCAAACTCGCGCCGCGAAAGCTGTCTCACAGCGTGACGCCACGTTTCCATAGCGCGATCTCGCGGGCACCCGCCTCTTCATGACGACACGGCTGACCGGATGCCACCGCGGTGATGAGGTCGAGCAGATCCGCGGTGAGGGTATTGCGGTCGGCTGCTCCATCCAGCAGCGATCCCGCATCGAAATCGATCCAGCGAGGTTTGCGCAGCGTCAGATCGCTGTTGGAGGAGATCTTCAGCGTGGGCGCGGGAAAGCCCAGGGGCGTGCCCCGTCCGGTCGTAAACAGCACGATGACGGCACCGGCCGCAATCATGGCGGTGGTGGAAACCGCATCGTTACCGGGCGACTCGAGTATCACCAGGCCCTTCTCGGTGGCGCGGCCGCCATAGCGCACCACCTGTGTTACCTCGGCGTTGCCACCCTTCTGCACCGCCCCCAGTGATTTCTCCTCGAGCGTCGTGATGCCGCCCTGGCGGTTACCGGGCGAGGGGTTCTCAAAGATGGGCAGCTGATGCGATGTGAAATAGTGTTTGAACTCGTTGATCAGTTGCGCGAGCTGCGAAAACGTCGCGCGATCGCGGCAGCGGGCCATGAGCACCCGCTCGGCGCCGAACAGTTCCGGGATTTCGCTCAATATTGCGGTACCGCCGCTGCCGGTCACGGCATCACAGATGCGTCCGACCAAGGGATTCGCGGTAAGTCCCGAGAAGGCATCCGACCCGCCGCACTTCAGGCCAATGACCAGGTCCGCGAGATCGCAACTGGAGCGCCGGTCAGCGGCCAGGGTGTCCACCAGCGGCGCAAGCGCGGTCAGTCCCGCCTCAATCTCATCATCCACCGCCTGGGCATTGAAATACGCCAACCGCTCAGCGCTGCGCGCGCCCAGCTCGGCGATCAGCGCGGTGAGCTGATTGTTTTCGCAGCCCAGGCCCACGACCAGCACCGCCCCGGCGTTCGGGTGCTGGGCAAGCGCGGCCAGTAACTGACGGGTGCCACTCAGATCATCGCCCAACTGCGAACAGCCAAACGGATGGCCAAAGGCAAAGATCCCATCGGTGCGGCCCGCAAACTTGACCTGCGCCCGCTCGGCAATGCGGCGCACCGTCTCGGCCACGCACCCGACCGTGCACAGTATCCACACCTCATTGCGGATGCCAACCTGCCCGTTCGCCCGTCTATACCCCATGAATTCGCGCCGCACCGGGATCGCGGGCGGCCGCGCCGCCGGCTCGCTATAGGAGTATTGATCGTTCTCGGCCAGGCCCGAGCGCAGGTTATGGATGTGGACATGGGTTCCTGCGGCGATGTCCACCATGGCGTAGCCGATGCCATGGCCATACTTCGTGACGACTTCGCCGCACTGATGCGCCCTGAGCGCGATCTTGTGGCCGCGTGGCGTCTCCGTGCGGACCTCAATGACACCGCCGGCAAAGGGCAGCCTCTCCCCAGCCCGCACATCGCGCAGGCACACGGCGACACTGTCGGTATCGTGGACCTGCAGCAGCGTCACGACGCCACCACGTCGCCCAAGGCCGGTTCTACGCGCTGCAATCTCGGGCTCAGGATGTGGATCACCATAAGGGCGATGAGATAGACCGATGCGGCGATGATAAACGGTATGCGATAGGAACTACCGGTGGCCTGAAGATTCTGGCCGACGAACTTCGTGAACAGCATGCCGCCGATGGCGCCCGCCATGCCGCCAATCCCGATCACCGAGGCAACGGCCGACCGCGGTAACACGTCTGAAGGAAAGGTATAGAGATTGGCGGAGAAGGCCTGGTGCGCGGCGGCGGCCAGGCCGATCAACAGCACCGCCACCCAAAGCTCCCGGGCGCCATCGACCCGCAGAATCGGCAGCACCAGCAAGGCGCAGACCAGCATCGTCAGTTTGCGAGCCACATTCACAGTGATGCCACGCCGTATCAACGCCGAAGAGGAAAACCCGCCCAGCACCGAGCCCACATCCGAAATCAGGTAAATCGCGATCAGCGGCGGACCGTAGCTGCTCAGGTCGAGGTGATAGGTCTTGTTCAGGAAGTCCGGCAACCAGAACAGGTAGAGCCACCAGATCGGGTCGATCAGGAACCTCCCGCCCGCGTAGGCCCAGGTTTCCTTGAGCTTCAGGAGCTTCCACCAGTTCACCGGCGTCACGGGATCGGCCGGATCCGACTCAATCAGGGCAAGTTCAGCCGCATTGACGCGCGGATGTTCCTGCGGACGGCGGTACAGGATCAGCCAGGCAATCAGCCACAGCATGCCGATCGCCCCGGTGACGAAGAACGAGGATCGCCAGCCCCAGGTGGCTGTCAGTACCGGCACCATGGCCGGCGCGATGATGGCGCCCAGATTGGTGCCGGCATTGAAGATGCCCGCGGCGAGGGCTCGCTCGCGTTGCGGAAACCAGTCCGCGATGGCCTTGAGGCTGGCGGGAAAGGCACCCGATTCACCGAGCCCCAGACCTACTCGCGCCAGCGTGAATTGCACCGTGGTGGTGGCAAGGCCTGCCGCCATGTGCGACAGATTCCACAGCAGGAACGCGATGGCATATCCGGTTCGGGCGCCGATCCGGTCAAGCACTCGGCCGAAGGTGACGTAGCCCAGGGCGTAGGCCGCCTGGAACCAGAAAACGATGTTGGCGTAGCCATTCTCGTCGAGCGAGAATTCCTGCTGCAGTGGACTCTTCAGCAAGCCAATCGTCTGGCGCTGAATGTAGTTGATCGCCATCGCGGTCAGCAGCAGACCGCAGATCACCCAACGGTAATGTGTGGGCTTTGCGTTTTGCGAGACAGCCGCTGGCATGTGCCGGTTACCGGTACTCACCGGTATTCGGCGGCCGCCAGCATTTCACTGGCGGCCGCCTGACTTATTGGTGCAGTGCCGGCGGTGGTGGCGGTGTGGCGGCGGGAGTACCGGTGGCCGCAGGCGGCGGACCTCCCGGCCCGCCGGGTCCACCCGGTCCGCCCGGCCCACCCGCGGGAGCGGGCGGCGCATTCTTCGCCTCGTTCGACAGGGTCACGACGTAAGAACGGATCGCTTCGGCGTCCTGCGGCGTGATCACCTTGGCGAAGGAGACCATGCCGTTGTCCTGGAGGGCACCGTCGAGCACGATGGCCTTGAATGCATCGGCGCTCCACAGTGCACCGGCGTAGCGCAGATCCGGGAACAGACTGCTCACCTGGCGACCCCCCGGGGCGCTGTTGCCGTGGCAGCCCGCGCAGTGGGCCGTGTATTGGGCTTCCCCCTGCTCATGCTGGCTGGCAGTGCCGAAATCCGCTGGCGGATTGAGCGGCGGCGGCGTGAAGGCCACTTTCTCCGGCAGCATCGTGGCGCCGCCGAGCTTGAATACCACCAGGCGCGCGTAGTTCGGCGCCCAGTAGCCGCCGCCGAATCCGGACTGTCCTGCAGCGACTACGGCCACGTACTGCTGACCATCGATCGCATAGCTAGCCGGACCACCCGTGATACCGGCCTGCGTATCGAACGACCAGACCTTCTCGCCGGTATCAGCCCGGTAGGCATTGAAGTTGTGAGCCGCATTGCCCTGGAACACCAGGTTGCCGGCCGTCACCATGGTGCCCGCACGGCCGGTGCCTTCGGTCTGGATCCAGGCAGCCTTCTGTTTGACCGGGTCCCAGGCCGACAGATAGGAACGCGGACCCTGCAGCGTCGGCGCGGTGCCCTCCGGGCGCTTGCGGATATTGATGCCAAGCAGCTGGTTGCCCATCTTGGCACCCAGCTCCGAAACGTACGGGTAGCTGCCATAACTGGTGGGCAGGTATACCAATCCGGTGTCCGGGCTGAACGACATTGGATTCCACACGTGTGACTGGAATCCGACCAGGTAGAAGCCTTTGCCGGTCTTGGCGTAGTTCGCCTGGGGATTGAGGATCGGCCGGCCGCTGGCATCGAACCCGGACATCCAGTTGACCGTGGGAACGAAGTTCTTGCCGGAAATGAACTTGCCGGTCTTGGCGTCGAGCACATAGAAGATGCCGTTCTTCGGCGCATGCATCACCACATGCTGTTTCTCGCCGTTGATGACGAGGTCGGCGGTCGTGATCTGCGCCGTGCTGTCGAAGTCGAAGCTCTCGGCCGGCGTCTCCTGGTAATGCCAGACGTATTTGCCGGTCTTGGCATTGATCGCGACGACCGAAGCGGTGAAAAGATTGTCTCCGCTGCCTGGCGAGCGATCCTCCGAGGGCCAGGGGGCGCCATTGCCGGTGCCGATGAACACATAGCCGGTAGTCGGATCATAGGTGATGCCATCCCAGGGCGTACCACCGCCACCGGTCTTCCACCACTCCCCGCCCCAGGTCTTCGCCGCCATGGCAAGCTCGGGCTGTTCGAAGCCCTTCGACGGGTCCCCGGGGACGGACCACCAGCGCCACAGTTCCTTGCCCGTATCGGCGCTATAACACGCGAGGTAGCCGCGCTCCTCGAACTCCGAACCCGCCTCGCCGATGAAGATGCGGCCATCGGCGATGCGCGGCGCACCGGTGATGGACAACCACTTCTTCGGATCGGTCGCCTGAATTTCCCAGACCTTGCTCCCGGTCCGCGCATCCACGGCGATCAGACGGCCATCGAGCGTGCCCCAGATGACCTTGCCTTTCCAGACCGCAACGCCGCGGTTGACGATGCCGCAGCACAGCTTCACGGCAAATTCACCGGGAACGTGTGGGTCGTACTTCCAGAGCCGCTTGCCGGTCTTCGCGTCGAAGGCGTAAACCTTGCTCCACGGCGAGGTCACGAATATGCGGCCATCGGTGACCACGGGCGTCGTCTCGTAGCTGCCACCGCGCTCGGCAAGATCGCCATACCAGGCGAGGCCCAATTTGCTGACGTTACTCACGTCGATCTGCTTGAGGGGGCTGAAGCGCTGCTCGCTATAATCACGACCATAGGACGGCCATTCGCCCGCATTCTGCGGCAGATCGGCTGGGTCACTCGCCCCGCCGCCGCCTCCACTTGGCATGTCGACGCAGGCGACTAGACAGCCGGCTGCGACCAACGCGGCGGACAGGATGGAAATGATCGGATTACGCATAGTCAGGACCCCCAGCGCGCTCGGCGCGTCTTCGTCGGCGCATTGTACAGGCGGCGCCGTTAGGGGCACAGGAATAGCTCTGTTGAGCACCCGTAGCCTAGTCAACGACCCCGGACGGCTCCGAAGCGCACCCCGGACCGCCCTTATGGTCAGCGGGGGGACATCAAAAAGTGAGCGGCAAGCCCCAGGGCAATGACGGCAATCACGATGTTCATCGTGACACCAAGCCCAAGTCGATGACCGGGTCCTGTATCCGGCAGCGCGCGCGCGACCTTATAGAAGTGTCGAGCCGATGCCAGGGCGACTAGGGCACCCAAGCCCAAAAGCAGCACACCCAGGCCGAGCGAAAACAGCCGCTGTGACCTGGAGAGCGGCTCATGTGTCGACATCTGCAGAAAAAGACCAAACCGCTCCACGACAAATCCAAAGCCCATCAAGGCTATGGCATTGCGCTGCCACGCCAGTAATGTCCGCTCGGCTGCAAATAGGACGCGCGGGTCTGAATCCAAAGGGTCACTCATGGCCGGCCGGCGGGCTATTGCGGTACTGGCAGGGCGACATGGTTGAATGCTACACCGACTGCGTGAAGGCAATACTGTCCGCGGGGGAGGCAAGGTGAAAAGCGACACCGGCTCCATTGTTGTCATGGGCGTGACGGGCAGCGGCAAATCGACGCTCGGTCAGGCGCTGGCACGGGCCCTCAGCTGGCGGTTCGTTGAAGGCGACACGCTGCATCCCGCGGCCAACATCGCCAAGATGGCGGCCGGAGTGGCGCTGGATGATGCGGATCGAATCCCATTTCTGGAGAACGTCGCGCACGCCCTCGCCACCCCGCCACTGCCGGTGGTGATCTCCTGCTCGGCCCTCAAGCGCTCCTATCGCGACCGGCTGCGGCGCGCGGATCCACAACTGCTCTTCGTGCATCCGGTCCTGTCTCGCGAGCAACTTCAGGTCCGCCTGCGAGAGCGCAGCAACCACTTCATGCCGCCAGCGCTGCTGGCCAGCCAGCTCGCGGATCTGCAGCCGCCTCAAGCTGATGAGCGGTTCATTGAGATTGACGGCAACGAACCCCTCGACCGGCAGGTTGCCCGCACGCTTGCCGGCGTGAAAACCCTGCGCCAGACGGTATGATGCCGCGGCGGGTCATTACATCGAGAAGGGCACCCCTTGGACGCACCACATACTCCCCCCTCCGCCGCCGCGTTGGACAAGGCGCTCAAGGCCATGACCGCTGTCGTGGGCAGCGCCGCCGCTTTCGCGACGGAAGAGGACCGCGACGCGTACAGCGACCACTTTCCCATCGATCCGCACCGGCACCGACCCTTTGCCGCGGTCGCTCCGACCTCCGCCGAACAGGTTCAGGCACTGGTGAAGATTGCGGTCGCCCACCGCGTACCGATCTGGACGGTGAGCCGCGGCAAGAACTTGGGCTACGGCACCGCAGCGCCGGTGGTCGCCGGATCCATCGTTCTGGACCTCTCGCGCATGCAGAGGATCGAGGTCGATGTTGAGAACGCCACGGTGTTGCTGGAGCCCGGCGTCGGCTTCTTTGACCTGTACGATTATCTGCAGACCCGCAATATTCCGCTGTGGCTGTCCGTCCCGGGCAACAGCTGGGGTTCGGTGATCGGCAATGCGCTGGATCGGGGACTGGGATACACACCTTACGGCGAGCACACCCGCAACCTCTGCGGCATGGAGGTCGTGCTGCCCGACGGGGACATGGTGCGCACCGGCATGGGTGCGATGCCCAATGCCCCGACCTGGCAGCTGCACAAGTACGGTTACGGCCCGGCCTGGGATCAGCTGTTCGTGCAGTCGAATTTCGGCATCGTGACCAAGGCCGGCATGTGGCTGATGCCGCAGCCGCAAATCGTGCGCGGGTTCGATGTCGAGATGGATCGCATGGAGGATCTGGGTCCTCTGATCGACACCATCGGCCCGCTGCGCCGCGAGGGCGTACTGCTGCAATCACCGACCATCGGCAACTGGTTCCGAGCCGCCAACATTCTGACGACGCGCAAGCAATGGACCGACCAGCCCGGGTCCTTATCCGATGAGGTGATCGCCGCCATCCGCAAGCAATTCGGCCTGGGGTGGTGGGGTGTCAGCCTGCGGGTCTACGGACGCGAGACTGTGGTCCAGGCCAACATGGACATTCTGGAAAAGGCGTTGACCGCCATCAAGCCGATGAGCATGAAGCCCTTCAGCTGGCGGCCCGGAGAGCCGTTCTCACCGACTCAGGGCGGCTGGATGGGCGTACCGATGACCTTCCCGATGCAAAGCGCGAACTGGTTTGGGGGACGCGGGGGACACATCGGATTCTCCCCCGTGCTGACCCAGTCCGGGAAACTCGCCATGGAGCAGTTCAACCGCACCTACGCACGCTACAAGGAATTCGGCATGGACTACCAGGCAAGCTTCGCATTCGGCGAACGGCATATGCTGAATGTCAACGCAGTGCTGCTGAACCTGGATGATCCGCAGTTCATGAAGCGTGTCGACCCGTTCCTGCGCACCTTGATCGCCGATGCCCGACAGCACGGCTATGGCGAATACCGCGCGCACATCGACTACATGGATACCGTCGCGGATTGCTATGACTACAACAATCACGCCCTGCGCCGCCTGAACGAGCGGGTCAAGAATGCACTGGACCCTGCCGGCATCCTGGCCCCTGGGAAAAGTGGCGTCTGGCCGGCCGGCCACCACCGGGGGACCAAGGCATGAGGCGTTGGGTGCTGATCGGTCTTTCGACCCTGCTGCCGCTCGCCGCGCACTCGGCCGATCTGGACGGCAAGCAGCTGTTCCATGAGAAGTGCGCCATGTGTCATGGGGCGGTCGGCATGGGTACGGGGCTGCTGGCGCGGCGCATGAAACCAGAGGTTGCGCCGCTGGAAATGCGCGAGGACCTCTCGGCCGCCTATGTCGAGCGCGCCGCGCGGGTCGGGATTCTCAACATGCCGCCCATCACGCGCGGTGATGTCAGCGATGCGCAGCTTGCGAGCATCGCGCGGTACCTGGCAAAGGGTAAGCCCTAGTAGATCAGGCGGTCGGGGCGAATGTCGCGCAGAATGGTCGTGGCAATCTCTTCGATCGACTTGTGCGTGGAGGACAGCCAGCCAATGCCCTCCCGACGCATCATCGATTCGGCGTGACTGACTTCGTAGCGACAATTTTCCAGGGTCGCGTACTTGCTGCCCGGTAGACGCTCATTGCGCACCTGCGACAGCCGTATCGGATCGATGGTCAGGCCAAAGCACTTGCGCCGATAGGGGCCCAGGCAGGTCGGAAACTGCGCGCGCTCAAAGTCATCCGGTATCAAGGGGTAATTGGCGGCCTTGATGCCGTGCTGCATGGCGAGGTACAGCGAGGTCGGCGTCTTGCCGCTGCGACTGACACCGACCAGCACGACGTCAGCCGCCTTCAGATTTTCGGCCGACTGGCCATCATCGTGCGCGAGGGTGAAATTGATGGCATCGATTCGATTGGTGTACGCCTCGCTGGTGCTGACATCCGGCGATCGTCCGACACGATGGTTGCTTTTGCAGCCCAGTTCCTCCTCCAGTGGCTCGACGAAGGTGCGAAACATGTCCAGCACCATGCCCTTGCACGTCTCGGAGGTCAGCACATCGCGCACATCCTCATCGACCAGCGTCACGAAGATGATCGGACGCTTGCCCTCGCGTTCGGCGGCCTGGTTGATCTCCTTGACCACGCCCCAGGCCTTGTCCACGGTGTCCACGAACGGCCGGCGGATATGCCGGGGATTGCCCGGAAACTGGGCCAGGATTGAATTGCCGAAAGTCTCGGCAGTGATACCGGTCCCATCGGAAACAAAAAATACCGTTCTGTTCGGCATCGGACGATAATAATGTGTACTGGGCCGGTCGGCCTGTTTTTTGACAGTTCTGGAGCCGATTCTATGCCTCCTTCGTCCGCCGCGGACTCGCTGGTCGTCCCTTTCCGCCAACTTCGGATGACCGATGTTGATTCAGTCGGGGGCAAGAATGCCTCTCTTGGCGAGATGATCAGCCAGCTGGCGGCGGTCGGCGTGCGGGTTCCGGACGGTTTTGCGACCACGGCACACGCGTTCCGCCAGTTTTTGCAGCACAACGGCTTAGCCGGACGCATCGCAGAGCGCCTTGCCTCGTTGAATACCGAAGACGTCCGCGCTCTGGCGAGCGCCGGCGACCAGATCCGCCAGTGGATTGTGGAGACGCCGTTTCCGGCAGTACTGGAAGCGGCCGTGCGCAGCCACTTCGAGGCGCTGGTAGCCGGGAACCCGCAAGCGAGCTTCGCGGTGCGCTCCTCGGCTACCGCGGAGGATCTCCCTGATGCGTCATTTGCCGGCCAGCAGGAGACGTTCCTCAACGTGCAGGGCATCGACCAGGTGCTGCACAAGATCAAGGAAGTCTTTGCCTCCCTGTATAACGACCGCGCTATCAGCTACCGAGTGCACAAGGGCTTTGCCCATGCGGAGGTAGCGCTGTCTGCGGGGGTTCAGTACATGGTGCGCTCGGACCTCGGCGCCGCCGGTGTCATGTTCACCCTCGACACCGAGTCGGGTTTTCCGGACGTCGTGTTCATCACCTCAAGCTATGGGCTTGGCGAGCTGGTGGTCCAGGGCGCCGTCAATCCCGACGAATTCTATGTGCACAAGGCCATGCTCAAGGCCGGAAAATTTGCCGTCATCCGCCGCAGCCTGGGATCCAAACTGCAGCGCATGAGTTTCGCGGATCCCGCGGAGCGAGCCAGGACTGGAGCACTCGTGACCACCACCGAGACGCCGCTGGTCGACCGCAATCAATTTTCACTGACCGACGCCGACGTGCTCGAATTGGCGCGCTACGCGGTGCTGATTGAACAGCACTACGGCCGCCCCATGGACATCGAATGGGGCAAGGACGGCAGCGATAGTCGCCTCTATATTCTGCAGGCCCGTCCCGAGACCGTGAAAAGCCAGGCCGGCAACCAGATCGAATTGCGCTACAAACTCAAGGACACCGGTGCGGTGCTTGCCGAAGGCCGCGCCATTGGCCAGAAGATCGGCAGCGGACCGGCGCGCCTGGTCAAGGGCATCGCCGACATGGATCGCGTCCAGGCCGGTGACGTACTGGTGACGGACATGACGGATCCGAACTGGGAGCCGGTCATGAAGCGCGCCAGTGCCATCGTGACCAACCGCGGTGGTCGAACCTGTCACGCCGCCATCATCGCGCGCGAGTTGGGTATTCCGGCGGTGGTGGGTTGTGGAGATGCGACGCGCCGCATTGCCGAAGGGACCGTGGTCACGGTTGTGTGTTCCGAAGGCGATACGGGCCATGTGTACGAAGGCCGCCTCGCGACGGAAGTCAGCGAAGTGCGCCGGGGCGAGATGCCGCCCTGCCGCGTCAAGATCATGATGAATGTCGGCAATCCACAGCTGGCTTTCGACTTCGCGCAGATGCCCAATGCCGGCGTCGGCCTCGCGCGACTCGAATTCATCATCAACAACAATATCGGCGTGCATCCGCGCGCCATCCTGGATTACCCGCGGATCGCCGCGGACCTCAAGGCCGCCGTGGACTCCCTGGCGCGCGGCTACCCCAGTCCGCGCGCCTTCTATCAGGACAAGCTCGCGGAGGGCATTGCGACCATTGCCGCGAGCTTCTGGCCGAAGCCCGTGATCGTGCGCCTGTCGGACTTCAAGTCCAACGAGTATCGCAAGCTGATCGGCGGCACCCGCTACGAGCCGGAAGAAGAGAATCCGATGCTCGGCTTCCGCGGCGTCAGCCGCTACATCAGCAATGATTTTGGCGAAGCCTTCGGCATGGAATGCGAAGCACTCAAGCGCGTGCGTATGGAGATGGGCCTGACCAACGTGCAGATCATGGTGCCTTTCGTGCGTACGCTCAGTCAGGCGCGGACCGTAACGCAGATGCTGGCCGATCACGGCCTGGTGCGCGGCAAGGACGAACTGAAGATCATCATGATGTGCGAGGTGCCGAGCAATGCCGTGCTCGCGGAGGAGTTTCTGGAATACTTTGACGGCATGTCGATCGGCTCCAACGATCTCACTCAGCTCACGTTGGGTCTGGATCGAGACTCGGGCATGCCGCAGTTGGTCGCGGACTTCGATGAACGTGATCCGGCCGTCAAAACTCTCATCTCACATGCGATCAAGGCCTGCCGGGCAGCGAACAAATACATCGGTATCTGCGGCCAGGGTCCCAGTGATCATCCCGACTTCGCCTCATGGCTGGCCGATGAGGGCATCGCGTCGATTTCGCTGAACCCTGATTCCGTCATCGCGACCTGGAAGTTGTTGGCGGTACCGTAGAGCGCTTTTGTCCCGGGGCTGCCAGAGCCTAACTTCCGCTTTTGGTTGAACGATGCGGGATGCAGTTCCCAGGTTTAAGCTCTCAAGAATGCCGAACAAGGGTATGTTGATGCACGGCACGCTGTGCTCAAGAGTGAGATGCGCTTCGACGATACCCGCTCGGTTCTCTTGCTTACATCTGGGTGGTTGCGCCTTCTCTCCCCTTAGCAGATGTCACAAATCGCCGAGTGTGCGAATGTCTATTGTCGCTCGGACAGCGTTGATTCGCCGATCACCTGCGGCTGTTTGAGCGCGGATCGAAAGAAAATGACCTTGAAGAAACTGTCCAGGCAGGTCGACCAGTGCTTCGGCTGACTGTTCCTTATCAGGTTTGACAGTAACTATGCCGCTACAAGAGGGCCGGCGATAGCCGGGCGGAGGGGATTCGCCAACGCGTAATCTGAGAGGAGGTTTGCAGTCCAACGCCAGCATTAGCGCCTTAGCGTTTTCGATATTCGATCCAATAGGAATATATTTTTCAACGGTCCTGGATACGTCCGTTAACCGCTGCGTCCTTGCGTCCGTCAGTCTCGAATTGATCCTACCAATGTCAGCCTGCAGTTGTTTCGCTGCAGCAAGTGTGGAGGGCGACACCTTGACCAATGGGTCAGTCTGCAGCGTCTCTTCCTCTGCGCCCGCGCTTGCCCAGGCGCCAGATAGGAACAGCAGAGCCATAGCCGTTCTCGTGAGTATCCGGACAACTGCCGTTGCCTCCTTCATTCTCGGATAGTAAGCGCCTATCACTTTCCGCGCAAAGAGCCAAAAGAATCGCGGCTGAGGTGGCCAAGCGGCTCAGGCAGAGCGGCAGATTCCCCGCGGTACTAGATTCTTATGGGGTTCGTATTGACGATGCTCGGCCTATTTGAGGTAACGGGCCAGACCAGCTACCTCGCCCGCATCGGTTGCAATCTTGATGTTAAGGTCAGATCCCCGTTTGAATTCCTCAGAGTCTCCGAATTGCGCGCCATGGCTCTGCAGGCTCAGTGCAAGCTGCCGGTCAGTTAGGTACTGGAGTGTGGCGATCCTAAGGGGAAACAAAGGCGAATCCGCAGGCAGCGGCGCCGCAAGGATCGCTGCTTCAGCTACCTGCCATTTGGGAAGGACCTCGTCTCTGATACGGCGACCCCACTCGCGGTCCGCAATTGTCCTCCCCACCGCGAGCTGCTGCAGCCTCTTCTGAGCCGCAACCGCCGCCTGTTCATTTTCGGCGAACACCAAAAACTGATGCCGGAAGCGGCGCTCAGCCGCCGCCATCGGGCTCGGGTGTGCCAGAGGCCAGGAGAGAGCAACCAGGGCCGCAATTCCTATGAGAGTACACAGCAGTACCCGCCGACCGGGATTTGCACGCGCCTCCTGATCCAGCGGTCTCGCAAGGCACCATCCCATCGAAAATCCACCGATAAGTCCGCCAATATGGGCCGCGTTGTCGGTTCCTGCGTGGGAAAAACCATTCAATAGATTGTAGCCAATAAAGACCAGGGCACTGTTGCGCTGAGCGAAGACCACACTCGGCGGCATACGAGTTTGCGGATTGACCATGAAGGCCAGCAGGCCGCCAATCACGCCGAAGATCGCCCCAGAGGCTCCAGCACTGTTGACGTCTGGGTTCCATAGCAGGCTGGCGATGCTTCCACACATCCCCGCAAACAGATACAGCAGCAAGTAATGGACGGATCCGAAGAACCTCTCAGTAAGGGTTCCGAGACTCCACAATGCCCACATATTGAGCAGCAGATGCAGAATTCCAAAGTGCAGGAACGTGGCGGTGAACAGGCGCCACCATTCGCCATCTAAAGTCAGCGGACCATAGTTGGTTCCCCACTGAATCAGTATTTTGCTGTTTGGCTCAAAGACGCCAGATCCGGCGACAACGGTGGCGATGAAGACCAGGCAATTGAGCGCGACCAGGGCAGGCGTGACCACGGGGCGCGTGCCGACCGACTGCAGAGCCGCCTTGTATGGGTCGATCTCTGCCACCAGGCGCTGAAATTCCGGCGTGCGATCCGTCGGGAGGCGGTCGACCAGACGTTTCGCGGAGGCCTCATCTTCGGCCCACGCTTGGACAATCCTATCCATGTCGTCGGGCGCCCCGACGTTGAATTGAACCTGGCGCCCCATTTGCACAACGTTGTTGACGTTGCCGCGCGCAAGTGCGATCTCCACCTTTGCCGACGTCCAGAATGGCCGCGGTCTATTACCCCGCAATACCAATTTCTGCGCCATCAGAAGAATCTGGCCCTTGCCGGCGAGCTTCCAACCCGTCGTTGGCCGTGTAGCGAAACGAGCGGATATCGCGGGGTCGGAGAAGTGGACGGTAAATGCTTCGGCTTCGGTCACGGACGCCGCAATCGGAGTGCTTGAGTGCGGTTCCAAGCCGTACCCCTCTATATTCTTATAGTGAAAAGGCCCATCCGCATAATCGCCCATTTGGGTTGAAGTGCCAACAGTCAGCCAGCCGTGCGCTTGCGCTCCGTCACGTAAATCGCGAGGGGGTTTGACTAAACACAATCGCGTAAGTGGATCGTTGATTTGGCTTCATGCCCTAGCGCGAAAGTTAAGCGGTGCGCCGCAACAACGCTATGAACAGTTTATTAACAGCGCATCCGCTCGATCATGCGTTCGGCCTCACTGACCGAATAGTGTAGAAACGCCGTCGTCCCAGGTCGCGCCGTTCACCCACCACTTACCGTCCACCTGATAGAACACAAATACCCATCGCAGGGGAATGTTAGTGCGACGTTCCACGTATGTATAACGTACTAGGAAATCCCCGACGGACTCCTCTCTGACGAATGAATATCCAACGGTCGGTCCGAAGCGATCCGACACCGTGTTCCGCATCGCAACGGTCTTGGTCACCACTGTATCTATCTCGTTTGCAGGCAGGCGCCAATGCGGCTGCAACAGGCCAAACGCAGCATCAATCTTATCCGCGACCACCAACTTCATTACAGATTCGGCGAGTGCGCGCGTATCCTGCTTTGTCTGTATGGCAGCTGGGGCCGCGGCAGACGGCCGTGCCAAAAGCACAAGCAGCGCGAGGGCGAACGCTCGGTTGAGATGCATGTCATTTCCCTTTTTGAGGTTAGTCAAACGCGAAAGTTGCACGGCTGCGCACAGGCGGTATGAGGAACTCGTTTACAGTATCTGGCGGTTTATTCACGAGCGGTCCGCTCGAACGCATGTTAGATCGCACTAGGGGTAGTACTGGTCCTAGTTCCATCTTCATGGATTGCCCACGACGTGTCCGCTCAAACGACAGTCAGGCGTAGCTGATGACACATTTACGGGTCCAAAGTACGAAGCTCGAACTTTGACAATGCAACCAATCCAATTGTAGCCGCGAAAGCTGCTCCTGCCAGTATTAAAACTTGCCCCCACATGCCAGGAACGGCAAGCGACAGGAATACTAGGAGAAAGGCTGCACCTAGACACAGAAGAAAGGTCCGCTTGTAGCGCAGCCGCTGGCGAACCGATGCGCCGCAATGAGGGCACTTTCCCCGCCGCAACGACGGATCAAATAGCCGGACATTTCCGTTGCAAATTGGGCACTTCATGAGCGCCTAACGCCAAAGTTGAGCGGCGCGCTGCAACATCACGACTGGCAGTTTATTCACGGCGCGTCCGCTCAAACGCATGTCAGAGGCGCAACAGTTCATGCACTACCCTTCGCCTTTGGCGCCTTCGCTCCGGCTACAGCCTTCGCCTTCTGTTTCTCCTTGTTCTTATCGGCGATGTTCATGAGTTCAAGCCCCACTTTATGAGCGGTGCCAGGCGTGAGGCAAAAGGCGACTTTAAATGACGAACGCCCTATGTCCTGTTCAGTTGGCACATCCCGCCGGAGCTGGATCCATATGTGCGTTTCGTCGCTATAGATATGCACCGCGTCAGACGCGTTAATGGGAAAGTTCTGAACCCTCATGCCCTTTGGTGTTGCCACGATGTCATCAATCCCCTGAAGTAGTGAAAATCGGAGCAGAGGGTCCGAAAATGCGGCACTGCCTATAACGCCTAATTAGACCGGGCAAACGCGGCAAAGTAATGCCACAGGGTCACGGCATAGCGGTGGGCCAATGCGTAACACAATGGACGAACTTCAGCATTGTAGTGGCATGTCGTCAAATTCCGCCCCGGAGCGGTTTGGAAGACTTGATAGAAACCGGGCATACCTAGTTCCTCGGCTGGTGCAAAGCAACACGATTTAGTGGCCGGTTGACGGTCTGCAATTGAGATGTCTGAGTTCGGACCCACTGCTGCCAGTCGCGAGCGACAGGTTTCGGCACTCTTCTGTGTACTTACGCAGTGCCAACACAAGACTGACACTACATTCAAGGCCCTAGGGACTAGTTTTGGCCTTCGAGGAAGAAGCTCCCACTAGTTTCATCCACTAATCCGTACTGTGATGAATCAAAATGAATTCGGACATAGGTATGTGTTGGAAGCATGCCTAATTTCTGGAGATACGGGGCGGCGCGTTCTCCGAAGTCCGGCAGAGACTCCGCAACTTCGATCTCATAAATAACCGGGTGCGGAGATCGGTAAGGGCAGAGACCGGCGTCTTCGAATGGATTACGAATCCATAGGAGCCGTCCATTCGAATCTATAGCGGCCAAGTGTCGGCCATCGCTCTCCACATAGAGGCTGATCGCGCTGCGGGGGTCTTTGTAAGCAAACGGCTTGGCGCGAGCTGGATCCCATTGGACGGTATCGGGCCGCAGCCTATCGCTTGCGCCAGCCGGGAAATCTGGACCATACAACATGTTCTTGCATTCCGGTGCAATCAAGATTTGTATCGGTTGACGTTTCGCGCCTTCTGAATTGCCTTGCCTAGGTAGAGCGCAGACAATGTCGACAAACATCGGTTTGCTGGGTTTGGCGCCGAGGTCGAAGTGTCCAGTCGCACAAGTCTTGGCGATCGCGGCGTCGCAAGCATCTTGTTGTGGGCAGCTGACTCGATATTTTGTACTTCCCCCGATGGTCCCAATAGGTCGTACCAGAGCCGGGGTCGTACATGCAGCAACTGTCGCGGCGTAAATGATCACAAGCAGCGCCCGAGCGAGTCTGAGATTTCTCATTCTACTGTGTGCTCGCGGTGATACACGGATATCGAGCGTACCTCAAGTGAATGGCCGCTTCCGTACTATCAATATAACGGCACCGTTGACCGCTTTTGACCGTCTGCTGCCTCCCGTCATCTGCAGAGCAGTCATGCACGCTACTGCGGGAGGCAGACCTCTTTGATTCGTCAACCTCAGACGCCAGCCTATTTATTGCGGGCCATGATGCCTAGCGCCCTCATGAGGTCAAAGAGATTCGCTTCATGACCGACCGCCGGCGATTGCCTGCGAAGCAAAGTAGAGGCCCAACCCGATAAAAAATATCGGGCCGAATCGGCGTCGGCGCTCGTCAAAATCGAACATGCCGTTATCAGATGGTGGACTGAGAAAGCGTACGACTCCCACCGACATCATCATCATCCCAAAAAAGCATAGCCAAGCGAGAAAGCCATGAAGGTGCACACCGAGGCCGGATTTCGACAATGAGACATTTAGGTCGTTGCGTAATACTCCGAAGGCCCCGTATAAAGCCGTGAATGCAGCTGCGATAATCCCAAACCAGCGCATCCCCACCGATGGGACCCTCCAATCGGACTCAGTACTGTCTTTCTGTTTTCGGTAGAAAGCCATAGCCGCGCCTCCTTCTCTCATGGCAGGCACTCGGCGCAGTCAGCGCTGGGCACCGGGGTCAGCTTATCGTTGGCAGCGAACAGGTGCTTGGGGGCCCGTATCCTTCTGTGACCAAGTACCGCTTTTAGTGGGAATCCGCGCGTGCCTCCAATTTCCGGTGTTGACCCGAACCCGAACGTCGGCAATGTCCGCTGTTGTGCAATCAGCTTCTGCACAGTAACGTATCGCCTCAGTAGACCCGGGTCATTGCTTGGCCTCGGGATTCCAGTTCAGGATAAGCGTGATCGGCGCAGCGGCGCTGTCTAGAACGCGATTGATCAGGAACCGGCCATCCGGCGCCACGTCGTACTGTCGGCCTTGAGTGCTATCGATGCCGCCTCCCAGCACATTCGCCTGGAATAGTGCGCCCGGCGTGCCCGGCACGAAGGTCGACCCAGTGACTGTGATCGGCACCGCCATCATCATGCCTGCCGGATCGATGTAGAACAGCTCCTTGCCGTCGGCCCGCCACGTGGGAAAGATGCCGCCCGCCGTGGACACTTGCCACTGGCCCGCCTGCGCGGCCATGCTGTCGGCAGCATCCCCGGGAACCACAAATCGGCGCACATAAATCTCGTTTTGCCCTGACTCGTTCGACTGATAAGCCACCCATCGGCCATCAGGCGAGAACTGGCCGAATACTCTAGTGAAAGACGAACGCATGAACGGAAGCGGCTTGCGCGTCCCGGTAATCGGTAGGACCTGCAGGTCCACGTTAGGGCCTGGATCGGGGCCAAATAACAACAGGTATCGGCCATCTGCGGACCAGCTCGTGGGGCGCAGTAGCTTTTGAGACAACAACAGCGGTTCCTGCGCCTGCGCGCCATTGGTGGGCTTCTGATAAAGGTCGTAGGCCGCACTCGAAGTGGATACGAATGCCAACCGGGTGCCGTCGGGCGACCAGACCGGATCCGTGCTGTCCGCATTTCCAAAGGTCATGCGCGATGCGCGCGCGTCGTCCTGCAGCCAGATGTCGGTCCTGCCCTGGGTCTCACGGGAGAAAGCGACCTGCCGCCCGTCCGGGGACAAGCGTGGCGCTAATAGCGATTCATCGGGCGGGCCGATCGTGCCCCGCACTGCTCCGGACCGGTCCACCCAGGTCAGCCGGCGCTGCCCGCTTCCGCCTGCCCGGTACGCCACAACCCCGGTGGCGGAAGCCGATACGCTAACCACACCGTCAGCCAGTGCCACGGACTCGCCGACCAGCGCGGCTCTGGCCACGTCCAGCTGCTGCCCTACCAGCGTGCCGCCGGAGCGTACCCACAGCAACCAACCGGAAGGCAGGTACGCCATCTGACCAGAGAGATTTGTAAGCCGGACCGCAGCAGCCCCGTCCAGCGAACCCAGGTAGGTGCCTGCATCTGTCTGGCTGACACTTGTAAACACGAAATGCCGCCCGTCAGGCAGGAACAAGGGAAATTCATTCCCAGTCGCGTTCTTACCCAACAGCGGGAGCACTGTCGTCGCACCTCCGCTGGCGGCAACGCGAAAGATTGGCTCTAACGGGCCCACAGAAAACAGGATGACGCCCTTGCTGCTCCAGGATCCGGGCTTAGTACCGATGGCTGGTGCCAGGGTCTGAGGGTGACCGCCATCGAGGTCCAGCCGCTTCAGACTGTTTTGCACAAAGAACCCGATTGAGCGGCTGTCCGGCGACCAGAAGGGAAGGGTTGCGCCCTCTGTGCCGGCAAGAGGCTGGGCCGCCGCCTTGGCCAGCGACCTTAGCCACAGGCGTGGTGGCCCGTCGCTCTTCGCGACGAATACGATCTGCCTGCCATCGGGCGAAAGAGCAAACGATGCCGGATCGTCGGTGGCGGGCGTAACGATGTCGACGCGCGACTCTGGCGGCGGGGTCTCGCGCAGATGTCGAAATGTCGGCACCAGCATCGCGGCGGCGGCAGTGCCCAGTACAGCGGCAACGATCCATCCCAGCCGACCCCTCTGCGTGCCGGTCGCTGTGGAACGCGGCGTGATCGCAGAAGTCGCTTGCTCCGCCGCCAACGGGTCCAAGATCCTCCGCAGCGCAGTGACCAGCCGCGTCGCGTCGTTGTGAAAATCCGGATCCGGCCGCACTTCAATCGACTGGCGAAACGCCATCGGTGCCAAGGACCCCGGCAACTCTGACGCTACTGGTATCCGCGCATGACCGACCAGCACGGGCACCACCGGGATGTCGCGAGCGAGTGCGGCCTCCAGTTCGATCCGCACGAAGTCATCCGGATCCTCCAGCCGCCGCTGCCCATCGTTGTTGCGCGCATCCGTCCAGCGCGGACCAATGATGGCGAGCACGATCCCACAGTCGCCCACGATGCCGTTCAGATGCCCGCGGAAATCCTGCCCTAGCGGAATTGAATCTACGTCCTTGAACACCTGCGCTTTGCCGAACTCTGAGACGAGACGGTCATAGATCCGGCCCGTGGCGTCCGGACTGTCGTTGCGGCGGTAGCTGATGAAGATGCCCGACAAGGCTGACTCCGACTTCTTATGGAGCGGATCGCGTTATGAACGTGACCTAGCATTCTTGGACGTGCGCCCCAGAGTCTATATGCCTCGGAACCCCGAGGTCGAATGGCGCCTTTCGGGTAGTCAATTCAGCCAAGCGACGGGCCGGTATTGGCCGGTTAGAGGCACTGAACGCTCGTGCCGAATGTCGGTGTCGCGTTGCGGGACGGTCGCCCGCTCGTGATCCGGAGTGGCCAGTGGTCAATGGCTGCTTCAGGACATCCTGGTCCTGCCATCTTTTGCGCTACGGCGAGAACGAGCGCAGACGCTGATCCAGGCGATGAACTTAAGCGCGGTACAACAATGCCGTCGTAGAGCCATATCGCCGTATATACCAAGAAGAGCAACGCAGCCCCATTTAGGACAACGAAAGCCACGATGCAGAATGCGATATTTGCGGCAAGTGGTTTTCTCGGGTCTGTTCGCCACTTGGCATGAACCTTTGCCCTAAAACGAGGCGAGAGGATATATCGCCAGCCGATTCCCCAACTGACGAGGAAATCGAGGGCTCCCACGACGTTTATGACCGCGCTGAGCATTGCACTCCAGTGTAATCGTAACCGCTGGACTCCGCATTTGACCCCACTGCTGGCACACGGGACAGCGCAACACCGATGTCCATTTCACAGACCTTACAGTCATATTAGTGCAACAAGGCCGTCTTACTTTGCGACGCAAAGGCGCTGACCAATGGCGCGATTCGTAGTTAAAGGGGATAGACATGACCAATCGTTTTTCCGTGAGCAGCGCTGTCTCGCTGCTGATCAGCGGCAGCGTCGCCGCGTTCGCCTTCACCGGTACGGCTGCGGCCGACGACTCCTTCCTTAAGCCGGGCTCGCTGGTCATCAGCAGCAGTGACTACGTGAACTGGGAGGGAGCGGTGGCCAGGCTAAACCCCACGGGGCCGAATCCGACCCAGTTGGCCAACACCAACACTGCCACCGTATCCGCGGTGTCCGACGGTAATTACGTCACCGTGTGGAGCAACGAGGTTCCTGATGCCAGCTTCGGCGTGACATCGCCCATCACCCTGACTGCCATCGAGCCGTATAGCGGCCGCGAGCTTGGCCGCCTGGACGTGCCGCAGAATCAGGTCGTGACCAGCTTCTCCTCGAAGTCGGAACTGGCGCTGCATTACACGCGCGACCAGCGTGGTGGCCATCTGGTGTTCAACGCGTATGCCGGCGCCGGTGTGGGCGCGCTGGACGTTTCCAACGCTGATGCGGTCGCGGGTCAGGATCCAACCAACCCGGTGAGTTTCGCCTTCGGTAGCAATTATGCTTTCCATCGCACCATCGTCGACCTGAGCGATGATGGCCGCCTCTCCTATACCCCGACGGAAAACTACGGCGGCAACAACGGCCGCGCGGCACTGCTGGCCTCCAACGGCTTGTACTACACCGTGGGCAACAGCAACAACGGCAACGCCGCGACCTTCGGTTCCGCGAGCAATGGCACCAACCCTGATGTAACCCAGACTACTGGCGTCGAGGTGGTCACACCGATCAATGGTTGGTCGGTGAACGTGGCCCCCGCGATTCCGGCGGTTGCCGCGCTCGCAGGTCAGACCCCCGGCTCTGCCGAGGTCAATCCGCTACTGCAGTATGGCCTCGGCAAGAAGGGTGCGGATGACAAGCCTGGCAAGGACAACAACTTCCGCGGCATTACCGAGTACAACGGCGCGCTGTACTTCACCAAGGGCAGCGGCAGCAATGGCGTGGATACGGTCTACACCATAGTCAACAACGCGCCGCAGTCGCCCGCTGGCTTCATCCCTGCGGCGGACACTGGACCGGCGGCTGGCAATGTGCTGCCAACCGTCGCCAATGCGGTCGACCAGACGATCCAGATCGTCAACGGCTTCCCGACCGATTCGGCGCGCTCGACGGGCGGCAATTTCACGCCGTTCGCGATCTTCTTCGCCAGCCCGACGACGATGTACGTGACGGACGAGGGCACGGGTGACGCCACCGACGTCGCTACCAACGCCGGCCTGGAAAAGTGGGTGCTGAATACCGCCACCGGCAGCTGGTCCCTGGCGTACACCCTGCAGTCCGGCCTGATCGGCCAAAGCTACGGCCCGCTGGCGGGCCGCGACGGCGCGTGGCCCGAGGTCACCACTGTCGGTCTGCGCAACCTTGCTGGCCGCGTCAACAGAAACGGCACCGTGACGCTGTGGGCGGCGACCTCGACAACGGACACCAATGCCGCCAACACAGACGTTGGTGCGGATCCGAACGAAGTCGTGGAGATCACCGATGAGGTCTCGGCCACGACCCTGCCCGCCGGCGAGAGCTTCCGCGTGGTTGCCCGGCCGGTGTATGGCACGGTGTACCGTGGCGTCGCGTATGTCCCTGGCGACGATCACCACCGGGGCGACTTCGGCCACTGATCCGCGCAGTTCCGTTCATCCCTCAAGACGGGCGCGGAGCAATCCGCGCCCTTTTTGCGTCAAAGGCCCCTCGAAATACGGTTTGATAACATAGTACCCGTGACCATCCTGCTCATAGGTATGTTCGACTCTCCGTTCGTGCGACGGGTCGCGGTGTCGTTGAAGCTGCTGGGGTTTGCTTTCGAGCATGCGAACTGGTCGGTGGGAAAAGACCACGCGAGAATCCGCAGTTACAGTGCGCTCGGGCGGGTTCCAACACTCGTGCTCGAAGACGGCGAGGTTCTCACCGAATCTGCCGCAATTCTCGATCACCTTGACTCGGTGGTGGGCCCGAAGCGTGCCCTCGTGCCAACAAACGGCGTAGCGCGGCGACAGGTACTGCAGCTCATGGCACTCGCGATCGCAGCGGCCGAGAAGGGGCGCGAGCTGATCAACGAACGCATCGCCCGTCCGCCCGAAAAGCGCCACGCACCTTGGGAGGAGCGCTGTCGAAGTCAGATGCACGGTGCGCTCGGCGAGATCGAACAGCGGTACCGCGAGCGTCGTGATAGCTGGCTCGTGGGCGACCACCTTACACAGGCCGACGTCACGCTGACCTGTGTATGGGCGTGTCTGCGGGAGGCGGTCGCGCTCGAGGAGGAGCCCTACCCTTCTCTCACGGCGCTCGCCGCGCGTTGCGAAGCGCTACCACAGTTCGTCACGACCCGCTTGCCGTGGTTTGCGGCGGAGCTTTAGTACCCCGCTAGTCCACTCTAGGGACGCGTTATGGGACCCTCCGGCAGGCTGATCCCGGACCCATTGCCATAGACCCATTTGCGGAAGAACCCTGAAAGATCGCGATGACTCGACTTCTCCACAGCCGCTTGAAAGTCCCGGGTTGAGACTTTCTTGTCTAGATATGTTCGCGTGTAATCGCGAATAGCTTTCCAGAACACCTGATCTCCGAGCTCCAGCCGCAGTTGATACAGCGCGTAGGCGCCCTTGTGATAGACGATGGTGCGGTCGCTGGCGCTCGGGTGGCTCCATTCGCTGAACTCGAGCGCGTGATCCTCGCCTTTGGATTTTACCGCCGCGTAACGGTCCCGCGACCCGGCAATCGCTGCAAGGTAAGCTTCAGTCCCAAAGCGAGTTTCGAGGTACGCGGCAGCCATGAACGTCGCAAACGATTCGTTGAGCCAGAACTGGCTCCAGTCGCGGCACGTCACTCGATTCCCCCACCACTGATGGGCAAACTCGTGCGCGATCAGTCCGACGGCCCTGGGGTCGGCCAGGAGGGTGTGACCGTACTCCGTGGGTAGCAGAGAAAAGTCGCCGAGCTCCTGACCGACGGTGTCCGCGACGAGCGCTTGCGTGTAAGTCGGCCCGCCGTATCGGATGCCGGATCGAAGTTCGAAGAATTTACGAATGCCGGCGGTCTCGTGGAATATTTGCCGCAGCTCATCCGCGGAAAGGCCGTCCCCCAGGTATCTCAATCGTCCGCGATCATCTTTCACATCCGTGAACCGGCCCGCGGCAAAGCCAAACGTGTAGCTGGGGATCGGGCGAGATTCGCGCCAATACACCACCTGTTTACCATCGGGGCGAACGAATCGTGAGACTTGACGCCCATTGGCGACCACGCTCAGCTGCTCGGGCAGCACCAGCTCCATGTCAATTGTCGCCTTGGCGCTGGGGATGTCGTTGCATATGAGCCATTGGCTCGTGGAGAAAACTGTATAGACCTACGATGATTCGGGGGCGAACTGCAAGCCGAATCGCGGGGCACCGGAGTACACCACCGTGACTGCCAAGTGGCGGCCCACGCGGGCACCAATGGGAGCATGGATCAGCAAGTGCTCCGGATTCAGCCTGAATGGCCACATCCGACCATTCACGCTGACACTGACAATGTTGAGTGCCCCACGGTCTAACTCGAGCGTTTCATTGCCCGCGGTCTCTGCGATCAGATCAATTCGCACTCGCCCGCGTATCGTCCGCGCAGCCAAATCGGGCTCGATATGCGCCGCATAGTGATTGACGTGATAGGGCCGATCCCCACCGAAGCCCACCAACGGGGCACTCAGAACGCCCAGCAAGGCGAGAATCTGAAAACGCATGGTGCGGGACGTTCGGTCAGTCCAGTAGCCGGCGATGGCCGAGGATCAGCATCACAGCCGTGGTCCGCGCGAGATAGTCTGGATCGTTCCCATAGCCCGCGCGATAAAGCGTCCACGCATCACGCGTGTGCGCCGCGTTCATGCCGGTATCGACCCGTGATATGCCCGAGTTGTACGCCATCAATACCAGCGGCCAATTCCCGAATTGGCGCCACAAGTCCGAAAACATCTGCATTGCGGCCCGCGTCTCTGCCGCAACGTCCAAGCGCTCATCCCGGTTGGCCGAGACCTGCAGTCCGTAATACCGGGCCGTGGGGCCTACGAACATCCACAGACCCGCGCCCGGCCCACGGCGGGCGGGCAGGTTCTGGTATCCGGATTCCACCAGCGGCACCATCAGCAGCTGTGGCGGCAGTCCGTTGTCCTTGAGTTCGGTGAGGAGGCCCGGTTCGTAATCGTGCATGCGTTCGATGCTGGAGCCGATGAACGCACGCCCATCCGGCGTACCGAGAAGCAGGTTGAGCTGCTTGAGGACAGCGTCGTTCACAGTCAGGCCCCATGCCGCGGCGCCTGGCGTAGCGGCAACAAGGTGCTCAGCGTCGGTGCGGGAGAGGCGTCGATCATGCACTGGCACAGCGATCACCGCGCTCAGCGCCGTCAGCAGGGAAACGGCAATCACACCGAAACAGGCTGCAGTCGGCGTTCGCAGCAGACGCGCCGGCCGTCGCAGGGCGGCCTCGATACGTTGTCCGAGCACGAAGCTGTGGCGGCGCGCCATGAAAGAGCGCAGCGCGAACTGTCTGCTGCCCAGTACGCCCTCGGCGACACGGAGCAGGCAGCCGCAATAGGTGTGTCTGCAGTATCCTGGCTGTCGTGCAAGCGCTTCATCGCAGGCGAACTCCTGCAACTCCAACAGTTGCCGCGTAAGCCAGTGAACGGCTGGATTGACGCCAAAGAGCGCACGGCCCAACAGCGTGGCATAGACGATCCGAGTATCCCCTTGGCGGTGATGCTGACCTTCGTGTCTCAAAGCAAGGCGTACGTCAGCGGGGCGCAGCAGAAGCGCTGTGGGAAGCACAATGATTGAACGCCCTGGAAGCCATGCAGCAAAAGGCACCTGCTCCTCGTCGGATACGAGGATGCGTATGCCTCCGATGTTCCGTATTACGTGTGCGCGCCGAATACTGCGAAATATCGCACGCACCTCGGCGAGCAGCGGCACGAGGGTGATCAGGAGCCCGACTGCGAGAATCATTAGAACAAGGTCGGCTGCTGCGTTCACACGCAAAAGTGCGTGTACCGAGTCGACTCCAAGATCTATCTGGGCGCCATTCGTCATGGTGAGCGCACCGGCGTGCATCGAGGGCGCCGCCCAAACCTGGGCTCGAAGCGGCGACAGTTCACTGCCCCCCTGCCAGAGCGCGAGGATGGGCAGTACCATAGCGGTTACCGCAACCAGTCGCCCGATCAGCAGCATCTGCCGGTAGGCCAAGGGCCGGGGTAAGACGCCATTGAGTGCCCGGATACCGGCGAGCAATGCGGCGGAGGCCGCAAGCAGCACATTCTGGCAAATGTAGACGCCGACGAGCGTGACCACCGAGATGCCGACGACGGACATTCAGCCGCCCTTTCTTTGAAGAAGTGAACGAATCCGGTCGAGCTCCTGCTCAGTGAGGGCACTGCTATCCAGCAGCCGCTGCACGAGCAGGCTCGGCGTATCGTCGAATACCTGTTTCACAACGTGCTCAAGGCTCAGGGCCTGATAGTCGTGTTTGGCCATCGCAGCGCAATACAGATGGCCGCGTCCGGCCTTGGTGCTGCTGACGAAACCCTTCTGCTCGAGGATCCGCACAATTGTCGAGACGCTTGAATAGGCCAGATCACGTTCCGGTCTGAGGGATTCCTGTACCTGCGAAACCGTGCAGGAGCCGAGTCGCCAGATGACATTCATCATCTCGAGTTCGGTCGCGGTGAGCGGTCTGCGCGGCACGCCTTTCTTGAGTTTCACTTTCATGCGGCTTGCATTGTAACTAAAACCTTCGCTACAGTGTAGCTAAGTTCTTAGTTGAAGTTTTCGAATGACAACGGCAATCGGGCCAGGCGGGGGCGCTGAGCCGCGCAACAGTGGTATCGACACCCTGCGCGGGCTGTCGATCCTCCTGGTCGTCATGCATCACATCGGGATCCGTGTGCCGCTGTCGCAGACTCTGCTGGCGAGAGCGCTGCCGCGCTGGCTCCTGGACGGACTGAACTTCAATGGCGCCGAAGCGGTCGTGATCTTTTTCGTTATTTCCGGTTTTCTCATCACCCGCAGGTCGCAGCAACGCTGGGGAGATTTGCGCGCAATTTCCCTGGGCGGTTTCTATCGGCTGCGGATGAGCCGCATCGTTCCGCTCCTGCTGCTGGTGGTTGCGGTGTTGAGCCTGTTCCACCTGCTCGGAGTACCCAGATTCGTGATCGACGCACCCGGCCAATCCCTCGGCGGCGCGATTGCCTCGGCGCTTGGCCTGTACCTCAACCGGTACGAGGCTGTCCATGGATACCTGCCCGGCGGTTGGGACGTGATCTGGTCGCTGTCGATAGAGGAAGTCTTCTATCTGGCATTTCCCTTGAGCTGTCTGCTGCTGGGCCGCTCCCGAGTGCTGGTGCCGGCCCTTGTGTTGCTGGCACTCTCGCTGCCCGTCACTCGCGCGGCCTTGATCGCGGGCGGCAATGAGATCTGGATGCAGAAAGCCTACCTCCCCGGCATGTCGGCGATCGCGGTGGGCGTGCTCGCGGCCATACTCGCGCGCCAAATCCCTCCTCCCAGCCGTCGTGCCGTACTCGTGATAAGCCTGGCGGGATGGGCTGGAATCTGCGCGATATTCTTTGCCGGCACCTGGGTCTGGAGGTTCGTGCACAACGGTTATGGATTGTTTCTGGCGCTCGCGGCCGCCGGCATCGTGATCAGTGCCCACTGGCGTGAAAGCGCCAAGGAAAGCGCAGTGCCAATGCGGGGATTGAACTGGCTGCGTTCCTGGGGCCGCTTGAGCTACGAGATCTACCTATCCCACGTGTTCTGTATATTCGGAGGGCTGGCGCTCTTCAACTGGAGCGGCCCGGGCGCTCCCGGCGGCCCCTGGCGCTTCCTGTGGTATCCACCCATTCTGTTGGCGTGCTGGCTGCTTGGATCTGCGCTCTCGCGCGGTTTCACGCTGCCCGTCGAGCGCCGCCTTCGTCGGCAGTTTCGGCCGGCGCCGGTTGCCGCTCCAGTAGGCAATGCTGCCTGAGGGGTCCTGTCGGCGTGACCATCTTCGTGCAAGGATTTTTACATGCACTTGTTGATAGCGAGAATTCTGGTATCCAGTTTGATCCTACAATGTGCGTATGCGCAGCCGCCTACCGCGCTGCAAGCGAACACGGCGAACAAGGTCTCGTGTGTGACCGATCCTTCATGGACGGCCGAGCAGATGCCGTTTCGAATCTATGGCAATACCTGGTATGTCGGGCCTCGTGGCCTGACCGTCTTGCTTATCACCAGCCCTTCAGGCGATGCCCTGATTGACGGTGGCGTACCGGGGTACGCGCCGCTGATCGAGGCCAATATCCGGGATCTGGGCATCAGCCTTCACGACATCAAATGGATTCTCAATTCGCACGCGCATTGCGACCATGCCGGCGGGATAGCGCACCTTGCGAGCACAACGGGCGCGCAGGTGATCGCGAGCGCCGCGGACACTCCGTTGCTGGCGCGCGGCGGTCACGCCGACCCCGAATATGGCGATCGATTCCCGTTCCCACCCGTGCATGTGGCGCGTACCGTGACTGATGGCGAGAGTCTGCGCCTGGGCGATCTCGTCTTGACCGCACGCGCGACGCCGGGTCATACCAAGGGGAACACGACTTGGACGTGGATGTCATGCGAGGAGAAGCGCTGCCTGCACATGGTCGACGTCGGCAGCCTGTCAGCGCCTGATTACAAATTGATCGGCACCCCGAAGTATCCGGGCATCGTCCAGGATTACGAACACAGCTTCGCGCTGGTCGCGGCGTTGCCCTGCGACATCGCGCTCGCGCCGCACCCGGCAATGGTGGATTTCTGGGAACGTGTGGCCAAGCGCAAAGCCGGCAATGCCGATGCGCTGATAGATCCTGCGGGATGCCGCGCTTACGCCAAAGATGCGCGCGAAGCTTTTGAGGCGCAACTGGCAAAGCAACGCGCGGTTGCCGCTTCGCCGAAGTAGCGGCCGTCTGGTCTCCAGATCCCGCTACAATAAAACAGCTTGCTATTGGTGCTTGGCTCAACGAAGTTCCATGCCGCTATTCTTTACGAGTGCATAAACCGATGCGCGTGATTGATTCGAAAGTCGTCAACGTCGACGAATTGACGCTTGAGCATTTCGCAAAGGGCGATACGTTCGAGTGCAATGCCCTGCGCATAGGGCCGCTGCTCGGGGCCAAAGACCTTGGCTATTCCTACGACGTGGTTCCACCCGGAAAGCGCTCCTGCCCGTCCACAGTCATCGCGGCGAAGAGGAGATGTTCTTTATCGTGAAAGGACGCGGCGCACTGCGCTACGGCAATGAGACGCGAAAGATTCGTGCGGGCGACGTGATCTGTTGTCCGACCGGCGGACCGGAAACCGCGCACCAGATCATCAATGACTCGGACGCGGAACTGGCCTACCTCTCGGTCAGCACCAAATTACCCGCAGAAGTCTGCGAATACCCTGATTCGAAGAAAATCGGCGCGTACGCGGACGGCCTGCGCCACATGACGCGGGCGGGCCACGATCTGGACTACTGGCTGGACGAGGTATAGGCCGGCACAAGTGCTCTGGCGTACAGCGCGAGCAACTCATTCCAACCGTGTTCTGCGGCCGTCGCGTCGTACACTGGCAGGTCCGGTTTCATCCAGCCGTGCGCCTTACCGGGATAGAGTTCGCTCTTACTCCTCACGCCAGCGGCCCTCAGCGCCGTCTGAAAGCGTTCGTCCATCTCTGGCGGGTAGCTTCGGTCGTTGTCCGCTATCGCGATGTAAAGTTCGGCCTTCACCTTAGGGAGCAGGAGGTGGGGGCTGGTCGGCTCGTCGGTCGCCAAATTGCCACCGTGGAAGCTGGCGGCCGCGGCGATCCGGTCGGGGTAGTAGGCCGCCGCCGCGAGTGCCATCCCGCCACCGAGACAAAAGCCAACTGTTCCGACTTTTTTGCCCGCCACGTCACCGCGAGTGTCGAGATACGCGATGAAAGCAGCCGTATCGCGCGCGGCGCGGTGGTTGTCGGTCGAGGCCATCATTGGGCCGACCGTGGCACGGACATCTCCTTTGAGCACTTCCGCGGGCTCGAGTGGCGCATATTCACCGAACCGGTAGTACATATCCGGCAGCAGTACGAGGAAACCTTTACTGGAAAGATGGCTCGCCATTTGGAGCATGCCTGGCCGAATGCCGAATCCATCCATATAGAAAATCACCGCAGGCCATGGCCCGACGCCACTGGGAGTCATCACCCAGGCCCTGCAGCTACCATCGTTTTCCAGAATGGAGATTTGTTCTTCGCGCATGCACCGCTACTTCTGTGGAGTTCCGCAGTGATTTCTCATTGGTTGGGCACTTGGAAAGAGCAGGAACCCGTCCACGACGTAGCTCGAAATGTCCTGGCTGGGAAGGCGCACGCGGGTACGCGAAGTGTCTACGTACAGGAAGCGCGCCGTCGGAACGGAGTCAAGGAGCGTTTGCATTGATTCTCCGGAGGCCAGTTGGCCGTCACTAGCTGTCCAGGGAAGATCGCTATGCTGGCCACGCCACCAAGAGGCGCCGGCGAGCGGAAACGTCACAATCGAGAACAGTGTTACCCCGGCCCTCTCCAGCCGCAGTGCCACGGGAGCCAAAGGTAGATTTCTGTCGGGGCCACCATCTTTTCGCATTTTACGTGAGACGTGGTCAGCACCGTAGAGGACCAGGAGCGATTGGCGTGGACGTGCCCGAATCAGATCCAAGATATTCTCGGTGACCGCTTGCTCACGATCGTCAAGATATGGGCTGCCCATGGGAGGGCCAGTGCCTACTTCAAATCCTTGCTGGTAGGCGCGTATTGAGTGCCCAATTGTTCGGAGGTCAGACCGTATCCAAGGCTCCGAACGAAAGTGCTCGAGGGCAGTCACCGCTTCGATTCCACGATCCTTAATGTCAGATTCTGCCGGGATAACCACGTCGCGGGCACCGGTAATGTCGGCTTGCAGGGCAAGCAAGTGATCGCGCATGGCGGACGCGGGAGAATCGATGTCGGTCAGGTGAACACGGATGCGCTCGTTGCTGCGCAACCCTGCATTCAAGCGCCTTATGCCAGTCAGAATCCCCGCACGCAGACAAAGTGCCTCGGGCAGCGAGTCAGATCTGCCATCCACGTACGACTGCGCCTCATGTTCGTAAACGGCCTTCTCTTCGAAGGCAACGTCCTGCAGACCGACTCTCCTATGGAGAAGATTTAGGTAGCGGAGCTCAAACTCTTCGTTCTTGTCAATACCATGCAGTTCACCCACGAGATAAACCTCGTAGCCGTGTGTGGGCAATGGCAAGGCTTGTACTTGACGTGCAGCCCAGATGCCCTGACGCACCGGCTGCGCCTGACCTGCGGGCGCGCAGGCTATGGCAAAAATACCTGCCGCCCAAGCACATGTCATTTGCCAACGCATCATCTGAAAGTTATCAAGGAACGCTTGCGCTATCGTCGATCATTTCTCCCAGGACGATTCTTGCGTGCATCTCCGCGCTAATGCTGCCAAGTTCGGCACGCTTCGTCCTGCCTTGATACTGGACCGCAACATTATCACCTTCGACCTGGTAGGCCCCCGCATGCACTTGGCCACCACGCTCAACAGTGACGGGCATCCATTCGTTGTCTGCCATGATCCCTCCTTACGTCACCTTATATTAGATATTAGCGGTCTTGACTGCCAATGAATGCCACATTGTTGGAATCGTCGTTTTATGAACGTCTCGGAGTGCCAGCCCTGATTCCAAAGAGCTACCGATCGTTGGTAACTTTGTCGCAGGCCGCTTGGCCGTTATCATGATTCACGGGCGGCTTATAGAACCAAAGGATCCTCTCGATGGCCACGCCAATATTTCATCTTGATGCGTTCACCAACCGCCGCTTTGCGGGCAATCCTGCAGCAGTGATGCCGATGGATAGCTTTCCTAGCGACGCTCTCTTGCAGGCCATCGCGGGCGAGAACAACCTGGCGGAAACGGCCTTCTTGGTTCGAGAAGGCGAGGACTATCTCCTTCGCTGGTTTACGCCGACCACCGAAGTACCGCTGTGTGGCCATGCCACTTTGGCGAGTGCAGCGGTCGTAATGGAGCGTTTGGAGCCGGAACGGCGTCGCGTGGTCTTTCATTCGGCAAGTGGCCCCTTAACGGTAAAGCGGTCGGACGCTGGCTATGTCATGGATTTTCCGGCGAGATTCTGCAAGCCCGTACAGTCGCCACCGAGCTTATCCGCGGCGCTGGGAGTCGCCCCCGTCGAGGTGATGGCGGATGAGTTTAATTATCTCGTCTTATTGGAAAGCGCACAGGCGGTACGCGAACTCGCTCCTGATATGCGAGCGATTGCCCGCATGGACCGAGGCGGTGTCATCGCGACGGCGTCGGGGGATGGCAACTATGATTTTGTCAGTCGCTACTTCGCCCCCGCGAAGGGTATTCCGGAAGATCCGGTGACCGGTTCGGCGCACTGCGCGTTGGCGCCCTATTGGGCGATCCGATTGAACAAGAGAGACTTTCGGGCCTATCAAGCTTCCCCGCGTGGCGGAGAAATCATTTGCCGGTTCCGCAGTGATCGGGTGGAACTCGAAGGGACAGTGGTTTTCTATCTGCAAGGCGAGGTTGAGATCTGATACTGGTCACCTTGACTTCGTGTCCGCAGAATCCGTCGGGTCCACCCAGTACATTCGCACATTCGGGTCGGTATTCTGCAGGGCGACGGCGTGTCCGTTTTCCAGCATCTGCACGTTCGTCCCCTGACTGCGCTCGCCGATCAGTCGTCCGCCGCTTAGTTGCATTCGAATCTCCGCGGTGTGTCCCGCTGCAATCGCGAGCCATGTCACCGCCGCGGCACTACCCGACGCCAGCGCCCACCATGATGGCGCCCAGCGACTCGTGAGATTGCGTCGCAGGCGCAGCCGCTCCCACCCACCCGCAGGCGGCTCGAGAGCAGTCAGAATCCTGTCAGGTTGATTCATCTATTTCCCTTTAGGTCTGACCGAAGCTGAATGAGCGCGAGATTCCGGCGTGAGGCAACCGTTCCAGCCGGAATCGACAACAGCTCTGCAATGGATTCATAGCTCATCTCGCTGAACTCCGCCAGCAGCAGCACCGAGCGAAGCTTTTCGGACAGACGCTCGATAGCCGCGTGCAGGAAGGCTTGCTCTTGCAAGCGGCTGGCATCCGCCTCGAGAGCTGTCGTTGCGGGAAGCAATGCCAGGGAGTCGTCACCCCGAAGGAATTGCTTCGTTCGACTCCAGCGACGCCGCTTCCGGGAGAGATTCAATACAGTTATCCACGCGTACCGGTCAGCCGTGCTCGCGATAAGCCGATCGCGGCGCGCCCAAATCTCCATGAACGCGTCATGCAGGATGTCCTGCGCTTCCTCGCTGTTCCAGACGTAGCGGAAAGCGAGATTATAGAGCGGCCTCTCCAGCCGCTTGTACAACGCCTCCCATTCGGCCTCGGTAACCCCGAGCGCGCGAGTCATGTCATCGGACGGCTTTTAAAGCGACGCGCGAACGATGTAGTACATCTGGGCGGGCGTCGAATCGGCGATCGGCCTGGAGGTGAGGCTGCTCTGGCCGATTACGATCAACTGCCCGGGGCGAAGCTCCACCAGCGCTTTGAGCGAGCCTGGGAGGGTGACCGTAGGGGGGAATGAGGGTGGCGCCCTGGGAATGACCTGTACATTGAATTTGGCGGCGATCACCGGGTTGCCCGCGTCATCATGCCGCACGGTCGGTGTGAATCGCATGCTGGCATATGCACCTTGAATCTGGCTGTCTTCATCCCCCGCGCGCGCCTGCAGGGCGAGTTTCTCGACCAGTTCGAAGTGCAGCGGTCCTTGGGCTTTCCGGATTTCGGCGAGGGCCGGGCCGACCTCCGCGAGGCCAGGGACATTGTTGGGTGTGGCCGCCGTCCCCGAAGATGCCGATACCAGCCAGATTTCAAAGAGTATTGCGGGCGTCGGTGCGGGCTTTTTCGCCGCCACGGTCGCGAGAATGCTCTGCACACCGGATTGAACGGACTCGGGACCACTGACCAGCAGCAGCCCGTCGCCAACGACATTCACCCGCCAGGGCGGTCCTACGGCCTCGCCCAGTGCAAACTTCATCTCACGCGCGATTTCGGGCGCCACCGCATAGCTTCGGATTACGACCGGGTCGCGAGGTACGCGGGCTTTATGCTGCAAAAGCAAAATCGGTACCGCCGCGACGGCCGCGCCGATCGCAAACCACAGGATTCCCCGGCCGACTGCTCTCAGGTTCATTGCGCACTCCCTTGCTGTTAATTGGCGCCCCTATTCCCATTACCCCCCACTGGCGCGTTTCTTCGCTAAAGAGTCAGCCGGACCCAACCATGCCGGCGCTACATCCGTCGTCCTCGGCCGGAGTCACGGTCACCCCAGTTTGTCGTCATTGCCGCCAGCGGTCACGCCAAGATCAGCGAAGTTGCCCTTGAAGATGGGCTGAGCGCTTTTGCCCTGCCCTGAGTACGAACAATGCAACGAGGTTGCGAGAGCCTCCCCGACAGGAGCAGATTCACGGACGGATCACAGCCATTCTTGAAGTCGTGGCCCGTGTCCCTCCGGATACATCTTCTCCCATTCCCGTCCATTCGCCTTCGAAACCAGCAACTTCTCCACAGTCCCGTCATCAAGGCATCGAGCATTTACGCTGAATCCGTCTGGATGGGAACGTGGCACGTAGAATGACTTGATTCCGCAGACTGAACAAAACAAGTGTTTTGCCGTCAATGTATTGAACTGGTAAGTCATCAACACATCAGAACCCTTCAAAAGCTTGAAGCGGGAATTCGGAACGGTGAGGTGCAAATAGCCAGACTTTGCGCAAATGGAACAATTGCAATCCGAAACTTCCAGCACGGCAGGTGCAACAACCTCGAACCGAACTCGACCGCAATGACATCCGCCGGAATGGGTGACCACCGCTACCTCCAGGAAATGAATCGAGCGCCGAACTCTAGGGGCCTTCCGAGTGGCCGCTTAGTTTGGGCAAGATATGCTACCCCACCTAGCTTCAGTCGCGCTGAATGAAATCGACGCGAAAAACGAAATACATGCGCACCGGCTTGGAGTTCAAATAGGCGGGAGACTTGAAGCGGGCAGCAGCAAGCCACTTAAGGGCCGCAGCATCTAGATCAGGAAATCCAGAAGGACTTACGATGAACGGAGAGGAAAGTCGTCCATCAATTTCCACAACACACGAGACATACGTCGACCCAGTTTCTCCGAGTCTTTTTGCGGAGGGCGGATAGAAGTCCAGGGGATTTGGTCCGATCATCTTGCTGGGTCGCGTGAGGTCGCGCCGGCTGTTTGAATAGATCGTGCCACGACTTTTCACGCACAGTTTCACGAACCGGGCTTCGCTGGCCTTCCTTTGCTCCGGTGTTACCGCGCCCCACTGAACTCCCTCACCGGCCTCACACGATGATTTGGTGGCGGATTTCGGTGCGTTTGCCGGCGGTGCAGATACACACGCGGTCACCAGCGCCACAACCATCAGAGCAATGAATGCTTTCATCGCCTAAGTCTACCAATGCTGCGGTGCGCGCGGCTCTAGCCAGAACAGCTTGCCCGGACGATGAACGACAGTCATTGCACTGTCTGTTTACATGTGTAATTATCGCCACGCGATTACACCTGTAACCGATGGAGCAGGAATATGAGTGGGAAGAAATCCACGCCGATTAGCGAGGCAGAATCCGTTGTGATGCAGGTGTTCTGGGCGCGCGGTGCCCTCGCGAGCGAAGATGTAGTCGCTGCCGTTGAAAGCCAGGGAAAGTGGCAAGAATCCACTATTAAAACGTTACTGAATCGCCTGCTAAAGAAAGGGGCGCTTCGAGCGCGCAAAGAGCACCGTCGCTACATCTATTCACCCGTGCTCACCCGCGATGAGTGGCTATCCGCTGAAAGTCATGGATTTGTAGACCGCATTTTTGGCGGCCGGGTTGCTCCGCTTGTCTCCTACTTCAGTCAGCACAAGATGCTCAGCAAGAAGGACGTTGAGGAGCTCAAGCAACTCATTGAGGACATCGACAATGAGCGCTGAACTGTTCCGGGTATTGGCAAACTCCACTATTGCGACAAGCAGCGCCGTGGCTCTGATCTGCCTGCTGCGCAGGCCAGTGCGAATTGCGGCTGGTGCGCGCGTGGCATACTGGCTATGGCTTCTTGTTCCGGCAATGGCGGTGGCGGTTCTGCTCCCGGCACCGAAGCAAGTCTATTTTATTCGAACTGTCGTACTCCCTGAGCATGTCAGTTCCGCAGTGTCAGCAGCTGTTAGCGGGCACGTCACTCCAAATCGTCGCACAACGCTCATCGACATTGCCCTGGCACTGTGGGGTGCCGGGTTCATCACGGCGGGATTCTTGACGGTCAGGCGCCAGCGAGAGTTCGCGCCAATCCTCGACGAGCTGATTCGCGATGCGCGAGGATTCCATCGCGGCAATGTGACGACGCCAATGGTTGTAGGTGCGTTGCATCCGAAAATCGTAGTACCGATGGATTTTGAGTTGCGTTACCCCAAGGATGAGCAGGACCTGATCCTCGCCCACGAGCGCGCGCACGCGACCCGAAACGATGTTGCGGTCAACATGGTGGCATCGCTCGCGCTCTGCATCTTTTGGTTCAATCCGCTGATATATGCCGCACTTGTTTGGCTTCGAATGGACCAGGAACTCGCATGCGACGCCCACGTTCTGCTTGCGCGTGACGATGCCCGGCGCCGCTACGCAGAGGCTCTGCTACATACCCAACTCGCCACGGATTCCGCGTGGCGATTATCCGTCGGCTGCCATTGGCAGTCCATCCACCCGCTCAAGGAGAGAGTCGCCATGCTCAAGCGTCCACTTCCGGCAAGGTCACGCCGGCTCGCCGCACTAGCGTTCATCACTGCCCTTACGGGCGCCGTCACGTACACGGCTTGGGCGGCGCAGCCATTGGTGGCCCCCGGGCCGAATATCCTGGTACGCATTAGCATGAAGATATCGAATCCCGACGCACATTCGTTGAGCGAGTACACAACAATGTATTCCGTCCATTCTGGCGAGATGGTCAAGGACAAGAACAGTGGAGAGCCGCTGTTCTTCGTGGATCATTTCGCCTTCGGCTGCACCCCGTACCTGCCGGATGCTCCGGGGCAATCAACTGACTGGACGGAAGAACTTGCGCACGGCGATTCACTTCCGGCTTCCGGCGAGATTCTGATTGACTGCACAATTCTGCATGACGGCCAGACCGTGCAACGGGCGTCGGTTGTCATCAAGGACGCAGAGTCGGCGACAATTGAAGCCGTCGAGCCCGACGGTTCGAATCATTTTAATCTTCAGGTAGAAGCGACCGCGTCAGAGAAGCAGGCGGCGGCCTTCCTCGAATCCTCCGTTCAGCACAACTGAGTCCCGCTTCGTTCGCCGGAAGTGCCGGATCGACCTGCCGCAAGCGGTCGATCCGGCTCCCCATCGCCTGAGATGGCTTGGTTTGGCTTCAGGAACCACGAATTAACTGACGCTCCTGCTCTAATCGTCACTTTGCATCGCCAAGTAATCTGCATTGCGATACGGTCGCGATCATTACTCGGTACCCGAAGCGCACGGGAGCCAATCCATGACAAAGTCATCCGATCCCGATTGGGACGAACGCGCAGAGGCCTGGACCGCGATCGATCCGAACCTTCGCGCTATTGCCTCGCAGCTTCCACTGCGGCTGCGCCGGCAGTCACAGTAGATGGCAGTGGCTCTCGTGATCGGCATGCTCTTTGGTGCGATGGGAGTGCTGCTCGGGCTCGCGACGCTCGGGACGGGCTTGTCGTTCCATATATGGAATTTCCTAACGCGAGGCGGTGCCATCATCGCCGTGTCGGTTATTCTTATGTTGGCGACATGGCCTCTGCACCAGGCGACATCATCGGACGCTGCTCAAGCACTGTCGCAGATGATTGACGTAGCGATTGACCATGCACATAAAACCCTGTCTTTGATTAGGGCGGGACTCTACTGCTGCATCATCGCAGCCATATTCGGGCTGGCGGGTAATGCAATCCGGACGCATTTCGGCAACCCCCCGAAAATGTCCCCAATGGCCCCCCTGACCTTGCTCGCGCTCGTTGCATTGGCGACACTTATTTGGGGTCGGCGAACGCGAGTCGAGCTGGGAAAATACTGGAGCTTGAAGCAGGCTCTTGCTATCGACGAAACGGAGTAGACGATCGTCGGCTCAGAGAAAATCCAGGATACGTGTGGACGCTTCGGACGAAGCGCACTACGGCTGACGGCTGTGGTGGGCCCGTGCCTGTGTACGGTAACGAACTGAAAGCCACCGCGCCTTACGCGATGATGAGAAATCTGTAGCGGCGCCAGCCCTCGCCGCTCAAAACCCTATAGCTGTCGAGAGTCGATGCGTTCCTGCCGGTGGCAACGCTGGGCGACCCCTGTGCGCAATGACCAGTAAGCCGAGGAGCTTGAAGAATATGAATCTTTCCGCGAACACGACGTCTCTGAGCCGGCGGATTCTGTCCATTGCGTCGTGCCTGGTTGTGCTGCTCGCCATATTCCCGGCACTTCTTCTGGCTCAGACGCAGCCTCCCGCTCAGGCGGCCTCAGCTGGCAATTCCGCGCCGACGTATACACAGAACACGGCCGATCAGTTGCAACAATTGGTAGCGCCTATTGCCCTGTATCCGGATGGGCTGGTCGCGCAGATTCTTGCCGCATCCACGTTCCCCGAAGAGGTTGTCGAGGCGGACCGATGGGTGCAGGCGAACCCCAATCTCAAGGACAAGGCCCGCGGTTTTGCTGTGGATCAGCAACCGTGGGACCCGAGTGTCAAGGCGCTCACGGCCTTTCCCTCCATCCTGGGAAATATGGACAAGAATCTGTCTTGGACCTCCTCTTTGGGCGACGCCTTCTACAACCAGCAGCAGGATCTGATGGATGCCGTGCAGGTTATGCGACGACGGGCGCAACACGCCGGCAACTTGAAGAGTACTTCGCAGCAGGCCGTGACGGATCAGGACTCAACGATCAGCATTGAACCCGTCAATGCCGATGTCGTCTATGTACCCGCGTACGATCCCTGGATGGTGTACGGGGATCTCGTACCGATATGGCCGGAGTGGTATGACTATCCCGGGATCTTCTTCGGCGGCCCTTACCTCTCGTTTGGTGTCGGGTTCGGAATTGACTTCGGGGCTGGCTTTGGCTGGGGCTGGCCGCGCTGGGGATTCGATTGGCGAGGGCATTCGGTGCTCTACAACGGCGGCCGCTACGTCTCGCGCAGCGTCACGTTCTATAACCGAAACAGTTTTTACCGTTCTGGTGCCGACCGCGGCCGATTGGGTCGTGACACGAATGTTGGTGGCAGAGCCGGAGGCAGCGTCGGACGCGGCGCTGCCATCGGCCATCCTGGCGCCGCAGCCAGGCCCTTCGAAGGCGACGCGGCGGCGCGCGGCTATGCCGAACCTCATGGTCAGAGCGGAATGCGCTCCGGGGCCTTCGGCGGCTTTGACCACGGTGGCCAGGCACGGGGCTTCTCGGAACGCGGCAGGGCCAGCGTCGGGGGCGGCGGCTTCCGCGGCGGCGGTGGCGGCGGATCTCGTGGCGGTGGCGGATCGCGTGGACATCGGTAAATAACTAGATCAGGAGCAGAGCTCATGCGCCGAACAAACCTGAACTCAAGAGCGATCCTCGCTGTGATTGCGCTGACGGTGGGCTATGCCACAGTCGCGATGGCGCAGGGTCAGAAGACATTCCCATCACCGGCAGCGGCCAGCGCCGCGCTCTTCGCCGCGGTGCAGAGCAATGACGAGCGGGCAATGATTGATATTCTCGGACCCGAGGCCGGAAAAATCGTCTCCTCGGGTGATGACACCGAAGATGCCAACGACCGTGCCACCTTCGTGCGGCGTTATCAGGAAATGCATCGTCTGGTGCGCGAGCCGGACGCCAGCACCATGTTGTACATCGGCGCGCGCAATTGGCCCATGCCCATACCCCTTGTTCGTTCCGGGCAATCGTGGCGGTTCGACACCGAAGCGGGCAAGCAGGAAATCCTCTACAGGCGCGTTGGGGCGAATGAACTATCGACCATTCGGATTTGCCAGGCACTCGTCGCTGCCCAAAAGGAGTACCGCGCCATGCAGCACGACCGCTATGCAGACCGTTTCTTCAGTGATGCAGGTCAGCAAAACGGCTTGTACTGGCAAGCGACTGATGGGCGGCCGAAGAGCCCGATTGGCCCGCTGGTGGCGGCGGCTGATGCAGCCGGCTATGTCAGAACCCAAAGCGATGCACCGAGCCCCTATCACGGTTACCTCTATCGCATCCTCACGTCGCAGGGCGGACATGCGCCCGGGGGCGCGAAGAGCTACGTTAGAGACGGCAAAATGACCGATGGTTTCGCTTTCATTGCATACCCGGCCGCATACCGGTCTTCAGGCGTAATGACCTTCATCGTGGCCGCGGACGGCGTCGTCCACGAAAAGGATTTGGGTCGGAACACCGAGATCCTTGCCCGGGCCATGAAAGCCTACAATCCTGATGCGAGCTGGCGGCACAGTGAGGATGAGCAGGAGAAAGCAGCGGCGCGACAAGACCGGTAGGCGCGAACTGTTCCAGCGCAATTCGCTGCCGACGAAGCAGCCGTTGCCCTACACGCGTGCGAGCCGCTTCTCGCTCCGCAGCGCCCGATAGAACCCAATCACGGCCGCTACCAGGGCGAGCCCAGCTAACAGATAGCAGGCTGAAAGAAGGACCCCGGGCCGCCTCACGAGCCCAGTGTTCCAGTACGCAACCCAGATCGGGCAAAGGAAGCAGATACCGAGCGCGACCCATACGGCCTTGCGTTGCGAATCAGCCGGTTGCACCGGTTCGATGGGCTGCTGCTGCTGGCGGCGCAGCGCCAGAATCTCTCGTTCTGGAAAGAAGCCTTCTGGGTGATCCATCGCTACCCTCATGCCCGAACGGGCATGGCCGGAGTATTCCAGAGCGCTGCCCTCGTTCGCAATTCTGCGCCTCCCCGGCCTTCTCCCGCCCGAATTCCCGTAGTGGCTACATCTTCATCTTCTGGACGTCGGTGTTGGATTCCATCTGCATATCCATTCCGCCCCACGCGTCCTTATCATCCGGATAGACGTGAGTCATCCAGCCGAAGACCACCGGAATCCACAAACCGTGCGCCGCCTTGCAGGCCTCTTCGGTTTGGATGCTACCCCGTGGCCCGAATTGCGCGTCCGGCCCGAACTGCTCGCTCAACGGCAAGGATCGTGGGCCAGCGCAGAAATCCACATGACGGTGCCAGGGCGCGATGCTCAGCGGAGCGATCTCATTGAGCCGCTCCGGCGTTGACTGCTGGGGCGCGGAGTACATGACACCGACAGCCCGCATGCCATCGGACGTGCGCCGGTAGAGTATCGAGCCAGGTTGCAGATAATCGACAGTCTGCTGCTCTCGTCGAGCGAACCGGTAGTTGGTGTAATGAACCTCTTCGCCGATTCGGCCGGTCGGATAAAACGGCCGATAGCCATCGCGCAGCGCCAGGTTGACATCCGCGTAGTGCGCCAGCACTTCGCGTGCCGCGACCACGATCTCTCGGGCACGCTGCTCGTCACTGGGCTGTACCTTGCCCTTCAAGGACATCTGCATGTGATTGCCCATCTTCATGGAGGGCACCGGCGTCTCATCCGTCTTGCCGCCGTAGTGGCTCAGCAGCTGCTCCCACAGCGGAAACTCCTGCGCCATCACCACCGTGAGGCAGCCACACAGCACTAGCGCCAGCGTAATGAATTTAACCATGCGTATGCCCTCCGATTCCAAGCCTGCGTACCCTGCTTGGGTACAGCACCCGGATCACCGCCGGAAGTTGCAACACAATGGCTGCGCCGCAGCTTCAGCGACGCGCTTCGATCATCTTCCAGCCGTTTCCGGAAGGGTCGCGGAAGCCGGCGTCCACCGTCCCATACCGGGCCGTGGGCTCCTGCGTGAACTCCACGCCGCTCACGCGCAGCCGCTCATAGGCGGCGCGGCAGTCATCCACCGCCAGCACCAGGGGCGGCATCGCGCCCTTGGCCACGATGGCGCGCAGCGTCTGCGCCGTCGCCTCATCGTGCACCGGGGGCCCCGGCGCAATCAGACCCAGCTGGAACGACGGCTGGTCCGGATGCTGCACCGTGAGCCAGCGATAATTGCCGTTGCGCACATCGGTGTGCACGCGAAACCCGAGCTTTCCGACGTAGAACGCGTGTGCTTCGTCCTGATCTCGGACATATAGAGCGACCATTTCGACACCCTGGCTCATTGGATCTCCTTAGTTGCCAGGTGCGTTTATACCGCCCGCCAGCCGGCGTCGCTTCTCCAAAACTGCGATTGTGAGATTGGGCCGTTGCGCCGCCCTTAGGAGGCAGGCGGGAACCCGGCCGAGCTGGCGGGCGCTGGCCCTGCCGCGTGTCCGGATGACGCCCGGGCTTGCGCCGGTGACGTCGCGCAAAGTCCGACCGAACGTGCCGAGGCTTCCCCAGCCCGCATGGAAGGCGATCTCGGTGACGGACAGATCGCTCTCACACAGCAGCGCCACCGCGCGCTCGATGCGCCGCGTCAGCAGGTAGCGGTGCGGCGGGAGGCCGAAAGCCGCCTTGAACGATCGCGCGAAGTGAGCTTCGGAGACGCCACTGACGCGCGCCAGGCGCCGGATGGGCCAGTCCTCGTGCGACCTCACGTCCATCCGGTCCTTGGCGCGCAGCAGGCGCCGCAGCAGCGCCGGGTCTTCGATCACGTGCGGGTCCTCAAGCCTTCTTCTTGTGTGCGTCAAAGAAGTCGAAGATCTGTTTGATCACCTCAGGCTGGGCCCACGCATCGATGTGGGTACCGCCGATGACGGGCAGCCAGGTGACGTCGACACCCGCAGCCTTGGCGTGATCGACCATCGCCTTGCTGGCATCAAACGCCATGACCGTATCCTTATCCCCATGAATCACCAGCACGGGAACCTTCTTGAGCCTCGCGTAGGGGAAACTCGCATCTTCCAGCGGCGCATCGCTAGGCGAGATGGCCGTCCAGCGGTGCGGGTACTGGGCCGCATACGCCCACACCGCGCTGCCGCCGGATGAATTGCCCATGAGGTAGACGCGCTGCGGGTCGGTCTTGTATTCCTTCGCCACCAGGTCCGTGACAAACAACACGTCCTCCTCCGCCCGCGCGAAGTCCTGCGCCGTGGGGGGTGCCACGGCGGGCTGGGAGCCCGCAGCATTGTTGCGGCCCGCCGTGTTCGTCGGCGCCGAGGGGGGCAGTGTCACCATCTTGTACGGCACGTTCCAGCCACCGACTCCGGTCGCATTGGCGTGATAACCGGTCACCGCGGCAACGATGTAGCCGCGCTCCTCGGCCATCTTCGCGAGCGTGGGATTGGCAATCGGGCGACGAAAGGGTGCTGTCGGCGGTTGAGCGGCACCGTGGGTGACGATCACCAGCGGCAGTTTCATGGACACAGTCCATTTCGCCGGCACGTAGAGGTGGTAGGCGATGGTTTCGCCCGTATCCGGGAAGGTGTAGCTGCGGTCCTGCTCACCGGTAGTTTGGTATTGCGGGCCTTTCGGATCCGGGGCAGGTGTCGTCTGAGCAGCCGCGGCGGCGACCACGGCGGATGCGCTGAGCAGCGCGCCGCAGTAAACAGCGAGTGACCCTTTCATAACCCCCCTTCCGACGCCTATTTCAGCCGCTGAGGTCCACGACGCAGACCCCGCCATTGACCGGTGAGTTCTCACCCTCCGGCACCAGGATCTCTAGCAACTTGCCGTTACCGGGTGCCAGGACTTCCTGCGTGACCTTTTCGGTCTCGATCTCGTATAAGGCCTCATCCTTGACGAAAGCGTCGCCCACCTGCTTGTGCCACTTGGCGATGGTGGCTTCCTGCATGTTCATGCCGACCCGGTTCAACTTCAAAGTAATCTTCATGCTTGGCTCTTTCGTACTGTCTATCAGGCGGCAGCGGCACGCCCGGTCAACTCGCGGCAGGTACGGGCAATCGTCTCGGCATTCGGGATGACCCGCGCCTCGGCGTTGGGCGCATACGGAATGCACACATTGGGTACCGCGACGCGCTTGACGGGCGCCTTGAGCAGCCCAAAGCCCCGGTCCGCCACCATCGCCGCAATTTCACTGGCCGCGCTGCAGCGCTCGCGCGCTTCGTCGCAGATCACCAGGTGTCCGGTCTTCCTGAGGGAGGCGAGCACCGCGGCCTCATCGAAGGGCACGAGCGTGCGCGGATCAATCACTTCGGCATCAACCCCGGCCGCCGCCAGTTCTTTGGCAGCCTGCAACGCGGGCTTCAGCATGGAGCCGATGGCCACAATCGTCAGATCCTTGCCGGCGCGGGCGATGTGCGCCTTGCCGAACGGCACCAGGTGCTCGCCATCGGGCACTTCGCCCTGCTCGCCGCCACGGCCTCCGGCCTCCATGAAGAACGATGGATTGTTGCCACGAATGGCGGTTTTTAGCAGACCCTTGGCATCAGCCGGCGTCGCGGGCGTCAGTACATTGATGCCGCCCAGGTTCATCAGGGGCGGATAAGCGGTATCGGAATGTTGGGCCGCATTGGATCCGCCGCCGCCGTAGCTGGCGATGACCGTGATGGGCAGTTTCGCCTGACCGCCCGACATCAGGCGCATCTTCGCCATCTGGTTGCCGATCGCGTCCATGCCGGTGTAGATGAAGTTCGAGAACATCAGGTGCAGGATCACCCGGTGTCCCGCTGCGGCGGCGCCGACCGCCATCCCGGTGAGCGACTGCTCGCTGATGGGCGTGTTGCGGATACGGTTGCGGCCAAAGCGCTCGGTCAAGCCCCGGCAGTCACCCATGATCGCAAGTTCCACATCCTCGCCGAACAGGATGACCTTCGGATCACGTTCCATTTCCTCGAACAGTGCTTCGTTGATCGCCTGGATATAGCGTTTCTTAGCCATGTCTGATACTTCCTCTAGGGTCTTTGACCGTCGAACATGAGCGAGAACACCAGCTCCGCATCCGCAGGCGGGCTCTCCACGGCGAAGCGCACGGCCGCATCCACCTTGGCCATCACTCGCTTCTCAATCTCTTCCAATTGCGCCACGGCCGCGGGACCCCCGGCCTCCAGCTGCTTGCGCGTGAACTCAATCGGTCCCTTCTTCTTCCAGCTCTCGATTTCTTCGGGTTCGCGGTATCGCTGGCCGCCGAGGAACAGATCCTCGGCCTCGAGGTGTCCCTGGATGCGGTAGGTGTGCGCCTCGATGAAGCTTGGGCCACCGCCGCTGCGCGCGCGTTCAACGGCCGTTTTCGCGGCCTTGTACACGGCGGTCACATCGTTGCCATCGATCACTTCGGTCGGAATGGCGAAGGCGCGGGCGCGGTCGGCGATGTTGCCGGCGGTGACGGTCTTGGCCGGGCTGAATTCGCTGAAGGTATTGTTCTCGCAGACGAACACCAGCGGCAGCTGCCACAGGGCCGCGATATTCAGGCACTCCATCAGCGTGCCCTGATTGGACGATCCGTCGCCAAAGAAATCGACCACGATCCGCCCTTCCTGCGCCAGCATCGCCGAGTACGCGGCGCCGGTGGCAATGGCAAAACCCGCACCGACGATACCGTTGGCGCCGAGAATGCCCTTGGAGAAATCCGCCACATGCATCGAGCCCCCCATCCCCTTGCAGATCCCGGTGCTCTTTGCCCAGATCTCCGCGAGCATGGCATTGAGATCGCCGCCCTTGGCGAGGTAGTGACCATGGCCGCGATGGGTGCTGGTGATCATGTCGGACTCGCGCAGATTCGCGCACACCCCCGTGGCGATCGCCTCTTCACCGATATAAAGATGCACCGCGCCCGGCAGATTACCCGCCTTGTTCTCATCGCGCAGTCGCTCTTCGGTGCGTCGAATGAGCAGCATCTGCTCATACAGGCGCATCAGATCCTGATGCGAAACAACCGTTTCCGTCCCAGCCATGGGCAAATCCCTCCGCAATAGTGGGGAGGAGTTTATGCCAAGTGCTGGCCGAAAGTGCGGCGCAGCGCGACGGCCAGCCAAAGCACCTGATTTTCTTGGGGTCCGGCCCCGGGAGGGCCACCGGGGCGCTACCTCACTTGGCGCCGGGCGGGGTCTGCGGCGTGCACGGGGTCCCGATCTTCTGGGAATCCGTCTTCAGGGTCACCTGCTGGCCGTTCATCGACATGATCATGGTGGTCTTGGCATGATCAGCTTCAAACACGGATTCGACGGTACCCTGCATGGGCCGCTGGCCCGTGCAAATGATGGTGGCCGAGAACTTGTTGCCCTCGCGCTTGACGTCCTGGGTGCTGCAATTGCCGCCCATGCCGGGACCCTGCGGCTTTGAGAGCGTCTCCTGTTCCTTGCCCTTCGGCAGGCACATTTCCGAGGTGCGCGCCGGCATCGTCATGCCCGGCATATCCATGCTCGAGGTCAGCCGCCACATCTCACCGGCGGGTTTGTCGTCCGCCAGGGCGACGACCTGGGCACCCACAACGGCAAGCAAGGCCGTCGCCGCAGTGCTTAAGCGAACGTGTCTGGAAATGCGCATACCTGCTCCCCTGTCGTTGTGGATGAGTTCCCTCTTCGCAGCTGAATTGTAAGCCAGCCCGCGCCGGCGTGACATCATCCGGTTCGCGCTGCAGTGCAGCGCCGAGTTCGCGGGTTCAGACGACGTCTTCCCACTGACGGCTGAGACGAAGGGCGCTGATGATGATGCCGACCATGCTGTAGCTCTGCGGAAAATTCCCCCACAGCTCGCCGGTCACCGGGTCGATGTCCTCGGACAGCAAGCCGACCGCATTGCGGCGGGCGAGGAGCTTCGCGAACAGTTCGCGCGCCTCTTCCATCCGGCCCACCGCGGCCAGCGCGTTCACGTACCAGAACGCGCACACCGTGAAGGTGGTGGTGGGCACGCCGAAGTCATCCGCATTGCGGTAGCGAAACAGCAGCTCCCCGCAGCGCAGCTGTTTGCCGATCGCATTGACCGTGCCGATGAAGCGTTCATCCGATGCGGGCAGAAAACGCAGCTCAGCGAGCAACAGTGTCGTGGAATCCAGCGTCTCGCCGCCGAACGTCGCCACGAATGAACCGAGGGTCGGATTCCACGCCTCGGCGAGGATGCGCGCATGCATGGTCGCCGCCTGCTCCTGCCAGCGCGCCGCGGCTTCTGCTTTGCCGATGAGCACCGCGATTTCGGCAAGGCGGTTACAGCCCGCCCAGGACATGACCGCAGTGAAGGTATGCCTCACTTCAACGCCGCGAAGCTCCCAGGGCCCGGCATCCGGGGTGCCGAATCCGCGCACCGCCTGCTCGCCCAGCTTTTCGAGCCCCGCGAACAGCCTTTCGTGGTCGTAGACCTGAAGCCGTTGATCGTAGAACAGCTGCGCCGCCGCAAGGATGATCGCCCCATATATGTCATGCTGTTGCTGCTCGAAGGCCTGATTGCCGATGCGCACCGGCCCCATTCCCCGATACCCGCGCAGGGACGGTACCGTGACTTCCGCCAACTGCTCCTCGCCGCTGATGCCATACAGGGGCCGCAGCTCCCCCGCAGGTGCACGAACGTGGGTGTTGTGGATGAAGCGCAGGTACTCCTCCATGGTCTGGGTAGCGCCAAGCCGGTTGAGTGCGTGAACCGTAAAGTAGCTGTCGCGCAGCCAGCAGTACCGGTAGTCCCAGTTGCGCAAGGTGTCAGGCGCCTCCGGAATTGAGGTGGTGAGCGCCGCGAGCACCGCCCCGGTATCCTCGAAGGTGCACAACTTCAGGGAGATTGCCGCCCGAATCACCGCCTCCTGGTAGTCGGCGGGAATCGCGAGTCCCCGCACCCAGTCTTCCCAGTATGTGCGCGTGCGGTCGAACAGCGAACGACCGTACGCCGTCAGGGCGCCGTTGAGCGGCTCATCATCACCCAGAATGAAGGTCAGCGGGCTTGCCAGAACGAATATGCGCTCCTCGCTGATCGCGGTCAGCGACGCATCCGTCGTCACGCGGTAGGTGAACTCCTCCGTGACGAAGCGAATCGAGTGACTGTTGAACGTCACCCCGGGTGTGACGGCGCCGTAGTTGGCGGTGGGCCGCAGCCGCACGCGTATCACCGGGCGCCCGACCACGGGCTCGACGATACGTACCAGCATCGACGGACGGTGCATGCGGTCGCGGCTGCGATATCGCGGGCAGAAATCGAGCACCCGCATGGTGGCATCGTCGCGCTCGTGAAGGGTCTCGAGAACGGCGGTGTTACGCAGATAGCGCTGTTGAATCCGGGCAGTGCCTTCCATGGTGATCGAGAACACGCCGCGCCCAGGCTCCCCCGTCGGGCTCAGCAAGGCACTGAATACCGGATCGCCGTCGAGGCGCGGCAGGCACGCCCAGACAATAGAGCCCGTGGCATCGATCAGCGCGGCAATCTGGCAGTTGCCGATGACGGCCAGATTGAGGTCCGGCGTACCGCTCAATGAGCCAAGCCCAGGCAGCCGCACAACCATGAGCGTACCGCCGCCGGATCCGGCAGCCACCATGGAGCCGTCACCCGGGAGCCAACCGCAATGCCCATGCCGTTGACGCGACCCACCGCCGCAAATGCGGCGCGGTCAGTCTGATCAGCGCCGATGAATATCGGAAAGCGGCCTGCAAACGGCGCCTCGCTCATGAATCGCTCCAGCGCCGCTGCCTTGTTGCAGGCGCGCGGTCGAAGCTCCAGGAGATCTGCGCCTTCCTGCACCTCGAACATGCCCCGCGATGCCGCCGCGAGCGCCTCCAGGTCGGCGCGCAGCCGCGACAGCGGCACCGACACCGCGCCGCGATAATGCACCGCGAATGCGCAGCCCTTGTCTTCGATGAACAAGCCCTTGTAGTGACGCAGGCGCATGCGCAGTGTCATGCGGGTCTGCCATACCTGCGTTGCGGGCACCGAGCAGCGCTCGACCGTGCCATCGGCGCGACGGCGCTGCGCGCCGTGGATTGCCGAAAGCGGCAGGCACAATGGCGCAAGCAGCGCATCCATGTTCTCGATACTGCGCCCGCTGAGCACGGCGAGCGCGCCGCCCGTCGCGACGTACAGCTCGTCCAGCAAATACAGCAGACCACCGTCCACCACGACCTGATCGGGACTGCGCTGCAGATTGACCAGTGTGCCATCGAAATCCAGGAAGATCGCACAGTGCTGCGCGATGCGGTTCAACGGCGGCCGCATGCCGTGCAGCTGCTGGAAATCCCGATTTACCGACGCGCTTTCGCCCATGCTCCAATCCCTTCTGTACAGTCCCCGCTGGCCCTACAATCATTTCACGTCGCGCAATGTTTGCTATGCTGCAACCATTGTCTGTGATGCGGGACGCCCGGGAAATGGCTGTCGGAAATCTCCTACAACGTGACCGTCGGCGGCGCGACGCGCTGCTCGCGGCGCGCGCCATCATTGACCAGATGCGCGAGCAGTATCGTGCGCTGGAACGCGCCACGGGCGCACCGATAACCAGTCATCGCGTGCTCGCGGCCATCGCCGCAACACCGGGGATTGGCGCCTCGGCGCTGGCGCAGCGCTTGGGCATGAATCGGCCGGCGATGAGTCAGGCCTTGAAGGCCCTGGAGGAGCGCGGCTGGATCAGCCGGCGCCGCGATCTGGGAGATGGCCGCTCCGTACGGCTGCGCCTGACCGAGGGCGGCAGTCAGTTGCTGCGCTCGACGGTGGGACGCGCCTCCGGGAAACTCGACCGGTGCATCCGGGCGCTGTCGGACGCCGAGCTGCGCGCGGCGACCGTCGGGTTGCGCGCCATCGCGCGGCAGCTGGCGCACAAGCCAGCGCGACGCCGCGCCTAGTTCAACCCCGCTCGCCCAGCTGCAGCAGCGGACCGTACAGTTCGGGCCGGCGGTCGCGGAACACGTACCAGTTGTCACGCTGCGCGGCGAGCTGCGCCAGATCAAAGCTTGCCACCAGCACCGCATCGCCTTCCTCGGGTGCCTCGGCCACCTTCGCCCCGGTCGCATCGGTGATGAACGAGGAGCCGTAGAAGCGGATGAAAAGCCCTGCCGGGTCCTGCAGCGATCGCTCCAGCCCGTAGCGGTTGGCGGCGAGCAGCGGCATCAGGTTCGCGGCCGCGTGCCCCTGCTGGGTGCGCTGCCAGTGTGCGCGCGAATTGACGGCCACGGCCGGCGGCGGCTCGCTGCCGATTGCCGTGGGAAACAGCAGCAGTTCGGCGCCGAGCAATGCCATGACGCGCGCCGTCTCCGGAAACCACTGGTCCCAGCAGATACCGACGCCGATACGGCCATGCCGGGTGTTCCAGACCTTGAAGCCGGTGTCACCGGGCGAGAAGTAAGTCTTCTCCTGGTAGCCGGGACCATTGGGGATGTGGGTCTTGCGGTATACCCCCAGCACCTCGCCATCGGCATCAATGACCGCGACCGAATTGAAATAGGCCAGGCCATCGCGCTCGAAGAAGCTGATCGGCAGCACCGCATCAAGCTCGCGCGCCACGCCGCGAAAGTGCCGCACGGCCGCATTGTGCGCGAGCGGCTGCGCCAGCGACAGATGTCGGGAGTCCTGCTCGATGCAGAAGTAAGGCGTCTCAAACAGTTCCGGAATCAGGATGATGCGGGCGCCCTGGCGAGCCGCCTCGCGAACCAGTTGTTCGGCACGCGCGATATTCGCAGCGCTATCCCAGCCGCAGCTCATCTGCACGGCGGCGACCGTTACCGGCCGCGGCTTGCTGTCGAGGTGTCGCGGGGCGTCGGTCACTCAAAAACCTTGCCGGGGTTCAAGATGCCGTGCGGATCCAGGGCCCGCTTCAGGGTGCGCATCGTGTCGATTTCCTGCGCCGTGCGCGAAATGTTCAGGAAATGCCGACGCTCAAGCCCAATGCCGTGCTCAGCGGAAATGCTGCCCTCGATCGGCCGCAGCAGCTCGTACGCCAGCTCCTCGCCCAAACGCAGGAGCGCAGGCTCGCCGCTGCCCGGTGCGACGATGACGTGCAGGTTGCCGTCGGCGACATGTCCGAAAGCGAACACCCGCCCGGCGGGCATGCGCTGCGCCACCGCCTCGCGCAGCTTGGCGAGGTAGCCGGCCATGTCCTCGATGGCCATGCTGACATCGAAATTCAGGGTGGCGCCATAATGTTGAGTGATCAGCCACGGATCATCGCGCGGCGCCCAGATGGCGGCGCGCTCGGCCTCGGATTTGGCAATGACGGCATCGAGCACAATGCCCTGCTCCATGGCATGCCCAAGCGCCTCCTCGAACCGCAGCCCGTCGCTCTCGATGTCCGCCCCCGAGGCCTCCACCAGGCCATAGATGCCGTACCCTCCCGGCAGCAGCGCACGATGATGTCCGAAGGCGCTCGTGGTCGCCTGGTAGAAATCCGGCCACATGGCCTCGAAGGCGCTCAGCTGTCCGCCCAGGCTCGCATCGAGCATGCCGAGCAGTTTCACCAGACCCTCCAGGTCCTGGCAGGCGACCAGTGCCGTATTGGTGCTGCGCGGCCGCGGAAACAGCCGCAGCTCCGCCCGCGTCACCACGCCAAGCGTGCCCTCCGAGCCGATGAAGAGCTGCTTCAGATCGTAACCGGCATTGTTTTTGATCATCCGGTTCAGACCCTTGAGCACCGTGCCATCCGCGAGCACCGCCTCGATCCCCAGCACCAGCGCGCGCATCATGCCGTAACGCAGCACCCGCACGCCGCCGGCGTTGGTGGAGATATTGCCGCCGATGGTGCAGGTGCCCCGGCCCCCCAGATCCAGCGCGAACATCAGGTCGTGGCGCTCGGCCTCCTCCTGCACCCGCTGCAGGATGGCCCCGGACTGCACGCGCATGGTGCGCCCCATGACATCCACGCGTTCAATGGCATTCATGCGCTCAGTGGAGAGGATCAGTTCATGCGCGGTGGTGGCGGTGCCCTCGACGAGCCCCGAGCGGCCGCCATGCGTGACCACACTCTGGCGATGCGCATGACACAGCCGCAACACACCGCTGACCTGTTCGGTCGAAGCGGGGCGCACCAGCGCCGCGGCGCCCGGCACATGGCCGTTCACATCGGCGCGCTCCTGCACGGCAGCGCCGGTGAGCACGCCCGAGTCGCCCACCACCGCGCGCAGATCGGCCAGTAATCCTGATTCAAGCATCACGGTTCCTGCTGGTTGCACAGGAGCGGATTTTCGCACAACCGCCGCGACCGCGGCGCCGTTGTGCCTTCAGTGGAGCAGCCGCTGGCGTTCCTGCGTGTGGCTTTCAGTGAACAGCGCCTGATCCAGAGCCTGAATGTAGGTCGGCACATCGGCCGCACCCGGTACCAGCACCCGGCTGTTCAGCAGCAGATTGGGCACGCCCTCCACGCCCAGGCCGCGCAGCCTGCGCTCCTCGGCGAGGACTTCCTCGCGACCCTTGGGACCGCCCGTGAAGGCCTCGCGAACGGACTGCTCGACGCCCGCCTCCCCGGCCAGCTGTACCAGCACCAGGGGATTGCTGATGTCGCTACCGGCCTCGAAGAAGGCGCGGAAAATCCCATCGATGAGTTCGCCCTGCCGAGCGTCGTGTCCGGCCAGATGGACCAGCCGGTGTGCCTCACGGGTGTCCGGCAGCACCGCGATGCGGTCGAAGTGAAACGCGATGTCCAGCTCGCGTCCCGCGCTCTCAAGCTTGCGCTGCGCCTCGTCCACATCGGCGCCCGCGGACAGCCGCGTGGCCAGGTGCTCGCGCCAGCCGCTCTGGGTCATCCCGGCCAGCGGCAGCCCATGCCAGCGCTGGATGCGCGAGGTTGCCCCATACAGGCTGTCGAGGGCCCGCGTCAGGTTGCGCTTGCCGATAAACGACCAGGGACAGGCCAGGTCACCGATGAAATCCAGCTCCAGGGACCGTGGCCGTGCTCCGACATGCAGAATTTGGGTATCCATGCCGGTAATCTTGCGCCCGGGGACCCGAATTCAAGGGCCCCCGCCCGGGCGGCTCCTCTGGACCTGGGCGGTGATCTGAATGGCCGTTTCGAGCGCCGCAAGACCCGCCTCGCCGCTGACCACCGGCGCTCGGCCCTCGCGGATGCAGGTGAGGAAGGAGTGGATCTCGGCCTGCAGGGCATCGCCGGGCTCGAAAATGCGCTCCTCGATGCTCACGGGCAGCTGCCCGGCGACCGGCGGCCCGGGCCGTTTGCGGATCACCGTCACGATCTTCTGCTGCAAATCCATCGACACGTACGCCTCGTCCGAAAACACCCGCATCTTGCGTTCGGTCTTCAACGACACGCGACTCGCCGTGGCATTGGCCACGCAGCCATTGGCGAAACGGATCCGCGCATTGGCAATATCCACATCCTCGGAAAACACCGGCGTGCCGATCGCATCGATCGACTCGATGGCCGAGCCCACCAGGGTCTGCACGATGTCGATGTCATGGATCATGAGATCGAGCACCACGCTGACATCGGTGCCGCGCTCCTTGTAGGGCGCCAGGCGATGACACTCGATGAAGCGCGGCGCCCGCAGGTGCTGCTCGGCGCCCAGAATGGCCGAATTGAAGCGTTCGAGGTGCCCGACCTGGAGCACCCGGCCGTGTTTTGCGGCGAGCTGGATGAGCTCGCGGGCCTGCTGCGGGGTCTCGGTAATGGGCTTTTCAACCAGCACATGGGCCCCGGCCGTGAGGAATTCCCGGGCGATGCCGAAATGCGCCGCGGTCGGCGTCACGATGCTGACCGCATCGACCTCGCCGAGCAGGCTGCGGAAGTCGGCAAGGCCCCGGGCCCCGACTTCGGTGGCCACCGCCTCGCGGGCCTCCGCGCGCGCATCCACCACGCCAACCAGTTCACATTCGGGGAGCTGCGCATACTTCTGGGCGTGAAATCGGCCCAGGTACCCGACGCCGATCACCGCTACTCTGACTTTTTTCATTGCGGCGTTATTATGCCTGCAACATGTCAATGAATATCGCCGTGGTCCGGCGCGAGTTCCTGTGGCTGCTGATCGCCGCCACCGTCGGGCTGCTGCTGCTGCCGCCGCTGGTGTGGCTGGTGGGATCGCACGTCTTCGGGCCCTATGCGGGGGGCAACGGCCGCGACCTCGTGGATCACTTCTTTCGGGGTCTGGGACAGGGCTTGAACGCCTTCTGGATCGTCGCCCTGGGGCCCTACCTGGCCATCCTGACCCTGCGGGCCACCCTGGCGGCGCTGCGCGCCGTCCGACGCCCGGCTTGATGTCTCCCTATCTGTCGCGACCCTTACCGTCCTGCCTATGCCGCGACTATTTCTTCGGCCAGTAGAGCCACACGGCCGCGCACAGGCTTACGGTGGTGGCAGCATGGGCTGCCAGGCGCCAGTGGCGTTCGCGCAATTGTGCGTAAAAACTGATCCCGGCCACCGCCGAGAGGGTGCCGAACACCGCAATGGCTATGCCCAAAGTGGTCTTTTCACCGAAAAGTTCGCCGGCTTCATCCGCGGGAACGAACAATAAAGTGACCCAGGTGAGCGTCAACCCGAAGAATAAGGTGAAGGTGGACCCCATCAGGATGCCGATCAGAACTGCCAATGGACGCATGATTGCCGAAAGTAAGCCGATATGCCGTTGATGACGCCAATTCCGCAGGTGGAAATGGAGCACTTGCTGCAATGAAGCGCGCACTCTAGCCTAGTACGTCCCGAGCCACGCGATTTCCCCGGCGATCACCCAAGGACCTCCCGCACTCCTCATGAATATCCTGAACCGATTCGAGCGCCGTTCAACCGCGTGGGCCGCCCCATTTGTGGCGGCGTTGATGGTACTCGCCCTGACCGGTTCGTCGAGGCGCCGGCCGGCCCGTCGGTGCTGCCGCCGAATGCCATCGCGCCGACCGACCGGGAGCGCGCGATCGCCCGGCGCGTGGGTTCGATCCTGGAGGAGGCGCATTACCGCCATGTGCTGATCGACGACCATATGTCGAGTCAGATCTTTGACCGCTACATTGAATCCCTCGACGGTCAGCACAGCTACTTCCTGGCCAGCGACCTGAAGGAATTCGAGCAGTGGCGCTATCGCTTCGATTACATGATCCACACCGGGGATGTCGAGCCGGGTTTTGCCATATTCGCCCGCTACCAGCAGCGCAACCGCGAACGGGTCGCCGCGGCGCTGAAGATGCTCGATACCGAACCGGACTGGACGCTCAACGAGTCCATGGAGTTCGACCGCAAGGATGCCCCCTACGCCACGACCACCGCCCAGCTTGATGAGGTGTGGCGGCTGCGTGTGAAGAATGACGGCCTGTCGCTCCTGCTGACCGGCAAGGACTGGAAGGAGGCGAGCGACATCCTGCGCAAGCGCTACGAGCGCGTGCTCAAACGCGTCGACCAGATCTCCTCCGACGACGTGTTCGAAAACCTGATGAACGCGTACGCCCGCACCTTCGATCCGCACTCGAATTTCTTCTCGCCGCGCGATTCGGAGGAGTACCGCATCCAGATGAGTCTGAACTACGATGGCATCGGCGCCTCGTTGCAGCAGACTGATGACTACGTGCAGGTCATGAACGTGATTGAAGGCGGCCCCGCGGCGGTTGCCGGCACGCTCAAGCCCAACGATCGCATCACCGGCGTGCAGCAGGGGAGCGATGCCATGGTCACCGATGTGGTGGGCTGGCGGCTCGATGACGTCGTGCAGCTGATCCGCGGCAAGGCCGGTACCGTCGTGAAGCTGCAGGTGCTGCCGGCCGGCGCCGCACCCGGCGCGCCCGAGAAAATGCTGGTCTTCACCCGCAACAAGGTCAACCTGGACAACCAGGCCGCCAAGCAGGAGATTCGCACCGTTACCCGGGGTGACCGCACGTTGAAGATCGGCATCATCACCATCCCGAGCTTCTATCAGGACGTGGCGGCGCAGAACGACAATGATCCCAACTACCGCAGCACCACGCGCGACGTGCACCGGCTGCTCGGCGAGCTGAAGACCGCCGGAGTCGACGGCATTGTGCTCGATCTGCGCGATGACGGCGGCGGCTACCTGCCGGAGGCAACCGCGCTGACGGGCCTCTTCATCGACAAGGGCCCGGTGGTGCAGCTCAAGGACACCACGGGGCGGGTGGAAGTGCTGGACGATCCGGACCCGGGTATCACCTATACGGGACCGCTGTCGGTCCTGGTCAACCGCTACAGCGCCAGCGCCTCGGAGATTTTCGCGGGTGCCCTGCAGGACTATCACCGCGCCTACATCTTGGGGCAACGCACCTTTGGCAAAGGAACGGTGCAGAACCTGATCCCGCTCGATCGCTGGTCGCAGAAGCCGCTGAGCGGCCAGATCACCGTGACCATCGGCAAGTTCTATCGGGTCACCGGCGAAAGCACCCAGCATCGCGGTGTCGAGCCGGACGTGCAGCTGCCCTCAGTGATCGATCTGAAGGAGGTCGGTGAGAGTTCGCTCGAGGCCGCGCTGCCGTGGGATCGCATCGAGGGCGCACCCTTCATGGCCTGGCACGATGAGCATCCCGTCATCGCCCTGCCCTCGCTGGTGCCCGAGGAGAGCAGCCGCGAGCAGCACGACCCGGACTATCGCTGGCTGGTCGGGGATGTGGCCGCACTGAACAAGGTGCGCGCCGAGAAAACCATTACGCTGAACCTCAAACAGCGCCAGGAAGAGCGCACGCAGCTCGACAAGGAGCGGCTGGATCTCGCCAATCAGCGGCTGCTCGCCGAGGGGCAGCCCGCGGTCAAGACCGTGGAGGAGCTCGACAAGAACACGCCGGCGGATTTCGAAGCCAATCTGCTGCTGGGTGAGGCGACGCAGGTGATGGCGGATATTCTGATGGGCGACACACCCAATCAGCATCTGCCCGTGGCACCGCCGCTGCAGCAGACGGTGAAGCGCTGATCAGCGCAGCAGCACGCGAAACAGATCCCAGGTGTCCTCGCCCAGCACATTGGGCATGCGAAACGCCGCCTCCGAACCGAGCGGCGCTCCCGCCAGCACATCCGCCTCGCCGAGCGACACGGATTCGGGAGTCGGCGCGGTATCGGCCTCGTTACGATAGCGGGCCCGCTGCCGCATGCTCTCGCTGCGGTTCTTCACATCCTGCGCGACGTTGGCTTTGCTCTCGAGGATCACCCGCGCCCGGGCGATCAACGCGATCAGCGCCTCGCATTCAGGTCGTCCGCCATAGGCATCGACCGGTTCACGGCGCGCCACCGCCTCCTTGGCGAGCGTCATCAGGCTGGTGTCCGCGAGGCGCAGACACAGCACCTCGGCATAGGCGATTGCGGCGATGTTGATGGCGCGTCGCGCCTCCAGTGACAGACCCGGAAATTCCGCCGGCTGCTCCGCCTCGATGACCGCCATGTCGGCGCGCGCCTGATCCAGGTCCGCGCCCGCCAGCGCCAGCGCGCTCTGCGCCCCGACCATCCGGTGCTCCAGATCGCGGCGCTTGAAGTAATGCCAGAAGCGCGTGAGCAGCGCGCGACGGGCCGCAAGGTCGGCGACGAACTGTTGCGCATCATTGAACTGCAGCTGCGCGCTGCGCACCGCCGCCTCGCCGGCCCCGCGGCGCGAGAACTGCGTGCGGTTGAATTCGACAAACAGCGCGCGCCGTTCGCGTTCCTCCTGCTGCGCCGAAAGCTCCGCGGTGAACTGCTCGAGGATCTCGCGGCCCCGCTGCCACATGGCGCGCAACTGGTAGAACACCAGCGCCGGATACGCCGTTTCGGTGAGCCCGAGGCGTGTTTCCAGGGACCCGAGCATCTCCTGCACGCGGGCCGTGGCGCCCTCCTGCTGCTTGATCCGGTCCTTCAGGCGGTAGACTTCTTCCTGCAGCTCCCCATAGGCTTTCTTCAGTTCCGCGCGATTGCGGAACAGCGTGAGGACGCGATGATCATCTTCGGGATCATCGGTTCCTTTGGGGGTAACGCGGATCAGGCGGCTGAATTGTTCCAGGGTCTTCATGTATGGCACGCGAAAATCAGCGGCCAAACCGGGACACCCTTTAGGGGGACCCTGCCGCGGCCGGTGCAAAGCGGTGGCCCCGCTCCACGCAGTATTCGAGCCACTTGTTTAACATGATGTTGCGCGCCCAGCGCTGATCCAGTTCACAGGCCACGGTATTGCGCAGCGCGCGCAGTGCCGCATGTTCGTGGGCCTGCGCCCATTCCTGCGCCTCCACCAGCCGGGCGTCGTGGTAGACCCTCACACCCATATCCGGGTAGCGCCGGGTGGCCTCCTGGTCCGGGATCAGATAGGTGAGATTCAAGGTGGTGGTGTACGGCGAGCGCTCGACCACGGACAGCTGCAGATCACAGTCACCGGCGACGCCGGACAGGTGCTCGCCGGACAGACGCGCGACATTGCCGGCGAGCCATCCCAGCCGGATGTAATTGCTTTCGTACAGGCCCATCAGGGCGACGAAACTTCGGGGCTTCGCGCGCCAGGAGACCGTTGTCAGGGCGTCATTGAGCATGCCCCGACTATATCGCACGTCCGTCTACGTGCAACCCGTGCAATGCGTCAGGTTTGTGAAGAATTTCCGCTTGCAATGCCGGCGCGATACGCGGGTGCCAGCAAGTGTGCACGATAGTGCTGCAGTTCGCGGATGGACTCGCGGATGTCTGCTAGCGCAAGATGGGCACCTTGCTTCATGAACCCGGCGGCGACCTGGGGTGCCCAGCGACGCGCGAGTTCCTTGAGCGTGCTGACATCAAGATTACGATAGTGGAAGAATTTCTCAAGACGCGGCATGTGGCGTGCCAGAAAGCGGCGATCCTGACAGATGCTGTTGCCACAGATCGGCGATGCGCCGGCTGGCACCCACATCGTCAGGAATTCCAGCGTACGCTGTTCGGCATCGGCCACACTGCTGTGGCTGGCGCGCACCCGTTCCAGGAGTCCCGATGAACCGTGCTGGCGCTGATTCCACTCATCCATCCGGGCGAGGGCGCCTTCCGGTTGATGGATCGCGATCCCGGGTCCCTCCGCCAGGACGTTGAGTTCCTTGTCGGTGACAATGGTCGCGATCTCGATGATGTCGTCGGTCTCGGGGACGAGACCGGTCATCTCCAGATCGATCCAGATGAGGTTCTCAGCGTTTGACATGGCGAACCCGTATTCTAACTGACCCATGACCTTCACCGCACGCGTCATCGCCGCCTACGGACGCCACCTCATCGTGCGCGACGCGCACGGCAATGAACGGGCCGCACGACCGTTTGGTCGCAAGCTGCAGATCGTGTGCGGCGATCAGGTCAGCTGCGACCTCGATGCGCATCACGACGAGGCCCACGTTACCGCGGTGCTGCCGCGCACCAGCTGCCTGTACCGTACCAATCTGCGTGCCGATGAGGAGGCGGTCGTCGCCAACCTGACCTTGATGTTGGTGACGATCGCACCCCTGCCCGTGCCGGATCTGTTCATGATCGACCGGTATCTCGCCGCGGCCGCCTCAGCCGGCATCCGCGCAAGCCTGGTGCTCAACAAATGCGAACTGCCATGGCCGCCGGAACTGGCGCGCGAACTGGCCAGCTACACGGCCGTGGGCTACACGCATCTGCCGGTATCCGCAAAGACCGACACCGCCATGCCGTTGCTGCGGGCGGCCTGTGCCGGTGACATCGCCGCCTTCGTCGGCCAATCCGGGGTGGGCAAATCCTCGCTGATCAGTCAGCTGGTGCCCGAGGCGCAGATCCGCACCGGGGAGCTGATGCTGCGCCGGCAGGAAGGCACGCATACGACCACGGCTTCGCATCTGTATGACCTGGCCGGCGGCGGTCACCTGATCGACTCACCCGGCGTGCGCGACTTCGCGCCGGCCCTGTCCAGACTGGAGCCCACCTCGCTGGGATTCTTGGAAGTTGCGCAGTACGCGCCGCGCTGCCGTTTCGATGACTGCCGGCACCTGCGTGAACCCGGCTGCGCCGTGCGCGCGGCCAGTGAGGCCGGCAGCATCAGTCCGCGACGCTACGAGAGCTATCGGCGGCTGCGACATCTGTTTGAAACGCTGGGTGCCGATACGGGACCCGGCCGGCGACCGCGCCGCGGCTAGCCCATCACCTGGCGCCCCACCAGCGCATGCGCCAGGGTACCGCCGTCCACGTATTCCAGTTCACCGCCCACCGGCACGCCATGGGCGATGCGCGTCGCCTGGATGCCGCGCGATAACGCCAGCTCCCGCAGGTAATGCGCCGTGGCCTCGCCCTCCACCGTGGGATTGGTGGCAAGAATGAGTTCCTGGACCACACCTTCGGCGAGCACCGCCTCCAGTTCGCGCGCGCCCAGCTCATCGGGCCCCACCCCATCGAGCGGCGACAGATGGCCCATCAGCACGAAATAATAGCCGCGGTAGCTGCCCGACAGTTCAACCGCCACCACATCCGCGGGCGATTCCACCACGCACAACAGGGTCCGGTCGCGCTGCGGCGCGGCGCAGATCGAACACAACTCATCATCGGTGAGCATGCGGCAGCGCCGGCAGCGCTGTACCGAGTCGAGCGCCGTGCCGAGCGCCGAGACCAGCGCGTGGGCGCCGGGGCGGCCATCCTGCAGCAGGTGAAACGCCATGCGCTGCGCCGTCTTCGGCCCGACCCCCGGCAGGGCGCGCAACGCGTCGATCAGCTTCAGCAGATTGCGCGAATGCTTCATCAGAAGGGCAGTTTCACACCCGGCGGCAGCTGCAGACCGGCGGTGACGGCGGCCATCATCTCCTGGGTGCGCACTTCGACCTTGTGGGCCGCATCGTTGAAGGCGGCGACCAGCAGATCCTCGAGCATCTCGCGGTCCTCGGAGGCCACCGCGGGCTCGATCTGCACCCGTTTGACCTGGTGGCGGCCGCTGAGCGTGACTTTCACCATGCCCCCGCCGGCCTCGCCGACCACCTCGATGTTCTGCACCTCGGCCTGCGCCTTCTGCATGCGTTCCTGCATGACCTGAGCCTGCTTCATCAAATTGCCGATATTGCCGCGCATGAGTGCCAACGCTCCTGAATAAAGGGTCTTAAGAGTCGGTCCGGGTCGGTCTGATCGTATCCGGTAACAAGGTGGCGCCAAAGCGCTCCTGCAACGCCTTTACCGTGGGATCCTCACCAAAGGCCTGGCGCGCCGCGACCAGTGCCGCACGGCCCTCGCGCTCCTGCAGCTGGGCGGGGGTCTGCGCCTGTGGGTCGGCCACGAACTCCAGTCGGACTGCGCCGCCAAAATAGGCGCCCAGCGCCTGTTGCAGCTTGGCTTCGATGCCCGCGGTCCGAGAGGCCTGGAAGCGCGGATCCAGGCCCAGCCGTACGGCACCCTCCCGCCTGCCCAGGAACTGGCAGTTGAGCGCCAGGGACCGCACCGCGCCGCTCAAGCCCATCTCGGCCACCATTGCCGTCCAGTCAGCCGGTTCCGTGGGGCTCGCCGGGGGGGCGGGAGAACCCTGGGGTGCCGGGACCACCGCAGGGCCGGCCGCGACCTCGGCGCGGCTGCCGCGGCCGGCCGCAGCCTTGGCGGCCGACGCGCCGCCGCCTGGGGCTGCCCCGGGGGCGGGGCCTGCGGCCAGGGCCGAGCCGGCATACCGAAAGCCCAGCATCCGCAGCAGCGTCATCTCAAACCCGGCGCGCGGGTCCGGCGCCAGATGCAGATCGCGCCGGCCGATGATGGCGGTCTGGTAATACAGCTGCACGTCCTCGGGACGCAGGCCCTGCGCCAGCTGCTGCAGCAGGCTCAACTCGTACAGCTCATCCCCGTCATAGTCGGGAACGGCCTGAACCAGCGCCACGCGCACCAGCAACGCGGCGAACTCATCCAGCAGCTGCGCATGGTCGGGCGCCCATTGTTCCAGTTCGTGTGCCCACTCGATCACGCGCGGTGCGGCGGCCTCGACCATCAGCTGCGCGAGCTTCACCACATGATCGCGCGCCACGGTGCCGAGCATGTCGCGCACCTGCGCTTCGGCCACGCTGCCGCCGGCAAAGGCGATCACCTGATCGAGGAGCGAGAGCCCATCGCGCATGCTGCCGTCGGCGGCCTGCGCCAGCAAGCGCAGTCCCGCCGGCTCAAAGCCAATCCCTTCAAGTTCCAGCACATGCTGCAGCCGCCCGGCGATCAGCGATACCGGCAGCCGCTTCAGATTGAACTGCAGGCAGCGCGACAGCACGGTCGCCGGCAGCTTCTGCGGATCGGTGGTCGCGAGCAGGAACTTCACGCGCGGCGGAGGCTCCTCCAGCGTCTTCAACAGGGCGTTGAAGGAATGTGTCGACAGCATGTGCACCTCATCGATGAGGTACACCTTGTAGCGGCCCTGGGTGGGTGCGTATTGCACATTGTCCAAGAGCTCCCGGGTGTCATCGACCTTGGTGCGCGAGGCGGCGTCGACCTCGATCAGGTCCACGAACCGTCCCTCGTCAATGGCGAGACAGCTCGGGCATTCGCCGCACGGCGAGGCGGAGACGCCGCGATCGCAGTTCAGGCACTTCGCGAAGATGCGCGCGATGGTGGTTTTGCCGACCCCGCGTGTGCCCGTGAACAGGAAGGCGTGGTGGACGCGATCGGTGTCCAGGGCATGGGTCAGCGCACGGCGGACATGCTCCTGGCCGATCATGTCGACGAAGCGCTTCGGCCGCCATTTGCGAGCCAACGCTACATAAGCCACAGCTCATCCTTCATCCATTTGGAGGTGATCCGCACCAGCTTGGATTCCGGCACCCGACATCGCCGCTGCCGCTGCTCCCTTCCGGGCCTG